>ERZ761602.1153-NODE-1153-length-50394-cov-4.958700_pt1 | contig 50394 bp, 28 predicted proteins | sample MGYA00512165_ERZ761602 | MGnify/ENA primary metagenome ERZ761602 (study PRJEB28899, sample SAMN02445085) | bioreactor sludge metagenome | biome: EBPR sludge; isolation source: Thorneside wastewater treatment plant | place: Australia: Brisbane, Thorneside...
CATACGTACCCGTGCCCAGGTTCACCGGGGCCAGGTTGCCCAGATCGCCCGACAGACTCAGGGCGCTGAGGTCCTTGGTGCCGGCGGCATTCACGCTCAGCTGACCCGCGGCCTGGAAGAAGTCGGGCAGGGTGATGCTCGACGAGGCCGAGATGCTGACGGTGTTGCCGAAGGTAACGACGCCCGAACCGCTCGGATCGATGGTGACGTAGCTACCGGTGGAGGCGAGAGCCGCCGGTCCGATGGCCGTCGAGCCACGAATGATGTTCATGTCGTTGACCTGGGAGATGCTCACCTGGTTACCGCTGAAGCGGACCGAGCCGAAGCGGTTGCCCGACTGGTTGAGCGAGATGTTGGCCGGGGTCTGGAAGACCGCCGCGCCGGCGATGTTGAGGTCGCCCGCGTTGGTGATGTTGCCAAGAGACGACGTAACCGTGAGGTTACCCGCCACGGAGGACGTGTTGTTGGCGCCGAGCACGAGGGTCGCCTGGCCGAGCGGCGAGAGCGTCACGTTCTGAGCGTTGAACACGACACCCGCGGTGGTCGGGAAGTCGGTCGTCGGATCATCGAGGGCGATGTTGCCGTTAAGCGCGGACAGCGTGACGGTGCCGTTGCCGGAACCCGCGATCGCACCACCCGGACGGACGAAGCCCAAGCCCGTGTCGATAATGTCGCCGTTGGCCGACGTCGCTACGAAGTTACCCGTGGCGAGCGAGGGCATCGAGACGGTACCGAGGTTGAGGGTACCGTCTTCCGTGATCGTGATGTTCTTCGCGGCCTGCGTAACGTTCAGCGAGACACGGCCGAAGTTGTTCGACGTGTTGCTGAGGACGATGTTGCCGGAGGCGACGAACGTTGCCGAGCCGAAGACCTTGGCGGCCTGCGACTGGGTGATGTTGCCCGTGCCGCCCGTGGTGGTGACCGTGAGCGAGTTGACGTTCACGTTGCCGAGGGCGACTTGGTTATTGGTGATCACAGCGGCGGCACCCGTCGGGGCATTGATGTTCACGGCGGTGATGTTACCGGTCGTGGTGTTGCCCGAGCGGGCGGTGTTACCGAGCAGCACCGAACCGCTGACCGCGTTCAGGTTGAGCGTGCCGTTGTTGGTCACGACCACGTTACCCACGGCGTCCTCGATGATACTGCCGAAGCGGCTCGTGAGGTTCGTGGTACCGCGGCTGCTGAGGTTACCGACCTTCATGGTGCCGTCCTCGACGACCGTAACGGTGCGGGAGGTCGAAGGACCACTGACCGTCAGCTCGACGCGACCGAAGCTGTTGCCGTTGTTGCCGAGGATGATGTTGGCATCGTCCGTCGTGAAGGCGGCGGTGTTCTCGATGTGCAGCGCGGAGCCAGCGGCCTGCGTGATGGTACCGGAGATACCGCCACCCGCATCCTGGGCGAAGGCATTGAGGCTGCCCGCATTCAGGTTGCCGAGCACCAGGTTCCACGGAGCGGCGATCGCACCCGTGCCGTTGCCGGCGCGGACTTCGACGTTGCCGGTCGCATTGCCCGAGATCGTGACATTGTTGATGTCGCGGATCGTGGTATTGCCCGCAACGCCGTTGAGCATCACGGAGCTGAAATCAGCACCCGTATCCAGCACGATACTGCCCGAGGAGGCGAGGGTCGCAACGCCCGTGACGCCGAGGCGGCCAGTCGTGGCGGTGTCCGTGATGGAGTTCGCCGTCGTGTCAGCCGCGACGAGGTTAGCCGTACCGGAAACGGCGACTCCGCCGTCGATCACGATGTTGCCACCGGAGTTGACCGTAAGGTTACCGACGCTGACCGTGCCGCCGAGGGTGTCACCGAGGATCACGCCAGCGCCCGTGGGCGTGGTGATCGTCAGGTTGCCGGGGACCGCCGTGGCGTTGCCGAGGCGGGTAGCCGTACCGAGCGACAGGCTGTGATCCGTGCCGCCGATGACGTTGACCGAACCTAGGGTGTGGCCGCCGTTGTCGAGGACCACGGAGCCCGCCGCACCAACCGTGAAGTTGGCGGACGGAGCGACACCCGAGAGGGTGATCGTGCCGGCATCAACGATGCCGCCGCTCACGCTGCGCGCGGCGAGGGAATCGGTGGCATTGATCGTGCCGAGGTTCAAGGTCGTCGTCTCAGCGACGGAGACGGTGCCCGTGCCGGCGTTGATGTTGACCTGACCGAACTGAACGTTCGGGGCGAGGCCGCCGTTGGCCGTGGCGGCGTCGAGAACGACGTTACCGCCCGCGGTCGTGAGGTTCATCCCACCGAAGACATTGAAGGCGGTGTAGTCGCCGTCAGTGATCGTGCCGGTGCCGGTCGTGTTAGCGAAGAGAACGCCGCCGACGGTGATGTTCTGCGCGTCCGTACCCGAACCGGTGCCGAGGGCGAGGTTCGTGTTGGCGGTCGGCAGAGCGAGGGTCAAGTTGCCGGTCGTCGTCGTGGTGCCGATGACGGTGTTATTGATGTTCGTCAGCGAAACCGTGCCGCCGCGGAGCTGGATCACGCTCGTGCTGGTCGCGTTCGCTCCGAAGGAGTTCGAAGCCGTGAGGTTGATCGAACCCGTGCCGGCGTTGAACGTCGAGGTCACGTTGTTGAGCGTGGTCGTGATCGTCGCGGTCTGGCTGATGGAGCCGTTCGCGGCCGCCGTGTTGGCGACGACACGCGGAGCGCTCACTGCGGCGCCGATCGTGATGCCACCGTTGGTGGCATTGTAGTTCACCGCGGAGGTGGTGTTGGTGCTGACGATCGAGATCGCGCCGTTGGTGGTCTGATTGATCGAGGCACCCGTCAGCGTCGCGTTGGTCGTGGCATTACCCACGTTGCTCGTGATGGTCAGCGCGCCGTCGATCGTGAGCGCAGAGCCCGTGGCGTTGAGGGTGACCGTACCGCGGTTGCCCGTGCCCGTGACGACGTTGCCGACCGTGAGCGGGCCGGCGGTCGTGATTGAGACGGCGGAATTGCTCGTGGTGGCATTCACCATGCCCGTGAGGGTGCTGTTACTGCCGATGGTGATGCCGCTGTTGCCGAGCACGGTCGCGAAGTTCGACGTACCCGTGACGGCGAGAACGCCGTTGGTGGCAATGGCCGTCGTGCCGGCGGTACCATTGGCAATCACCTGAAGGTTGCCGCCCACGGAGGAGGCACCCAGGGTCACGATGTTGGCATCAACGATCGAAACGTTGCCGTTGGTGCCGGGAGCATTGACGGTCACCCACTCGAAGTCGTTGGCGGCATTGGTCAGGGTAACCGAGGCGTTGCCGGAGGAACCGGTGGTGAAGGACGCCGTCTGGTTGCCCGTGGCCGAGCCAGCGGCGATGGCGTTGGTCGCCGAGATCGCGCCGTTGTTCGTGATCACCGAAAGGTTTCCGGTGACGGACACGTTGCCGGTCGCGGCGAGATCGAGGCCCTGGTTGGCCGTCACGGTGCGGAGGACCGCATCACCCGTGATCGAAGCACGGTTCGACGTGATGGCGCCGGCCCAGACCTCAAGATTGCCCGCAATCTGGGGAGCGATGATCGCGGCCGTCGGCGCGCCGATCGTCACGTTGCCCAGCGCGGCGCCCGTGAACGTCAGGTTGCCCGCCGTGGTGAAGGAGAAGTCCGAGGACTCCTGCAGCGTCGAGAGAACGAGGCCGCCGATGGTGGTGATGTTCGCACCGTCGCCGACAAGGATGTTGCCGTTGGCGAGGACGAACACGCGACCGGTCGAAAACAGCGTACCGTTGATGATGGCATTGTCAGCGGTTCCCAGCGCGCCGGTGGTGGCATAACCCACCTTGTTCAGGATCGCGCCACCCGAGGGGAGCGTGAAGTTGAACGTCTCGCCCGCAGCGATGTTGAAGCCACCCGTATTCCAGACCAGCACCGCCTTGTCGGAGGACTGGATGGTCGCACTGGCACCCGAGGGGGACCAGATCGCGGAGCCATTGGTGACCGTATAAGGGGCGGAGCCCGGTATCGCAGCCAGCAACGGCGACGGCAGGACCGCGATGGGTCCGACAGCTACCATCGCAATGCACAGCTTGCGAAGCGATAGCCTGACATTAGATGCTTTTTTCATGAGTATAGTACGCGATTTGTGACTAGATTACGCCTAACAGCCGGTAGCTGAAGAGTTGGGTACGGGAGCTGGCAAGAGCAAATTTCCGCGACGCCACGGCTGGAATCGGGCGCTGGCCCCGATGTTGGCAATTCCACTCAGCCGCTCACTTAGGAGAGAATGGGGAAACCTTCCCCACCTTGCGGTCAGGTACACTTTCGGCTCACCGAGCGCGCGAAAGCCGCAAGGCGACGTTTGTTATCACAACTAGCTGATACACAAAACCTCCCTGCCCGATCACGCACGAAATGGCGTCATTCTCACGTGTTGGCGCCCTCCGTGCTGAGGCGCGACGCCTCCGGACGAAGATCATTCTGCCTGCGCCGGTCAGTTTCGCCGAAACATGAGGGCGTTTATCCGCGGTAAAAAAGTTTTCCAGCGTCTCGCGGACCAGAGGTTGGCCCCACACTTCCCGCGTGGCCCCCGCACCCGATGCACGTGGAACGGTGCTCCTCCCGCGGCCCCGGCCAACCATGCAACTCGTCTTCGGCTCGCCGAGAAAACGGCCGCGCAAAGGGGTAGAGCGGCTTGTCCTGAAGCCACAGCGGACCGGTCCATCGCACGTCTGCCGCCTGGGGACAGGCGGCTCCACCGCAACGGCATCGTTCGGCCAGGATCAGCCGAGAGGGGACCAGCAGCCTCACCCCTCGAAATCGTTCCGACGCAGCGAGCGCGCAGGGTCACGCACTCGCAACAAGGTTGCGCCATACAGGTACGGTCGCCCCACCCGCTCGTTCTCGATCCGGCAACAGTGTGATATCGTCCGTCCACAAGGTCACCGCGTCGTCCCCTGTAGGCGCACGCCGACCCGGCGCCCCAGGCCGGTTCGCCTGGGACTACTTTCGCAAGGGGCGGCCCGACCGGTAGAGGGCGAGGCGCTCTTCAGTGACCGGGATAATCGCGCCTTCATTGCGGACCCGAGCATTGGCGATCGCCTTCTCGGCCGCTGCGGTCGCTTCGGGAAACTTTCCCGTTTCGGCGAGCGCGGCCGCGACCGAGTTCAGTACCGTGGGGGAACCCGGATCGGCCTTTTGCGCCAGCTGGGCGACCTTCAGGGCCTCCGTGCCGTTGCGCAGCTTGTCGTCAACCGTGGTCGCAAGGATGAAGGCGAGGTAGGCGGCGATGTTGACGTCGAACTGCTCTTTGAGCGCCGCATGGTAAAGCTGGATGGCCTGCTGCGGCTGCTGGCGCTCATAGAAACTGCGGGCCGCGGCTGCATAGAGACCCGGCCTTTGTGCTGTCGGCATGCGTTGGATGCCCTGGAACGTCGCTTCAGCCGAAGCCGCCCACTCGTGCCGCGAGAACAGCACCTCTCCCTTCCGAAGCCAGGGTTGAGGCGAGGCGGGAGATTGCTTGATCAGGGTATCAAAGTCCGCCTCGGCTTCGGTGATTAATCCAAGCGCGATCTTCCCCAGGGCGATGTGATAGAGAGCGTCCGCCGGCGTCTGCTCGAACGCGACCTTGAAGAGCATGACGGAGGTCTTGAGCGTCGCCAGGTCGTCCGGGATTTTGTACGGGATCATCTGCAGCCAGGCGGGCACCTTGCGATCCACGAGGAGCTGGTAGCCAAAACTCTGCCTGATTTCGTCGGCCGTCCCCTTCGGGTGCAGCAGCAGGTAATACTGTTCGATGAAGCTCTCGTCCGAAACCATCGCAATGTGCGTGACGCCGTGTTTGCGCACCAAGGCGGCCGCCTCTTCCTCCGTCCGCGCCGCGTGCAGCGCTGCCGCTGCCTTCAAGCCGTCGCAATTCTCCCAGTACAGCGTGCCGATCGTGCGGAACCGGCCGTAGTATCCGATCGCGGTGGACGCATTCGGGCTGGCCAGAACCGTGATTTCTCCCTGCGGCATGGAACTGCGCAGCACGGCCGCAATATCGCGGGCCAGCGCCGTGCCGGCGTCCTTGGGCGCCACCCGCCGCGTCGCAACGTCGGCGAGGGCGTTCGTGGAGCGGGTGATACCCGTGGGAAGGAAGACCAGCGCGGCCGCGGCGGCTCCCACGATCCAGCGAATGAGCGGGCGACGCTGGCCCACGAAATAGAGCAGCAGCACGATCGCCAGCGCAACCTGGGATCCGCTGGCATTCAGCAGCCAGCGCGATTGCACCCACGCCATCCCGGTGAAGACCACGGCGGCAAGGGTGGAAAACCACAGGACCAACGGGGCGCGACGCCCGGTAAACGCCAGCGTTCCCATTCCCACCAGGAGGGGAATGTTCTCAAATCCCACCACCGAGAAAAATACGTTCCACCCCATCCCGCGCAGGCTTCGCCACAACGGCAGGAACTCCTGGATATATTTGTTATGAAGAGTCGCGAGAAAGGGATCGACGACGATGAACACCTTCGTTCCCCCGATGAGGATGGTGGCGGGAGCGACACAGATCGCCGCCAGCGGCAGCAGCAGCAGCCGCGGATTCCTCCACCGTTCGGAGGGTGTGCCGAGCCACCGTTCTCCCACCTCGGCCATCAGCTGGCCGCCACCCCACCACGCGAGCGCGTAGAATGGATGATTGGGCTCCATGCGCAGCCCCATGTGGGACGGAAAATACTCGATGAGGTAGAAAACAACGCTTCCGATGGCCCCGACGAGTCCCCAAAGCCGCCAGGCGTCGCCATCAAAGTTCGCCCCCTGCCGCTTCGCCTCGCGACCCTGGATGATCAGGGTCGCAAACGCCGCAACTCCTACGATGCCGATCGGCACCAGCGTCGAGGCCGCGCTGACCCACAGCCCGCAGGCTCCGGAAATGGCGGAAAACTTCGCCGCAGCCCGCGCCTCTTCGGGGGATGTCGGCAGCAGAGCCGTTCCCGAGCCTGCCGGCCGCGCCTGCCACCAACCCACTCCCATGAACATGGCGCCGAGCACCATCCCCAGCACTGCCACTGTCAGCAACCCATGGTGATCGACATAAAACGGGAAAAAACCCTCCGACACCCGCGGATGTCCGATCATCGCGATGGCCACAAACGCACCCAGCAACCCGCCGTAACGACGTGCAACCCACGCCGAGATCACGATCGTCAGGATCATGAACGCGAGGGGGTTCAACCATAGCGTGGCGCGCTCGACCGAGCGTGGCAGCGGCTGTCCCGTCAGCCAGTGATCGATCGAACCGGCGAACGCGATCGTCCACGCCCAGGCCGAATTCCAGTGCACCTCGCGCCCGGTGGGGGCGTTGTCGATCATCGTGTACCGGAGCCGCACGGCGTCACCTTCCAGGAGGGACAGCGCATGCCTCACCCAAACCTGCCCGTCGGCCGCAAAAGCCGGATAGGTCTGCACCAGGGGGGTGTTCGCAGCGGGCGCGCCACGTAAACCGAGCTGGCCCAGGACAGAAAGGTATTGGTCGATCGCCCGCGCGTGCATCACGAGCAGGGTGGCGCCAAGGGCCCACGCGATCACGAGCACGGCCCACCGTTGGCGAAGGCTTTCGTGGCTCAGCCTCATCGCCGGCCTCCCTGCAGTGAGCACCTCGACCGGAGCGACGCGCCCTTACCGCGACCCCGGGGGGACTCCGGGCGGCGAGGGATGTAAGTCACGTAGGAATGCACAAGCGCGCAGTGTTGCGGCGCAATTTGACCGTTGCCGAGAGAAAAGTGCCCGGATTTCTCCCATGGCCGCGGCCCGCACCAACCCTCGCGCCCGGGGGGACTTCTCCGCTCCTTCTGGTGTTGCCATGAACAATTCCGGGAGCCACAGGTCTCGGCTTGGTCTCGATGAAATCCAATTGGGGAAAAGCGTTGCTGGTAGGAACGAGCCTCATTCTGGCGTGCTTCCCGTCCTTCTCCCGGAGCCAGGAATCGAGCGCTCCCTCCCCTGCCACCGTACCCGGCTCCGGCACTCTCAAGCAGATCCTGCTGGCCGACAGCATGGAGGCGGCGCAGGCGATGGCCGGCGTTCCCCAAGGCGGCTTCCTGTTCCTCGCTCCTTCCCTCTGGTTTCTCAATCGCGAGGAACTGCAGCGCCGCCTCGCCACCGGCGAGAACCGCCCGATCGACGAGAACCTGCTCAAGGCAGTCGCCCTGGTCGTCGAGACCGCCGTTCGGGAGCAGAATTTTCCACGCGCCACCGCCGTCGTCCCTCCTCAGACGGTCACCGACGGCTCCCTGCGGGTTGCGGTGATCCTGAATCAGCCGGCGCCGGAACCGCCGCCTCCTCCGCAGCAGATTCCTCTCAGGCAGATCCTCATCGGGGATTCGATCGAAGGTGCGCTCGCCCTCAAATCGGCCCCCGGCGCGGGCTTCGTCGTCTTTTCGCCGTCGCTCTCGATGCTCAAGCCGGAGCCGTTTGCGAAGCTGCTCGCGGATGGCGAGAACAAGACGCTCAACGACCGCTTGCTGGTCGCGATCGCTCGCGTGGTGGAGGCCGCCGCCCGCGCCCAAGACCTTCCGCTCGCCACCGCCCTCGTTCCCGCCCCGCAGAGCATCGCCGACGGCACCGTCCGGGTCGCCCTTCTCGTGGGAAGGTTCCGGGAGGTCAAATTCCAGGGCAACCGCTGGTTCAGCGAAGCCCTGCTGCGCGACACCCTTCATGTCGGCCAGGGCGAGATCGTGCGGCTGGGGGAAATCGACCGGGCCGTGAGCTGGGCCAACAACAACCCCTTCCGGCGGGTTCGCGCGCACATCGACCCCATCCCCAACTCGACCGAGGCCAACCTCATCATCGGCGTGCAGGAACGTCACCCTCTCCGCCTGGTGGGCACGGTCGACAACGGCGGCTCGGAGGTCATCGGCAAGCAGCGCTACACGGCCGCGGTCAGTTATGCCAACCTGTGGGGGCGCGACCATCAGACCTCGTACCAGTACGTCACGACCAACAAGCCGGAGTACTTCCAAGGCCACGCCCTCGACTACCGCGTGCCGCTGCCCTGGCGGCACCACGTCCAGTTCAGTTCCTCTTACTTCACCTCGGATCCCGAGTTCGAGGAGGGCCTGTTCCGCAACGAGGGCGAAACGCTCACCGCCGACTTGCGCTACACGGTGCCGCTGCGGATCGGCGTCAACAATGCCGACCTCGTCGCCGCCTTCAGTTTCAAGCAGAGCAACAACAACCTGACCTGGGACCCGCGCGGCAACAATCTGCAGATCCTCGGCACGAAGACGGACGTGTTCCAGCTGACACTCGGCGCTTCCACCGTCCGGCGCGACAAGCGCGGCGGCTGGGCCTTCGGCGGCGGCCTCACGCTCAGTCCCGGCGGCGTGAACTCGCGCAATTCGGACTCGGCCTTCGATGCGGGAAAATACGGGCGCGGCGACTCCGCGCGCAACGGTGCGAAAGCACGGTACGCCTATCTCAATCTTTCCGTGCAACGGTTGCTCACCCTGAGCCCTGGCTGGGACCTCACCTCCCGGCTTGTCCTGCAGGCCACCAATTCGAATCTGCTCTCCAGCGAGCAGATCGCCATCGGCGGTGCCTCGACGGTCCGCGGCTTCAACGAGAACATGTTCGCGGGCGACCGCGGCATCGTGTTCTCCAACGAGCTGTTCGCGCCAGCCGTCAGCTTCAACCTCCCGCGGCTCTCCAAATGGGGCGGCGCCGTCGAATCCCGCTTCCTCGCCTTCTACGAGATCGCCGACACCGCCGTGAGCCGCCGCGATCCGTTCGATACCAAGCGGCCGACATTGCGCAGCGCCGGGATCGGGGTGCGCACGAATTTCGCCACGAACTTTTCCCTGAGCGCAGACTACGGATGGCAGCTTTCCAAGCTCCCGTTCACCGTCGACCGGCACACCCGCGCGCACCTCAAGGCCACGCTCGCCTACTGACCCGAATCCCGCCAAACCCCCGCCGGTGCGGATCCATCTGGGCCATCACTTCTACGGCGCGGGCAACCTGGGCGACGACTTCATGCTCGCCGGCTTCCTGGCCGCCGTGCGGCGGCTTGCACCCGGTTCCCGGCTGACGAGCTGCGTCCCTTTTCCCCTCCCGCCGCTGCAGCGTCGCTTTCCGGAGGTCGATTGGCGCCCGTACGACGACACGGAACGGACGCGCTGCATCGACGCCTGCGATGTCTGGCTCGGCCTCGGCGGCTCGCCGTTCCAATCCGCGCTTTCCCGCTGGTTCGTCGATCACCTTGTCTGCGAGGCCCGCCTTTGCGCCCGCGCCCGCAAGCCGCAGTTCTACCTCGGCGTCGGCGTCCAGGACGCCGCGGAACTCGCCCTCCCCGAAGTCCGCGACCTCTGCTCCGCCGCCGCCGGCATCTGGACGCGCGATGCCGCCTCCGCCGCTCGGCTGCAGGCGTTGGCGGCGCCCCCGCCGGTCGCCGCCGCGACCGACCTCGCGCACGTTTTCTTCCAATCGCAGCCACCGCCGCCCGCCGCCAAAGGCCGCGTGACCCTCGTCGCCAACTTCGACTACGGTGCGTGGCCCGGTCAAAGCGCCGCACTGGCTGCACTCGACGGCTTGTCGGCGAGCGACCTCGTCTGGCTCGCGCAGGAATCGCGCGAACTTCCCGGCGCCGAGCGCGCCCTGCACGCCGCCCTTCCCGTCGCCACCCGCGCCCGCTGGACGCTCGTCGCGCCGGAACGCGAGGGCGCACCGTTGAACGACGTGCTCGCCCGCTGGCCCTCCGGCGAGTGGCTCGTCACCGCCCGCTATCACGCCGCGCTCGCCGGCGCGTGGGCGGGATCGCGCGTCGCGATCATCGCCACCAACGAGAAACTGCGCGGCGCCGCCCTCGAGCTGGGCGTGCCCTCCGTCCTGCCCGGCGCGGACACGGAGACATTCGCCGCCGCCCTCGCCGCCACCCGGCCGCTGCCGCCGCCGCTGGGCCTCGCGCGCGCCGCCGATTCCGCCTGCGCGGACTTCCTGCGCTCCGCAGTTGCGCACTGCCGCTGAATTAGCGTAGGCAGGTCGATTCATGCCGGCTCTCGCGCTCTCCCTCGCCTTCTTTCTGTTCGTGGCCGGTGTCGGCCGGGCGACGCTCGCGCTGTGCGGCTGGAAAGGCGGCGTGCTGAGAGCCTGGCTGCTCGGGCCCGCCGTGGGATTGTCGGTGGTGCTGCTCCTGACGATGGTGCTCAACCAATTCGGGCTGCCGATCCGCGCGTTCGCGTGGCCGATGACGCTCGCCCTTGCCGCCGCCTCCGCCGCAGTGCTCGCCTGGCGACGGCCCGCGTTTCCCGGCCGCGCCCTGCTGCCGTTTGCCGCCGTGGTCCTGTTCTCGCTGCTCTACACCGGCTGGCCGCTGTTCCGCTTCGGCTTCGGCTGGCTCAGCTACGTCAACGACGACTACGTGAACTACTGCCTCGCGGCGGAACGATTCAAGGACTTCGGGTTCTGGCGCGTGCCGACGATGGCGGAACTGGGCGGCAAGGATATCGCGCAATACTACTGGTTCATGCACGTGCCGGGTCTCATGCGCTTCGGCAGCGAGATCCTGCTGAGCTGGGTCTCCGCCGTCTCCGGCGTAAAGTCGCTCGGCATCTTCATGCCGGTGATCATCGGGCTCGGGCTCATCCAGATCTCGAGCACCGCGGCCCTCGTGCTGCACCGGGGGCGCTGGCGCCGACGCGCCCTCGTCGCGGTGGCCCTGCTGGCCGTGAGCCCGCTCTTCATGCTGGGCACGCTTTACCAGCTCATCGCCCAAGTCGGAGGTCTCGCCCTCATGCTCGCGGCGACCGCCGTGCTGACCGCGCCGCTGCCCGGTCCGCGGCGCCGCGTGGTGCCTTCGATCCTCGTTCTCGCCATCGTCGGCGCCGCCCTCGCGGTCACGTACCCGGAAGTCACGGCGTTCACGGTGCTCGCCACCGTCGGCGCCGTCGTGGTCGACGCGTGGCGCACGCGGCGGGTACCGGTAAACCGGATCACGCTGGTCGTGTACGGCATCCTCGGCGTCATCCTGGTGCTGCGGCACAACACGCTCTCGTACATGTTCACGATCATCCTGCAGATGGGCTCCGGCTTCCGCAGCGTCGATCTCTCCCTCTCGCTTTTCCCCTATTTCATGATCCCGACCGGGCTGGCCAACCTCTTTGGCCTGATGCCGCTCTCGATCAACTTCGCCGAGCCGTACACCTCGCTCACGATCGTCGCGGGCGGGATCGCGCTGCTCGTCGCCCTCGCGTTCGCCGCCCGCGATTCGCTCCGTGCCGTGCCGTTCGCCGTGCTGCTGCTGGTCCAGTTCTTCCTCGCGATCCGGCTCATGCGGGCGGGCAACGACTTCGGCCTCTACAAGATCGCGATGTTCATGCAGCCGGCCCTCGCCGCCGCGATCGCCGGAGTCCTGCTCAAGCTGCCCGGTTCGCGCCTGCTCGCCCCGCTCGGCGTGCTCGTCGCCGCCGCCTGCTGCGCGCCCACCGCGCTGTACTACACGCGCGTCTCGCAAGGCGAGAAGGCCGGCGGCATCACCGAGGCCAAGCTCGCCTCGATCCTCGGCACCGAGGCGCCCGCGGTGCCGCCAAACACCCGCCTGCTCACCGACATCAACAACCTCGTCGCCGCCAAGGTCGCCGCGTTCGAGCTGCGCGGCACCGACCTGCGCTTCCTCTCACGCGACTATTACCAGCAGATCGCGCCGATCGAGTTCGAGAAACTCGGTGACACGCTCGTCGCCATGCATCCGCGGTTCGACGATCTCATGCGCACGCGCGCGATGCTCGAGCAGCGCGACGTCGCGACGATCCGGACGCACCAGCTCTTCGACACCTCCTTCCGCGCGCCCGCACTTTCCTTCGGCGCCGAGGGCGTGACCGACGGCTACCTCATCCTCGACGAGTCGCTCGGCCTCTTCAACAAGCTGCGCATTCCGCCGGGCGCGCAGGCGCAGACGTTCTTCAAGGCCCTGCCCGCCGCCGAGGTCCGCAATCACCTCGTGTTCATGCACACGGGCCGCGGCAACCACTACTACCTCGGCGACCGCAATTTCATCGCGATCTACCAGCAGGAGGCCGATCCCTACACCGACCGCCAGGACATCACGGGGCTCGGTCGCTTCCTGCTGCTGCGGGTCGAGCGGCCCGACCAGGAGTTCTACGTCCGCATCCTCGCCTCGAAGACTTTCATGGGCAGGGGCCACACCGCCTGGTCCCCCGGCTCGCGGATTCTGGGCGATTCGCCGGTGCCGATCGCGTTTCCCGGCAACGGCGCCGTGAATCGCATCGTCGGTCCCATCAAGCCCGTGTACCGCGACGGCGCCGCCTACATCGCGATCGATTTTCGCGAGACCGCCGTGCAGTTCCCCTTCGAGCGCGCCGGGCTCCAGGCGCTCTACAACACGCAGGTGCCGCTCGATTCGCGCAAGCTCGTCGCGTACGGCCGCGACATCTCCGGGCTCTCCGCCGCCGATCTCGCCGCGCTGCCACGGCCGAACAAGCTCACCCGGTTTCCCGACGACCTGCTGTTCGCCCGCGGCCTCGAGTACGCCGGCATCTACGAGGACGGCTGGCTCTCGCCCGCCAGCGAGTTCGTGCTCGGCGGCGGCGGGAAGGACGCCTGGGTGCGCGTCCGCGGTTTCGTGCCCGAGCTGCCCGGCGCACCGCTCGGCGGCGGCACCATGACGGCCCGGCTGCCGGGCGGTCCGGTGGAGCTGCCCGCCGCCGTCGGCTCCTTCGACTGGCTGCTTCCCGTGGAAGCTGCCGACGGGCTCGCCCGCCTCGGTTTCGAATTCAGCCGCACCGCCCCGCTGCCGAACAAGGACGACCGTCCCGTCGGCGCAAAACTCGAGTGGCTCGAAGTCTTTCCCTCGCTGCCCACCTACACGTTCGAGTTCGGCAAACCGACTTCCGCGCGACCCGCCTCCACCGGCATCGACCAGGACGGCTGGTTCGCCCGCCGGGCCGCGATCCTCCTGCCGCCCTTCGCCGAGGCCCACGAGCTGGTGCTCACGTTCGAGTATCCAGGCTGGGCGGACACGCGGGAGACGGCCCTGCAGCTCACCTGGCCCGGCGCGACCGCGCCCGTAACGCACTCCCTCCGCACCGGCGGCCCGGCGCAGGTGCGCCTCCGGCTGGACCCATCCACCGCCGGCCGCTGGCTGCGACTGGAGGCCGGCAACGATTTTGCGCTCGCGGCGCCCGATCCCCGCCGGCGCTCGGGCCGGCTGGTGCAGGCCGAGATCCAACCCTTGAACCGCCCGTGACTCTCGCCGCACCCGCGGCGCCGCGCGCCGCCCTGCTCGTGAAGGTCGACACGCTCGGCGACCTCGTGGTCTTCGCCCCGGTCCTGCGCGCGCTGCGGCACGCCTGGCCGGGCACGCGTCTGGTCGCCCTCGTACGGCAGTCCTACCTCGACCTCGCGCCGCTGCTCGCGCCCGGGGTCGAGTGGCTCGCGACCCACCTCGACCCCTTTGCCCAGGGTCCGGAAGCCGATCCTGCCGAAGTCGCGCGACTGCGCGCGGCGGTCGTCGAGCTGCAGCCGGAGGTGGTGGCCGCCGCCACCTCGCGCCGCCACTGGCTCGAGGCCGCCCTCGGCGCCGCCGCTCCCGCGGCCCGGCGCGTCGCCCTGGGCGCCGCGGCCGACGACGAATTTTTTGCCACCCGGCTGCGCGTCGCCCTCGGACTCGACGCCCGTCAGGTGTTCACGGAGTCCGTCGCCGTACCCGCGGACGAACCTGACTGGCGCGCCAATTTCCGGCTCGCCGACGCCCTGCTCGGGCGCACGGTCGCGCCCGTTCCCCCGCAGATCGAACCCGACGCCGCCGGCCGCGCCGCCGCCGCCGCCGAACTCGCGCGCCACGGGCTCTCCGCCGGCCGCTACGTCGCGTGCGCGGCGGCGGGGTTTGCCAACGTCCGGATCAAGACCTGGCCCGCCGACCGCTTCGCCGCGGTCCTGCGGGAAGTCCGCGCCCGCCACGGCCTGCGCCCGCTCCTCGTCGGCCACGAGAGCGAACGCGCGCACCTCGAGCCGCTCGCGGCCGCGGCGGGCGACGACGCCGCGCTCTGGCTCGGGCGGGAGGGTTCCCTGCCCACGCTCGCCGGCCTGCTCGCCGCCTCGGCCTTCTACCTCGGCAACGACACCGGCGCGATGCACCTCGCGGCCGCCCTCGGCGTGCCGGTCGCGGCCGTCTTCGGCGGCGGCACCTGGCCGCGCTTCGTGCCCGCCGCCGCGCGCGGCGCGGCCGTGGTGCAGCCACTGCCCTGCTTCGGCTGCGGCTGGGACTGTGCGTTTGGCGACGCGCCCTGCCTCGGCGGCATCACGGTCGCCGACGTGCTGCCCGCCGTCGCCCACGCCGCCGCGGGCGGCGCCTTCCGTATTCACGAAGTGGATCGGCTGGCCGCCGAGACGCGCGAGGTGATGGCGCGCGCCGCCGCGCGGCACCGCGCCGCCGGCGCCGGGCACCTCGCCCGCCAGCACAAGCTCGAGGAACTGACCGCGCTCTCCCGCGAGAAGGACGGCGAAATCGCCGCGCTGAAGGCGGTGTGCGACGAGCGGGAAAAGACCATCTTCATCCTCGACGGCCACGTGCGGAACCTGCAGGCGACGAACGCCGCCGTCACCGCCGACCTCGCCGCGAAGGAAAAGACGATCGCGGCGCTGCCCGCCGACGCCGCCCGCGCGGCGCAGACGATCCACGACCTCGTCGTCCATACGCGCAACCTCGAGGCGCTGCAGCGCCAGCGCGAGGCGGAGATCGCCGAGCTGAAGGCGTCGCTCGGCAATCTCGAAGCCGGGCACGCCGACCTCGAGCGCGCCAAGGTGTTTCACCGGCAGCTCGCCGAGCGCGACCAGGCGCTGCACGCGCTGCACGCGGGGCTGGCCGCGCGCGATGCGGCGATCGCGCGGCTGACCGCCGCCGCGACCGGGCCGACCGCCGCGCTGCACCGGCTCTGGCTCGGCGCCGGCACCCTCCTGCGCGAGAAATGGTGGCGTCCGCTGGACACCTGGTTTTTCCACCGCGCGGTCGAACGTTACTGGATGCAGATCGGCGTCCTCCGGCATTACGCGCCGCGCACCCTGCGCTGGGACGAACGCATGCCCGCCCCGCGCCTGCGCGATGCCACGCTGCCGCAGGTCGCGGTGGTGACGCCGAGCTACGGCCAGGAGGCGTTCATCGAGCGCACGCTCCGCAGCGTGCTGGACCAGCAGTATCCGAGGCTGGTGTACGGGGTGCAGGACGGCGGCTCCAAGGACGGCAGCGCCGGCATCATCGCCCGCTACGCGCCCCGGCTGCACTATTGGGAATCGGCCCCGGACCGCGGCCAGGCCGACGCCATCCAGCGCGGTTTTGCCCGGCTCGCTCCCCTGCTCGCGCCCGACGCGATCATGGCCTGGCTCAACTCCGACGACCTCCTCGCACCGGGCTCACTGCGCTTCGTGGCGGAGTATTTCGCGACGCACCCCGAGGTCGATGTGGTCTACGGCCACCGCATCATCATCGACGACGACGACCGCGAGGTGGGGCGCTGGATCATGCCGCGGCACGACCCCGCGACGCTCGAGTGGATCGACTACGTGCCGCAGGAGACGCTGTTCTGGCGCAAGCGCGCCTGGGACCGCGTGGGCGGCATCGATCCCAGCTTCCAGTTCGCCCTCGACTGGGACCTGCTCGCCCGCTTCCAGCAGGCGGGCTGCCGGCTGGTCCGGCTGCCGTATTTCCTCGGTGCCTTCCGCGTGCACGCGGAGCAGAAGACCTCGCAGGCCATCCACACCGTCGGCGCCGAGGAGATGCGCCGCATCCGCACGCGCTTCCACGGCGAGCGGCAGGACGACGCCGCCACCATCCACCGCCACGCGCGCCAGGCCCGCTTCTGGGGCGCCATCACCGCCCGGCTGCACGAAGTGGGGATTCGATGGTAGGGACCGCGAAACGCACGAGCGACGCGAGAGCCCGGCTCGCCGTTTTTCGTGTATTTCGCGTGTTTCGTGGTTAACCCTGTTCGCGCCCTATGCTCCTGAGCGTCGTCGTTCCGGTCTACAAGGAAGAGAAGAACGTGCCCGAGTTCCTCCGTCGGATCCGGCCGATTCTCTCCGGTGTCACGGAGGACTACGAGATCATCTTCTCCCTCGACCCCTCGCCCGATCGCACCGAGGACGTGATCCTCGAGCACCGCGCGAGCGACGAACGGATCAAGCTGCTGAAGTTCTCGCGCCGGTTCGGCCAGCCGATGGCGACCCTCGCCGGGCTGCAGTATTCCGCCGGCGAGGCGGTGGTGGTGATGGACGTCGACCTGCAGGACCCGCCGGAGCTGCTGCACGAGATGGTCGCGAAATGGCGGGAGGGCCACGACGTCGTGCTGCCGCAGCGCCGCGAGCGCACGGGCGAGCCGTGGGTCAAGAAGCTGGTCGCCGAGACCGGCTACAAGGTGATCAACAAGATCGCCGACGTGCGGATCCCGCCCAACACGGGCGATTTCCGGCTGATGTCGCGCCGGGTCGTCGCCGAGGTCGTGCGGCTCAGGGAAAGCCACGGCTTCCTGCGCGGCATGGTCGCGGTCGTGGGCTTCCGGCAGGCGATCATCCCGTTCGACCGCCCGCCGCGTTTCGCGGGCGAGACGAACTACAACCGCTTCTTCGGTTCGCTGCGCATCGGGTTCAACGGCATCTTCTGCTTCTCCACCTACGCGCTGTCGCTCAGCACCTGGCTGGGCTTCATCATCGCGGGCTTCTCGTTCCTGCTGATGGCCGTCTACCTGTTCTACAAGCTGATGGACTGGCCGATCGTCTGGGGCAATCCGACCCTCGTGATGCTGATCTCGTTCCTTGGCGGCATCCAGTTGATCAGCGTCGGCATCCTCGGCGAATACATCGGCCGGATCTACGAGGAGGTGCGCGCCCGGCCGAAGTACATCGTCGATCGCGCCGAGGGCTTCGGCCGGCGCGACGGGGGCTGAGGCCCGACACCGACGGTCTCGTGGCGTGACGGCGCGCCCGCCCCTCTCGCCGCTTGCGCCCGCCGCCGGAGTGCGTTCGCCTCGTGCTTTCATGAAGCACGCCTTCGTCACCGGCGCCGCCGGTTTCATCGGATCCAATCTCGTCGACCGCCTGCTGGCGGACGGCGTCCAGGTCACCGGCTGGGACAACCTGTCCACCGGCCAGCTCCGGTTCCTCGAAGGTGCGCAACGCCAGCCGGGCTTCCGCCTCGAGCGCGGCGACAACCTCGACCTGCCCGCCCTCTCCGCCGCGATGCGCGGAGCGGACTTCGTGTTCCACCTCGCGGCCAACGCCGACATCCGCGACGGGTGGAAGCACCCCGAGCGCGACCTGCAGCAGAACACGATCGCCACCTTCCACGTGCTCGAGGCGATGCGGGCGAACGGCGTGAAGCGGATCGCGTTCTCCTCCACCGGGTCGGTCTACGGCGAGGCGCTCGTCACGCCCGACCGGCCGACGCCCGAGGACGACGCGTTTCCCATCCAGACGTCGCTGTACGGCGCCTCCAAGACCGCCGGCGAAGGCCTGCTCGCCGCCTACGCGGAAGGCGGGCAGATCGACGAGGCGTACATCTTCCGCTTCGTCTCGATCCTCGGCGAGCGCTACACGCACGGCCACGTGTTCGATTTCTACCAGCAGCTCGTGGCCCATCCGGACCGGCTTCGCGTGCTCGGCAACGGCCGGCAGCGCAAGAGCTACCTCTACGTCCAGGACTGCATTGACGCGATCCTGCATGTCGGCCGCCTCGGCACGGCGCGCGGCGCGAAGCACCGGACCCAGGTGTACAACCTCGGCACGCCCGAGTTCGTGCAGGTCAACGACAGCATCCGCTTCCTCTGCGCGGCGCTCGGGGGGCAGCCGCAGCTCGAATACTCCGGCGGCGCGCGCGGCTGGATCGGCGACAATCCGTTCATCTTTCTCGACACGCGGAAGATTCAGGCGACCGGCTGGAAGCCGAAGCTGACGATCGAACAGGGCGTCATCCGCACCCTGCGCTGGCTCGAGGCCAACCGCTGGGTGTACGAGGCGAGGCGGTGAACGGCGTCCGTCTCCCGCCCGTGCTGCGCTCGCCGGCACTCTGGCTGCTGCTCGCGGTGTGCGCGGCGGAGTTCTGGCTCTTCGACCAGGCGGGCGCGCGGCGGTTCACAGCGGTGTATCCGCGCTACAACGACCAGATCCAGTACCTGACCGAGAGCTACGCGGGCCACGAATTCGCCCGCCGCCGGGGAGTCGTCGCCGGGACGCTGAACGCGTTCACCAACCCGTCGGCGCAGGGCACGCTCCACGACGTGTTCGCCGTCGCCCTTTTCCACGTCACGGGCCCGTCCCGCAGCGCCGCGCTCGCGCTCAACTTCGCCGCGCTCGCCGCCTGGCAGCTCGCGCTCTTCTTCGCCGTGGCGCGGACGACCGGCTCGCGACCGCTCGCGTTCGCCGTCGCGCTGCTCCCGTCCGCGCTGGCCGGGCCCTGGCTCGACGTGCCGGGCTCGGCGTACGATTTTCGCCTCGATCACCTGGCCATGTGCGCCCTCGGCGTCGCCTCAGCCGCGGCGGTGCTTGCAGACGGCTTCCGCTCGCGCCGCGGCGCCTCCTGGTTCGGCGTCGCGGTCGGACTCGCGCTCCTCACCCGCTTTCTCACCGGCACTTACTTCGTGCTGGTCTTCGCCGGCTGCGCACTCTGGGTCCTCGCCGACCGCGGACCCGCGCGCCGCACCCGCGCCCTGCACCTGCTGCGCGCGGCCGTGCTCGCGTTCGTCCTCGCCGGCCCGGTCTTCTGGCTGAACTACGAGACGGTGCGCGAGTACTACTGGATCGGCCACTACGTCGGGCCCGAAAGCGCGATCCGCAACCAGCACTTCGGCTTCCTCCGCTCGCTGCAGTACGTCTTCGGCCACCTGGGCGAACGCCATCTCGGAGCGGCCTTTGGCGCCATCGCGTTCGCCGCCGCCGGCACGTTCGCACTCTGCCGCGCCCATCCGCGGCAGGATGCCCGGCCCGACCTGTGGATCGCCGGGACGATCTTCCTCCTCGCCCCCGCCGCCGTGCTCGTGCTGCACGTGCAGAAATCCGAGGCCGTGCTCGGCGCGCTGGCGCCGGGCGTCGTCCTGCTCGTGGCCGCACTCTGGCAGTCCGCCGCCCGCCGGGCCGGCCCTCTCGCCCGCGGCGCGGTCGCCGCCGGCGTGGCCGCCGGCGCGCTGGGCTTCTTCGCGCACGCGCAACTGCGGCCGGCGTTCACGCCGGAGCAGCTCGCCGACCTGCGGCAGGTCAACATGCTCGCGGACCGGATCCACGCGCGGTGGCTCGCCCGCCCGAAGATTGCCGGCGAACCGGACCGCGGCGCGCGCGTGGCGGTCGACTACATCACCGATGCGCTCGACGCCCAGGTCCTCCGCGTCGTGATCTACGAGCGGCACCGCGTGCTGGCGCCGCTCGACATGACGCTGCCGACGGGCATCGCCGAGCCCGTCGAGTCCGAGGTGTCGGGCCGGCTCGCCAACAGCGACTTTGTCTTCGTGACCGAAGGCGACACCGCCGGGCCCTTTCCCTACGACCGCAAGCTCGCCGCGCTGCGTCCGAACGTGCACGGCTGGTGCCTCGCGCACCTGCGGCCGGCGGAGCGTTTCACCCTCCAGGGCCGGCGCATGGTGCTTTACCAGCGGCGCGAGCTGGCCTTCCCTTGAGCCTCGCATGCACCTCGTCCTGACCGGATCGAGCACGGGCATCGGCCGTGCACTCGCCACCCGCTTCCTGGCCAGCGGCCACCACGTCTGGGGGCTGGCCCGGTCGGATCAGTCGGACTTCGCGGCCCTGCATCCCGCCCACTTTCGCGCCTCGCGCGCCGATGTCGCCGTCTGGGACGACGTCGCCCGGGCGGCGGACGAGGCCGCCGCGGCCTGGCCCCACGTCGACGGCCTGATTGCCTGCGCGGGTCTCCAGGGCGAGATCGGCCGGGCGCTCGCTGCCGATCCGGGCCGCTGGGCCGCGACCGTCCGCGCCAATCTCGACGGCACGTTCTTCGCCCTGCGCGCGTTTGCGCCGCTGCTGGCGCGGGCCCCCCGACGCGCGAAGGTCATCTGTTTTTCCGGCGGTGGCGCCACGAAGCCGCGGACGAACTTTTCCGCCTATGGTGTCGCCAAGACCGCGGTCGTGAGGCTCGTGGAAACCATCGCCGAGGAGGAACGAGATCGCCCGCTCGACATCAACGCGATCGCGCCCGGCGCGATCCACACCCGATTGACCGAGGAGGTGCTGGCGCTCGGCCCGGAGGTGGCCGGCGCCGCCGAATACGCCGCCGCGCAGAAACAGAAGGCCACGGGTCCGGGGCCGCTGGAAAAGGCACTGGGCCTGGTCGAGTGGCTGCTGTCTCCCGCGAGCGACGGCATCTCGGGCCGGCTGATCGCCGCCCCGTGGGACCCCTGGCCCACGCTCAATCGGCACGCCGCGGAGCTGGCGGGCAGCGATATCTTCACGCTGCGACGCATCGTGCCGGAAGAGCGGGGGAAACGCTGGGAGTGAAGTGCTCCCCGGCGACCCCTACCGAAAGACCCGGAAGTTCAGCAGCAGGAACACCACGATGGTGGAAGGCGGGATCGCCCACAGCGTCGCCCAGGTGGGACTCAGGCCGAACTTGTGCCGGAGCAGCTTGAACGCGCCCAGGTTGATCCCGTAACTGAGCGCGACGGCGAAAAGGTACTCGCCGAGTTGCTGCACGGAGTCGTGGCGCCCGCTCGGCAGCGCCCAGTAGCGGTTCGCCAGGTAATGGGTCGTGGTCGAAACGACCCACGACACCGAGAAGGCCCAGGTCTCGCCAATCCGGGCCCGCAGCGAGCGCAGCACGGCCACCTGGACCAGCGCCGAGCCGCCTCCGACCGCCAGGAATCGCAGCAGGCGGAGCTGCGTTTCGCGATCGGTAAGCAACGCGTCGAACATCGCAGCATCGGACGCGACCGGCGGCGCCGGCCGCAACTTCATTCGCGCCCGCGCCGCGTCACGGCGAGAATTTCACCCGTGAACGCCGGTCCGGCGCTGGTTCCGCCGACCGCGTTGCGGCCCACGTACACTTCACCGGCCTCGGCCGGATAGAGCGGGCTCGTGTCGGCCCACACCACCGCTCCGTCCACCGCGACCTGCACCGTACCCGCCGGCAGCACGGTCGCGAGCGTCGCATCGGGCACCGCGCGCAGGCTGCCCAAAGTCACCCTCAAGTCGTGCGCAGCACCCGCGCGCAGCCGCACCGGCGGACTCCGCCGCAGCGGCGAGCCCCAGTGATCGAGCGCGAAGCGGACGTATCCCTCGTCCTGGTACTCGATGAGCAGCAGGTCGGCCGCGCCGAACGCGCCCGTCACGACCAAAGGCTCCCGCGTTCCGGGCGCGGCGGCGGGCAGTCGCACGCGCAGGTGCAGGGTGTCGCCGGGACCTTCCAGCGGCGCCGGCAGCGCGGCGGCCGGCGGCGGCGTGCGGCGCACCTCGGTGACCCCGCCCCGGAAACGCGGCGCCGCCGGCACGCCGAGCGCACGCTCCCCGATGCGCACGCGGCCCGCAGCCGTTTCCGCGAAACGCCCGTGCCCGGTGAGCACCGCCACGCCGTTCACCTCGATCCGCACCTGCCGCATCGCCCGGATCCGCGCGGCTTCGTCCCATCCGGAAAAGTAGGGATGCGCCGCCGGCGGCAGCAGCGAGCCGAGCGCCACCTGAACCTGGCGGCTCGCGCCGTCCTCGAGGGTGAGTGGCTCGCCCAGGAGGGCCGGCTGTCCCGCGCGGGCAAGTCCGAACTGGCAGCGACCGTCCGGCCGCTGGCGCAGAAACACGCGATCCACCTGCGGCGGATCGCCCACCGAGAGCAGGGTCTCGTCACCCGGCCGGCGCCCGGCCGGCAATCGCAGCGTGAACTCCACCGCGCCGTACTCCCGTCCGGCGAGACGCTCGCCCAGCGCCGGGATCCGGTTGAACGTCCGCGCCAGGGCGAGGTCGAGCCGCGGGTTCTGTTCCCGCAGGAGGCCATCATACTGCAGGCTGTTGAGCGGACCAAACAGCAGCGTCGCCGCGGCGGCCGTCCCCCAGAGGGCACGGCCCGCGCGACGCCAGAATGGAGTCGCGACCGCCGCCAGCCAGCGCTCGACGGCCAGCAGTCCCGCCAGCGCCAGCAGCACGAACGTCGGTGCGAACTCGACCTGGTACCGGGCGAGCGCGCTGAAGAACGAAAGCATCACCGCCGCCGCGAGCCCCGCGAGCAGCGCCGCGGTCGCCAGCCACGCGCCAAGCGCCCGCCGCTCCGCCGCGGGGCGCCGCCACAGGGCCAGCGGCGAGAGGAAGGCGAGCGAGGTGAGAGGCAGGTTGGCAAGCAGACCATACACGTCGCCACGATGCACCGTGTAGCCGGCCGGGGTCGGCCCGAGGTCGGCCATGGCGATGAACGGGAAGAACCGCGACCATTCGGCGAACGCGAGGAAGTGCGCGCGCAGGTTGAAAAGCACGTAGTGCAGCCCGAAGTGCGGCTGCTTCGACTCGTAATCGAGGCTGAACTGGTACGCCTGCCCGAACTGCAGCGGATCGCCGAAACGCGCGAGATTGTGCCAAGCCATCAGCGCACCGATCGCCGCGAGGGGAATCGCGGCGCAGGCCGCCTGCCGCCAGGGCACGCGACGGTGGTCTCGCCACCAGGCGACGAGCGGCGGCAGCAGGCATGGACTCGCGATCAGGTAGGTGGGCCGCGAGCCGATCGCGAGCCCGAGGCAGAGTCCGGCCGCGGCGAACCAGGCGCCGCGCCGCGCGCCCGGCTGCAGGCTGCGCCAGACGCATCCGAGCATCAGCAGGACGAAGCAGGCGCCTCCCGCGATGGGAAGTTCCCACATGTCGGGCCGGCGCAGGAGCAGCAGCCCGGAGTTGGCCAGGCCGAGCACGAGCACCGCCACGACCGTCACCCCGATGCCGGAGTCCGGAAAGCAGCGCGTCCGCACGCCGCGCCACACCGCCACGCTGGCGAGGAAGCCGCCGTACACGAAGACCAGCACCGCGACCGGCAGCGGCAGGTCGACGCCCGTGAGCAGCCGGAAGGGCAGCATCAGCGTGACCATCGGTGCGACGCCGAAATAGAGGTAGTACCTGCCCTGGTAATACGAGGCGTCGTGCAATCCGAGACCCGGCGGCCGCTGGGCGGGGTCGTAGGGATTTTCGAGCGCACGCAACGCGGCGGGCACGTCGACCCTGAGGTGCAACTGGCCCTCGAGCCAGCCGTCGATCAGGAGATTGTAGTAGTCGCGCTGCTCGTTGCCGAAATCCAGCGAAGCCCGCGTGGAGCGGAGCGTCCAAAGCTGGAAGGCCGCCACGAGCAGCGCGAGCCCGGCCACGAGAAGGCGTTCGTGGGTGCGCATCAGCGACGGCGGCCGGTTCCTTGCCGGAGCGCGGCCGTCCCCGGCCGCTTCCGTCGCACGGCGGCCGGGAACAGCTGCCTCCGTCGCACTGCGGCCGGGGACGGCCGCGCTCCGAGGAGAGGGATCATTTCAAAACCTCACTTGCGTCACTTCGCCGGTTCGCTTCGCCTTGCGCATTTACGACCACGGAATGAACCGACCCAGCTCCGAGCAACCCCTTTTCGCCCTCGTCGGCTGCGGCCTGATCGGCCGCAAGCGCCTCGGCGCCCTGGGACCGAAGCCGCCCGTGCTCTACACCTGCGATCTCGACGGCGCCCGGGCGGCGGATCTCGCGCGGCTCGCTCCCGCCTGTACGCCGGTCACGGATTACCGGACCGTCCTGACGGATCCCCGCGTGGACGCCGTGATCGTCGCCACCCTGAACGGCGCGCTCGCCCCCATCGCCCATGCCGCCGTGCTGGCGGGCAAGCACGTGCTGGTCGAGAAGCCGGGCGCGCTCAACGCGGCCCAGCTCCGGTCGATCCGCGAGGCCGCCCGGACCACCGGCGCCCGCGTGCGGCTCGGGTACAACCACCGCTATCATCCCGCGCTGCAGAAAGCGCGCGCGTTGATCGATGCCGGGACGCTCGGTCCCCTGATGTTCCTGCGGGCGCGCTACGGCCACGGCGGCCGCACCGGCTATGACCGCGAATGGCGCGCCGATCCGGCGCTTTCCGGCGGCGGCGAACTCATCGACCAGGGCGTGCACCTGATCGACCTCGCCGGCTGGTTTCTCGGCGAGTTTCCGCAGGTCGACGGCCACGCGGCGACGTACTTCTGGGACATGAAGGTCGACGACAACGCCTTCCTCTCCCTGCGCACCGCGTCCGGCCAGACGGCCTGGCTGCACGTGAGCTGCACCGAATGGAAGAACCTGTTCTCGCTCGAACTCTACGGCCGCGAGGCGAAGCTCGCGCTCGACGGCCTGGGCGGCAGTTACGGCGTGGAGCGGCTCGCGCTTTACCAGATGCGGCCCGAGATGGGGCCGCCCGACACCACGATCTGGGAGTTTCCGCGCGGCGACGAATCCTGGGCGGTCGAGACCCGCGCGTTCGTCGAGGACATCCGGCTCGGCCGCACGCCCTCCCCGGGGCTCGACGAGGGCATCCGGACGCTCGAGATCGTCGAGCAGATCTACCGGAAGAGCGGCTTCCCCGTCAGCATGGCCGGCCTGTGACCGGCACGCCTCCGTTCCGGGCCCCCGGGCACCACGCCCGCGCTCCGCGCCTTTCCCTCTCCTCCCGCATCTCCCACGCATCCGCAGCATGATCATCACGCGCTCCCCCCTTCGCGTCTCCCTCGGCGGCGGCGGCACCGACCTGCCGTCCTATTACCGCGAATACGGCGGTTTCCTCGTCGCGGCGGCGATCGACAAGTACGTCTATATCACGAAGCACCGCACCTTCCAGCCGGAGATCATCATCAAGTACTCGAAGCTCGAGCGCGTGCAGAGCGTCGGCCAGATCGAGCACCCGATCATCCGCGAGGCGCTGAAGCTCGCCGGCGTGACCGATCCGCACCTCGAGCTCACGTCGATGGCGGACATTCCCGGCGGCACCGGGCTCGGTTCGAGCGGCAGTTTCACCACCGCGCTGCTGAAGGCGCTGCACACCTACAGGAAGAACCTCGTGTCGCCCGCGGAGCTCGCGGAGCAGGCATGCGACATCGAGCTCAACAAGCTCGGCGAGCCGATCGGGAAGCAGGACCAGTACATCGCGGCCATCGGCGGGATCACGGCATTCACCTTCCACCCGGACGGCCGCGTCGAGTACCGCCCGTGCAACATCTCCGAGGAGACGCTCTTCAACCTCGAGGACAACCTGCTCCTTTTCTTCACGGGCTACAGCCGGAGCGCGTCGGCGATCCTCAAGGACCAGAACGAGAAATCCAAGCAGCACGACCAGGCGATGCTGGACAACCTGCACTTCACGAAGGAGCTGGGCTTCCGTTCGCTGGCGGCGCTGGAGAGCGGCGACCTCGAGGAGTTCGCCCGGCTGATGGACGTGCACTGGCAGCGGAAGAAGGTGCGCAGCTCGGGCATGAGCAACGCGCACATCAACGACTGGTACGACTACGCGATGGCCCACGGCGCGCTCGGCGGGAAACTGATCGGCGCCGGCGGCGGCGGGTTCCTGATGTTCTACGCCGGCGACAAGACGAAGCTGCGCCATGCGATGCGCGAGAAGGGGCTGCAGGAGGTGCGGTTCCGGTTCGACTTCGAGGGCAGCAAGGTCGTCGCGCAGAACTGAGGCGAGGAAACCACGAAACACACGAAAGACACGAAATGAATGCCGTGCGATTCGAAGCCGGCGGGCGCGTGTGAGGGACCTGACTTCAACCCCACCTTGAACCACCTGCCACCGTCTGGGCTTTTCGTGTACTTCGTGTGTTTCGTGGTTACCGCCCGATGACTCCTTCCTCACTCCCCGTCGCCCTTCTCGCCGGCGGCATGGCCACCCGGCTGCGGCCGATCACCGAGAAGATCCCGAAGCTGCTCGTCGAGGTCGCCGGCGAGCCGTTCTTCTCGCATCAGCTCCGGCTGCTCCGGACGGCGGGACTGACGAAGATCGTCCTTTGCGTCGGCTATCTCGGGCAGCAGATCGTCGACCTCTACGGCGACGGCTCGAAATGGGGCGTCCAAATCGAGTATGCCTTCGACGGACCGAAGCTGCTCGGCACCGGCGGAGCCCTGATCGCGGCGCTGCCGAAGCTCGGCGAGGCGTTCTACGTCCTCTACGGCGACAGCTACCTCCCGATCGACTACCGGGCCGTGGGAGATCGTTTCCTCCGCTCGGGCAAGCTCGGCCTCATGACCGTGTATGAAAACCACGGGCGCTACGACACGAGCAACGTGTGGTTCGAAGGCGGCGAGATTCGTGTCTACGACAAGAAGAACAAAGTGCCGCAGATGCACCACATCGACTACGGGCTGGGCGTGTTTCGCGCCGCCGCCTTCGACGGCTTCCCGCGCGACGCGGTCGTCGACCTCGCCGAGGTGCAGAGATCACTCGTCGCGCATGGCCAGCTCGCCGGCTGCGAGATCAAGCAGCGGTTCTACGAGATCGGTTCGCACGAGGGCCTGACCGAACTCGATACCCTCCTGCGACAGCGCGCGGATTGATTTCAGGAATGCGATTCCTGCAGCGGCTCGACGGACGCAATAAGCAGCGTGCTCAGCCTGACGCCCACGTCGTTTTTTCCCACCACGTAGAATTCAGTGCCTTTCGCGTTGATGGCGGCAAATTCCGAATGAGGAACCTCGAAACGGCGCCCGTCGACCATCTGAACGACGAACGGCTCAAACGGGGCAGCCCGCAAGTGATCGCGTATCGTCTCGATCAACATGCCGGAATAGCTAGTCCGGCCGTTCCGATTGTCAATGGACCGCCGATTCACCGCTTGCCCCGAAACGACGGATACCTCAGGAACCCATAAAATTCCATCTACGCCCCTGTTTCGCATGCCCTCCTACTCCGCCCAACACCTGAAGGAAACCGCCGAGATCGTCGCGAAGCTCAATCCCGAGGACTGCGAGCGATGCGTCCGCGAGCTGGTTGGCGTCCGCAGCCGCGGCGGCCGGCTCTTCATTCTCGGTGTCGGCGGCAGCGCAGCCAACGCGTCCCACGCGGTGAATGATTTCCGCAAGATCGGCGGGATCGAGTGCTATGCCCCGACGGACAACGTCTCCGAACTCACCGCGCGCACGAACGACGAGGGCTGGGCCTCCGTCTTCGTCGAGTGGCTCCGCGGGTCGCGGCTGCGGAAGGAGGACGCGCTCCTCGTGTTCTCGGTCGGCGGCGGCAGCCTGGAGAAGAACGTCTCGCCCAATCTCGTCACCGCCCTCCAGTTCGCGAAGCAGGTCGGCGCCCGCGTCATCGGGATCGTCGGCAAGGACGGCGGGTACACCGCGCAGGTCGCCGACGCCTGCGTGATCGTGCCGACGGTGAACGCCAGCAACATCACGCCTCACAGCGAGGCGTTCCAGGCGGTGATCTGGCATCTGTTCGTGTCCCATCCGGACGTGAAGATGAACCAGACGAAATGGGAATCGGTCGCGAAGGCTTGATACGCCGGAGATTTGCCCACGGAACACACGGAAGACACGGAAACCAGGAATTCTTCCGTGTGCTCCGTGTGTTCCGTCGGCAATCGCTCAAATCCCTTGGTTGCGGCACAAGCCCGCTAGAGGATTAGCGGTCGAACCATGCCATCGCTCCGCCCCGCCGTTTTTCTCGATCGTGACGGCACGCTGAACATGCAGGTCGTGCGCGACGGCAAGCCGTACCCGCCGCAGTCGGTCGAGGAGTTCCGGCTTTTCCCCGGCGTGCCCGCAGCCTGCGCGCGGCTCGCGGCCGCGGGTTACGTGCTGGTGGTGGCCACCAACCAGCCCGACGTCGGCCGCGGCACCCAGAGCCAGGCGGTGGTGGAGGCGATGCATGCGCAACTCCGCTCCCTGATCCCGGCACTCGCCCGCATCGAGGTGTGCTACGCCCCCGGCCGGGGCGAGTCTCCGCCCGATCCGCGGCGCAAGCCCGCTCCCGGCATGCTGCACGACGCGGCCCGCGAGCTCGGCCTCGACCTCGGACGCTCCTGGATGGTCGGCGACCGGTGGCGCGACATCGACTGCGGCAAGCGCGCCGGCGTGCGCACGGTGTTCATCGACTTCGGCTACGCGGAAGCACTGCGCGAGGCGCCCGATTTCACCGTGCCGTCGTTCGCCGCCGCTGCGGAAACGATCCTCCACCACGGCTAGGAACCACGAAACACACCCACCACACGAAAGCCGTCCGGAGCCCGATCCCGGCTGCCCCTTCGTGTGGTTCGTGTGTTTCGTGGTCATTCTCTGATGAGTGCTGCTCATCTCAGGCCATGCCGGACTTAGGCCTTGCCGCCATAGCGGCGGGCAACCCTGATTCTTCTCCATCATCGCTCCCGCCATGCCCTCCCTGACCGACCTGAAGATCCACCTGTACGCCGACGGCGCCGACAAAGCCGGCATTCTCGACCTTTACGCCAAGCCTTACATCAAGGGACTCACGACCAATCCCTCGCTGATGAAGAAGGCCGGGATCCGCGACTACGAGGCCTTTGCCCGGGACGTGCTCCAGGTGGTGACGGCCAAGCCGATTTCGCTCGAGGTGTTCACGGACGATCCGGTCGAGATGAAGCGACAGGCGCTCAAGATCGCGGGCTGGGGCGCCAACGTCTACACGAAGATCCCGATCACCAACTCCCGCGGCGAATCGTGCCTCCCGCTGATCAAGGAGCTGGGCCAGGCCGGCGTGAAGCTCAACGTGACCGCGCTGCTCACGCTCAAGCAGGTCGCAGGCGTCGCCGAGGCGCTCAACCCCGCCGTGCCGGCCGTCGTCTCGGTCTTCGCCGGCCGCATCGCGGACACCGGCGTCGATCCGATGCCGATGATGCGCGCCTGCGGCGCCCTGCTGCACGCCCACCCGAAGGCCGAGCTGCTCTGGGCCAGCACGCGCGAGGTGCTCAACATCTTCCAGGCACAGGAGTGCGGCTGCGCGATCATCACCGTGCCGCACGACATCCTCGGCAAGGCCGCCAAGATGTACGGCCTCGACCTGACCGAGCTGTCCCTCGACACGGTCCGCACCTTCGCGAAGGACGCCACCGACGCGGGCTTCAAGCTCTGATCGGCGTCCACCGGCCCGTGCGCCGCCGCCCGCGACGACATCGCCTCGTCTCCGTGTCGTCCGTGCGGTCCGCGGGCCACCCTCTTTTCTTCGTGTCCTTCGTGCCTTTCGTGGGCCGCCCGATTTCCCGCGCGTGAACATCCTCTTCGTCAACTACGGCGACTTCACCACCAACAGCCTCAACCACATCGGCGGCTTCGCCAACACCCTCGCGGCCGGCGGCCACGCGTGCGTCGTGGCCGTGCCCGAGCGCAAGGAGACGCTGGAGCACATCGCCGAGCCGTTGTTCATCGCGGCCACCTACGAGGAGGTCCTGGCCCGGCCCGGCCTTTTTCCCAACGGCCGCACCGCGGACATCGTCCATGCCTGGACCCCGCGCGAAGGCGTCCGGAAACTCACCCTCGCCTACCAGCGCGCCGCCCGCGCCGCCGGTTCGCCCACGACCGCGCGCGTCCTGATCCACCTCGAGGACAACGAGCACTTCCTGCTCGAGGGCTTCACCGGGCAGCCGTTCGAGCGCCTGCGGGACGCCAGCGCCGGCGAGCTCGAGCAAACGCTCAACGACAGCCTGCCGCACCCCCTGCGCGCCGACAGTTTCCTGCGCCTGGCCGACGGCGTGACGCACATCATCGATTCGCTCGCGGAGTTCGCTCCGCCAGGCACGCCGACGCACCTGCTGTTCCCCGGCGTCGACTTCCGTCTCTACCGTGCCGAGCGCGCCGACCCCGCCTTCCGCGAGGAGCTCGACCTGCCCGAATCCGACCGCGTCGTCGTCTTCACCGGCAGCAACACCTTCGCCAACGAGCCCGAGATGCGGGAGCTCTATCTCGCGATCGCGCTGCTCAACCAGCGCGGCATCCCGACGACGCTGGTGCGCACCGGTTTCAACTCCCCGCGGTTCCTGGACGGACTTGCGCCCGACGTGAAACGCCACGTGGTGGACCTTGGCTTTGTGCCGAAGGCGCAGCTGCCACGGCTGCTGGCGCTCGCCGACGTGCTGGTGCAGCCCGGGAAGCCGGGCCCGTTCAACGACTACCGGCTGCCTTCGAAGCTGCCGGAGTTCCTCGCCAGCGGCCGGCCCGTCGTGCTGCCGCCGACCAACCTCGCCCGGTTGATGTGCGATGGCCGCGAGGCCGTATTCCTCCCGACCGGCGCGCCCGCGGAGATCGCGGACACCTGCGCGCGGCTGTTCCACGACACCGTCCTGCGCGCCCGCCTCGGCGCCAACGCCGTCGCCTTCGCGCGCCAGCATTTCGACCTCGCGGCCAACACCCGGGGGCTGGAGGCGTTCTACACCGACCTGCTGGGCCGGCCCGGCACGACGGACTGGACGCTCGGCGCGGAGCCGACGGCCTCCGACGCGACGCTCTTTGCCGCCAATCTCGCCGCCCAGCTCAACCAGGCTGCCGCCACGCTGGCCGACCCCGCCGCCCGGCAGCTCGCGGCGCAGACCGACCTCCTGGCGAAGATCGTGCGTCAGCTCGAACAGAGCATCGAGCTCTCAGCCCGCCATCGCATCGCCGCCGTCGCCGCCGATCGCGACGCCGTGCTCGCCCGCGAGAAGCTCACCCAGCAGCACGCGAAAAACCTGGACGATCTCCTGGCCGCCGCCCGGCAGCACGCCGCCGGCCTCGAGCAGGCCCGCGACATGACGCAGGTCTATGCCGACAACCTCGGCAAGGAGCTCGAGAAGCACAAGCTGCGCCGCGAGCAGGCCGATGTCCTGCTCCGCACTGCCCGCCACCAGGTCACCGCGTATGAGAATGCACTGCTCGGGGCCGACGCCGAGATCCTCGCCCTGAAGGACGAGCTCGCGGAGACGCGGGACAAGCTGAAGGCCTCCCGCGACGAAACTGACGCCGAGCGCACCGCGCAGGAACACCTGCGGGCCGCCCATGCGGCGGAGCTCGCCGTCGCCGCCGACAAGCTCGCGCAGGCGGAGGCGGTCGTCCGTTCGCGCGACGAGAAGATCAGGAAGATGCAGGCGTCCTTCTCGTGGCGGGTCACGAGCCCGTTTCGCGCCGTGCGCCGCGCGTTCTTCGACCAGCCCGCGCCGCCGGCCGTCTCGCCCCGGCTGCTGGGCAACGTCGATTATCCGCAGGATTGGGCCAACATCGCGCCGACGCTCAACGTGCGCGGCTGGTCGCTGCACCGCGAGCGCGTGCCGCTCAAGGCCGTGCGGGCCCGGCTGGGCGACAAGCCGGTCTCATGCGAGTCCGGCCTGGAGCGGCTCGACGTGCTCGATCACTTCCGCGACTACCCCGGCGCCGAGCGCTGCGGCTGGATCGTCAAAGCCGACGTGCCCCGGCGCGGCACGCACGCGCTCGTGATCGAGGTCCAGGATGAGTCCGGCGCGTGGCACGTTGCCGTCTCGCGCCCGATCAGGCGCACCGCCAACGCCGCCCCGCCTCCGCCCAACACCTACGCCGCGTGGGTGGCCGCCTACGACTCGCTCACGCCGGAAGGGGCGCAGAAGATCCGCGCGAAGCTCGCCGGCCTGAAGCGCCGCCCGAAGATCTCCGTGCTCATGCCGGTGTACAACACGCCGGAGAAGTGGCTCGTCGCCGCGATCGAATCCGTGCGCCGGCAGCTCTACGAGAACTGGGAGCTGTGCATCGCCGACGACGCCTCGAAGGAGCCGCACGTGCGCAAGGTGCTCGAGCGTTACCGCAAGAAGGACCCGGAGCGGATCAAGGTCGTGTTCCGGGAGCGCAACGGCCACATCTCGGCCGCGTCGAACGACGCCCTCGCGCTCGCCCACGGCGAATTCATCGCGCTGCTCGATCACGACGACGAGCTGCGGCCGCACGCGCTGGCCTGCGTCGCCCTGGAGCTCGACGGGCATCCGGACGCCGACCTCGTCTACAGCGACGAGGACAAGATCGACGAGAACGGTCACCGCTACGACCACTACTTCAAGCCGGACTGGAACCCGGACCTGTTCCTCGTGCAGAACTACATCAGCCACCTCGGCGTGTACCGCACGCTGCTCGTGCGCGAGGTCGGGGGCTTCCGCGTCGGCTATGAAGGCTCGCAGGACTGGGACCTGGCCATGCGCGTGATCGAGCGCACCGCGCCGGACCGCATCCGGCACATCCCGCGCATCCTTTACCACTGGCGCAGCGTGCCGGGCTCGACCGCGATGCTGATCGGCGCGAAGAGCTACGCCACGCAGGCGGCCGAGAAAGTCATCACCGAGCACTTCGTGCGCACCGGCGTGCCCGCCACGATCTCGCCGACCAAGGGATCGTACTGGCGCGTTCACTACCCCATCCCGGACCCCGCGCCGCGCGTCGCCCTCATCATCCCCACCCGCAACCGCGTCAACGTGCTCCGTCCCTGTGTGGAGAGCCTGCTCGCCAAGACCACCTATCCCAACTTCGAGCTCCTGGTCGTCGACAACGACAGCGACGATCCGGAGACGCTCGAGTATCTCCGCGAATTGGAAACTCGCGGCGGGGGAACCGGAGACGATGCGTCCGCCGCGGATGCGCTCCGGCCGGGACGGATGCGGATTCGCGTGCGGAAGTTCGCCGGCGACTTCAATTTTTCCGCGATCAACAATTTCGGCGTGGAGGAGACCGATGCGCCGGTCGTCGGGTTGCTCAACAACGACCTCGAGGTCATCCACGGCGACTGGCTGCACGAGATGGTGAGCCACGCGCTCCGGCCCGAGATCGGCTGCGTGGGCGCGAAGCTCTACTATCCCGACGACCGCATCCAGCATGCCGGCGTGATCCTCGGCATCGGCGGCGTGGCCGCGCACGCGTGGCAGACGCATCCGCGCGGCGCCGCGGGCCAGGCGCACCGCAATCTGCTCCAGCAAAACCTGTCCGCCGTCACGGCCGCCTGCCTCGTGATCCGGCGCGACGTCTACCGCCAGGTCGGCGGGCTCAACGCCGACCAGCTCAAGGTCGCGTTCAACGACGTGGACTTCTGCCTCAAGGTCCGCGCCGCCGGGTACCGCAACCTGTGGACGCCCTACGCCGAGCTCTACCACCACGAGAGCGCGAGTCGCGGAAAAGAGGATACACTGGAAAAGCGCGACCGTTTCCGCGGCGAGGTCGAGTACATGCGCGCCACCTGGGGGGAGCTGCTCGACCGCGACCCCGCCTACAACCCCAACCTCACGCTCACGATCAACGACTTCACCCTGGCCCTGCCCCCGCGCCCCTGGCCGCCCCTCGAGAGCTGAGACCTGCCCACGGCACACACGGAGGGACAATCCCGAGGGATCGATTCCTCCGCGCCCTCCGCGTGTGCCGTGGGCAGCCGGTGATTCCCCCGCATGCCCATCCATATCGACGAGCCCGCTCCCGGGATGGAGTTCGATCCGCGGCGGTTCACGGTGCGCGGATGGCTGTGGCTGGAGGAGCGGCACTCCCAGCTCGCGGCGGTGGAGGCGTGGAGCGGCGAAGTCCGGCTCGGCGAGTCGGCGGAATTCTCCGTGCGGGGCGACGTGAGCCTGCACCACGCGCTGCCCGACGACACCCGCACCGCCTTCGCGTTCTCCGCCGCCCATCCCTCCGCGGCCCCGCGGACGCAGTTCGACCTGGAGATTCGCGCGCGGCTGCGCGACGGCACGCGCACGCCCCCGCTGTTCGTCAGCCGGGTCGGACCGCTACCGCTCGAGCGGGATCCCCGCGCCATGCTCGCCGGCCGGCTCGGGTCCGACGCGCTCGGGCTCGAGATCGGCGCGCATGCGCGGCCGGTCCCGGGAGTCACGCCGTATTACACGGACGCCGCGGCGGATTTCGCCGGCACCGCCGGCCGGGTGGATTTCCTGTCCGACGCCGTCGCGCTCCCGCTCGCCGACGGCACGCTCGACTACCTCTGCAGTTCGCACGTGCTCGAGCACCTGCCCGATCCGCTGGCGGCACTGCATGAGTGGCACCGCGTGCTGCGGCCGGGCGGCTGGCTCTACCTGGTCGTGCCGGACCAGCGGTACACTTTCGATCACCCCCGGGCCACCACCCCGAGCGCTCACCTCCTGGAGGATTTCGCGCACGGCCGCACGGCGGCGGGCTCGCTCGAACACGTCGACGAGTTCATCCACCAGACCGACTGGTCGCTCCTGCACCCCGAGGTGCCGCCGGCGGAGCGGGCCGCCCGCCAGCTCGCCGCCCGCAACCGCTACCTGCACGACCTTAAGCTGGGCAAGCCGATCGACATCCATTTTCACACGTTCACCCCCGCCTCGCTCCGGGACGCGCTCACCGCGGCGGGATTCCTCGGCGGCCCCGCGCCGCGATTCGAGCTGGCCGCGTCCGCCGAACGTTATCCCCCGGATCGGACGGACGGCATCGCGCTTCTCCTCCGACGCACCGGCGACGGACCCGCGAATGGCCGCGCCACGACGACCTTCGCGCTGACGGTGGCCACGGCCGCGATCCCGCCGCTGCCGCTCGTCTGCCCCGTGTCCCTCGCACCGCTCCATGTCGAGATCGCGCCGGGGGGCGGTTCCACGCTCGCCGCCGCGAATGGCGGAGCCCGGTATCCCCAGCACGCGGCCCGGCCCTCGCTGCTGCCGCCGGCCGGGAGCCTGCCGCTTCGCTCCTGGCGGCCGGTTTCCGACGCCGCCCCGGCGCTCGCGCCGCGGATCATGCCGGCCCAGGCCCGGATCGACGAGCCGGCGGCCGGGGCGGTCGTTGACCCGCTCAACGTCTTCGTCCGCGGCTGGCTCTGGCTCGAGGAGGCCCAGCCCCGGATCGTCGCGATCGAGGCCTGGAGCGGCGACGAACGGCTGGGGGAAACGCGCGTGCGCTACGACCGGCCGGATGTCCGGACCGCCCTCGGTCTCCCGGCGGAAACCCGGGTCGGCTTCGAATTGTTCGCGCATCATGCGACGGCGATGCCGGGAACGCCGGTGGTGATCCAGGTGCGGGCTCGCTTCGCCGACGGCACCCGCAGCGACGCCGTCGCGGCCACGAGCGCGAAGTGCATCGGCCGCGACTACCGGCGGAACCATTTTGGCGTGCTGCTCGACCGCCACACGACCGCGATCCAGCGGCGGGCGCAGATCTTCACCGAGGGCCCCTCGCTCGCCCACCCCAACGGCGAGATCGAACTGCTCCTGCGCCGCTATCTGGGCGCGCCGCCGCGGAAGGTCATCGACGTCGGTTGCGGGATCGGTTCGTACGGCCGCGGCCTGCGCGCGGACGGCTACGACTGGTTCGGCGTCGAGATCGACGCCTCCGACTGCGCGGAATTGACGCGCCTCGGCCTGCCGCACGCGCACACGGACGGAACCACGCTGCCGTTCCCCGACGGGCAATTCGAGGCGGCGCTGTGCCTCGATGTACTTGAGCACGTCGACGAGCCGCGCGCTTTCCTGCGCGAGGTCAGCCGCGTGGCGCCGCGGCAGCTCGTCGTCTCGGTGCCCAACTGCGAATTGCTCGGGTACCTCTGGGATCACCTGGCGGTGCCCTGGCACATGCTCGAGGCCGACCACCGGAATTTCTTCACGCGCTGGAGCCTCGGGGCGTTGCTGCGCGAATTCTACCCGGACGTGGAGCTGCGATTCCAGGGGCCGTATCCGCTGCGGACCGTCGAGGGCACCCCGCTGTATTACCACCTGTTCGCCATCGCCACGAGACCCGCATGAGGGCCCGCGCCGGGCATCCGCTTCCCACCGCAACGGCACTCCGTCACGACGCATGACCCACGAGGAGAAGATCGCGGAATGGATCGGACCCGGAAAGCTCGGGGCCGAGATCGGCGCTGGCGGGAAACCGATCCCGGGCCTCGAGCCGCCGGCGATCCAGGTCGACTGCTTCAAGGCGTTTGGCGCGGACGTCTGCACCGCGGACTATTACGGCCATGCGTGCGCGCTGCCCTTTCACGATCACGCGCTCGACTACCTGCTCGCGTCGCACGTGCTCGAGCACGTGGCCAACCCGGTGGCGGCGCTGGCCGAGTGGTACCGCGTCGTCCGGCCCGGCGGGACCATCTACTGCGTGGTCCCCAACCGCCTCGCGACCTTCGATCGCTCGCGGGAACTGACCTCCGTGGAGCATTTGCTGGCCGACTACCGGGACGGCACGACCGCGTGCGACGCGACGCACATCGACGAGTTTGTGAACGACCTGGACTGGTCGCAGTACCGGCCGGACCTCGCGGCCGAGGCGGTGCCTGCGGCCAGGGCCTCGCTCGCGGCAGGGCTGCACGCCTCCGTCGCGCGCGGGGACGACATCAACATCCACTTCCACACCTTCGAGCCGACGCCGCTCCGGACGTTGCTCGAGGTCCTCGCCGCCCCGGCGCCCGCCGGCGACCGGCCGCGGTTGCTCTGGGAACTCGTGGACCTGGTGGACGCGTTTCCCGCCGCCAGTCCCAACGGCATCCTCGCCGTCCTGCGCGTGCGCAAAGGCTGGCGGGCGCGGGCCGACGCCGAGGCGTTCCGGATCCGCCATGGCGACGACCTCGCCGTCCGGCTGCGGCCCGACGCGGAGCCCTTCGCGGACTGGTCGGCGCGGACGCCGGGACTGGGCGGGGTGCGCACAATCCACTGAACGGCCACTTCGTTCGTGCTCCCGGGCAGCAAATCCGTTTTCTGTTCCGGCCCGTCTTGAAACGCCTCCTTCCCGCCGCCTTTGCCGCCTGCCTGTTCGCGCTGATCGTCGGCGCCAAATGGGCGACGCTCGACCGCTACGGGTCGCCGATGCCGGATTGGGACCAGTGGGACGCCGAGGGCAGCGAATTGCTGCTGCCGTGGTTCAAGCGCGACAACTTCCTTTCCCATCTCCTGCACCCGCACAACGAGCACCGGGTGATCATGACGAAACTCCAGAACCTGGCGCTGACCGTCTGGAACGGCCAGTGGGACGCGCGGGTGCAGGCCGTGGCCAACGCTCTCGTCCACGCCGCGCTCGCCGTGGCGTTCTGGCTTTTCGCCTGGCGGGCGATCGCGCGCCGCTGGCTGCCGGCCTTCTTCGTCCTGCTGCTCGCGCTCTTCGCCTGTCCCGTGGCGTGGCAGAACGTGCTCGGCGGATTCCACTCGCAGCAATACTGGCTGGCGGCCCTTTCGTTCGGGGCGATCGTCACGCTGCCTTTCGCCCGCCCCGGCGGCGCGGCGTGGTGGGGGGGCACGATCGCCGCCGTGCTGGCGCTCGGCACGATGGGTTCCGGTTTCCTCGCGGCCGCGGTGGTCGTCGCTGTCCTTGCCTGGCGCTGCGGCACGCGCGAGCTTCCGCTGCGCGCCGCCTGGCCCACCCTCACCGTGGCCGGCATGCTGGTGGCGCTCGGGCTCGCGTTCCGCGTCGAGGTCGAGTGGCACCGCGACCTGAAGGCGAAGTCCGTGCACGATTTCGTCTTCAGCCTGCTCCACAGCCTGCAGTGGCCCTGGCGGGAGAAGTACTGGGCCGCGTTCGTGCTCTGGTTCCCGTGGCTCCTGCTCGCGTGGCACGTGGGACGTGCGGGCAGGAACCGGGCGATCGCGAGGAGCGACGCCCCTCCGGCGGACGCGGCCAGCCGGGCCTGCACGAGGGACCAGGCCGCACCCGAGCGGTACGCGCTGGCCATCCTCGCGCTGGGCGGCTGGGTGCTCGTGCAGCTGCTCGCGACTGCGTACGCGCGCGGGGCCGGCGCGGATTATCCCGCCTCGCGCTACATGGACACGCTGACGTTCGGCGCGGCGGCCAACGGCCTGGCCCTGGGGTGGCTGCTCGGGCGCGGCGGTGGCTGGCGGACCGTGGGCGTGCCCGCCGTCGCCGGACTCGCGTGGCTGCTCACGCTGGGATTCGGCCTGCACAACCTGCTCTGGCACACCGTCCGCTGGGAGCTGGTCAACGCGAAGGCCTACTACACCAAGGCGGAATCGCACCTGCAGCGCTACCTGGCTTCGGACAACCCGCACCAGCTCGCGTATCCGGACATTCCGTACCCGAGCGCGGACTCGCTGATGGAGCGCCTGGGCGAACCGATCCTGCGCGAACGGATGCCGGTGCCGCTGCGGGCGCCGCTGCCGCTCCGGCCGGCCCCGGACCAGACCACGGTCTTCCGGGAGAACGACGCGCGGCTCGACGATTCGGAACGGCCGCCCCGCTCCGGTCTGTCGCCGGCCACGGCGCCGCTCGACGCCCAGCTCACCTGGGGATCCTTCGGCCCTCGCGGCCTGGCCGAGCAGGGCACCTGGCGGAGTGCGCCGCTCGCGACGGAATTTCGCTGGCTTCGGTTCGAGACGGCGGGCGACCTGGGGCCACCCTACAATCACGCCGTCTCGCTCGCGTTGCACGATGCGGCGACCGGAGAGAAACTCGCGGACGTGGCTCCTTCCCGGCGCCCGCGCGACTCCTGGCGCTCGGCGTACGTCCGGGCGCCCGACCGGCCATTCGTCGTCGTGGCCTCCGACGCCTCATCGGGGGGCTGGGTGGCGTTCTCTGCGCCGGTCGAAATGGGCGGTCTTTCCCACCTCGGCTGGCAGGCGACCAAGCACGGCCTGCTCATCATGTACGTCGGCGCGACGGCGACGCTCGGGCTGCTGGGCCTGGCGCTGTGGCGGCGGCGCCGGTAGGGGGCGCGGCAGGATGCCCGTGGTCCCGATTCCGGTAAATCCTTGTCGGCCGACGACGCTTTCGCCGAGACTGGCCCGTTACGCATGAGGCTATTCACGGTCCCGGCATTGCTCGCAGCGGCGCTGTGCAGCGTGGTCGCGGCGCTGCCGTTCCTGCCCGCGGCCCGGATGCATCCGGACCTGTACGTGCTCGAGGCCCGCGTGGCGTCGTCCGCCGGCGGTCCGTTCCAGATCTTCTATGACGACGGCACGGGCGCACGGGAGGAAATCTCCGCGCGCGTGAACCTGCCGGCCGGCTCCGACGTGGGCCCGCACCGGCTGCCGCTGCCGCTCGGCACCTACCGGCTTCTGCGCATCGATCCCAACGATCGCGGCGGGACGGTGACCCTGGCCGGGCTGCGCGTGCTCACGGCGGCGGGCCGCGTGGTGGCGGAATTCCCGCTCGAGCGCGTCGCCGCCGCGCAGCAGGTGCAATCGCTGCAACTTCGCGGCGGCGCCCTCGACATCACGGTCGCACCCGGGAGCAACGACCCGCAACTGCACCTGCCGCTGGACCCGCCGCTGCAGATCGCGGCGGGCTGGCGCGACTACCTCGGCGGAGCTCTGCCGGTGGTGCTGCCGATCTTTGCCGGCTTGCTCGCGGTGCTCTTCGCGCTCGACCGCGCGCCCGCGAGCCGCCGCTTCCTCGCGACGTGCGCCGCCTGGCTGGGCTCCCGTCCCCGTCGGGCGATCGCCATCGTGGCCGCGGCGGCGGTCGTCGCCAGCACGTATCCGGTCGTCTTCCTCGGGAAGAGCCACGTGTCGCCGAATCTGGGCACGGTGCTGCTCTACGACACCTACCCCACCCTGCCCGGCTACCGTTCGCCGGAAGTCGCCGACGTGAAGCTCTCCGATGTCGGCGCCGTGATGTGGCAGCACGTGCCGTTCTCGATGATGCAGCGCCGCGCGCTGGGCCAGGGGGAGCTGCCGCTGTGGAATCGCTACAACGCCGCCGGCGTGCCGCTGCTCGCGCAGGGCCAGTCGATGTTTGGCGACCCGCTGCACCTGCTGGTGATCGCGGCCAACGGCGCGGCGTGGGCCTGGGACCTGAAGTACCTCGTCGCCAAGTGGCTCTTCGCGGCAGGTCTGGGACTGAGCGTCTGGTCCGTCCTGGGAGCGCGGGCGTCCCCGCCCGCATCACCCGACCCGCGGCCACCGACGCCCGCGCCTCCCATGGAACCGCACCCGGCGGGCAGCCTCCCCGCCGCGCTGCTGGTCGCGGTCGCAACCCCGTTCGTCGGCTTCTTCCTCTACCGGATCAATCATCCCGCCTTCTTCAGCCTCTGCTACGCGCCCTGGCCGCTGTACTGCCTCGTGCGCGTGGCGCAGGCGCCCGGTGTGCGCGCCACGGCGCTCTGGCTGACGGGCCTGCTGGTCGCGAACCTCGCGCTGATGAACAGCGGCACCGTGAAGGAAGCCTACATGCTGCTCGTCACGGTGAACGTCGCCGGCGCGGCGGTGATCTTCGCGCAGGCCGCCTCCTGGCGCGAGCGCCTGGGCAAGCTCACGGCGCTGGCCTGGGCCGGCGCACTCTTCGCGCTCCTCACGGCACCGATCTGGGCGGTGTTTCTCCAGACCCTGCGCCACGCCTACACCGGGTACAACGCCGTCAGTGCATACCAGATCCAGCCCACGCTGCTGCTCGGCGCCTTCGACGAACTCTTCTACCGGCCGCTGATGAGCGAGAACCGCGTGTTCAGCCCTTCGCTCAATTTCCTCCTCCTCCTGGGCGTGCTCTATTTCCTCGCGACGCTGCGCGTGCAACTGGCCAGCCGCGCGACGATCGCCATCGCGGCGACCTCGCTCGTGCCGCTGGCGCTCGCGTTCGGGCTCGTGCCGCCCCAGTGGATCGTGACGCTGCCCTTCCTCAGCAACATCGCGCACCTCGACAACACCTTCTCCTGCGCGCTCATCGTGCTGTGGTCGGTGCTCGCGGGGGCGGGTTACGCCGCGGCGGTCCGGCGCCTCGGCACGCGGGAGGGGCGCGACGACCTGATCGTCGTCGGACTGCTCCTGGGCGCGCTCGTCTTCGGCTGGATCGCCTTCCGTCAGGCGGCGCACCGGCCGATCCTCGGCCCGATCTTCACCGTCAACCAGCCCGGCCAGGTGCTGGCGATTGCGCCCTTCATCTGGGGATACCTCGCCGCCCTGCTGCTGGCGGCGGCGGGGCTCGCCCTCGTGCTGCACCGGGCGCTGGCCCGGCGGGCCCTGGGCGCCGCGGGCGGACTCCTCGCCGTCCTCTGCGCCGCCGTGCTGCTCTGGCGGCACGGGCTGCACGCGGCGACGGTGGGTTTCGAGGATTTCACGGCGCGGCCGACCGTGCGGGTGGATTTCCACGCGCGCTCCGAGGCGATGGCGTTCGCGCGCGCGGCCCACGCGCGCGAGCCCGGGCGTGGCTATGGCCTCCAGGGAAACTTTTTCCCGGGCTGGACCGGCGTTTACGGGCTCGAGACCGTGCACGGTCCCGACGCCCTGGTGAACCCCTGGCTGCGCGAGCTCGTCGGCGTTTCGGGGATCGAGCGGATCTGGGACTGGCGGCTCTACGCCGTGCCGGAGAATGCCGCCCAGGCGAAGCCGTTCCTGGACGCGCTCAACGTGCGGTTCTACTTCGACCTGAAGACCTCGCACCCCGCGCTGCTCGAGCATTTCCGCCGCGTGCACACGGCCGACCTCGACGTCTACGAGAGCCCCACCGCGTGGCCGCGGGCGTTCTTCACCGACCGGCTCGGACCCTACGACCAGGCTGCCGAGGTCGCGGGAAAACTGCGCGCCGCCGCCGGGCGGCCGCTCGCGCTCGCCCACTGTTCCGACCGCGACGCGACCCACGCCTTCGCGCGCGTGCCCGCCGATCTCGCCACGCGCACGAGCGTGGCGGCGACGGACTACCGGCTGACGGAGAACACGACGGCGTTCACGGTCCGGGCGGCCGGACCCGGCGTCATCGTGCTCACGGAGGCGTTCTGGCCGGGCGATTTCCGTGCGGAGGTCAACGGCCGGAAGGTACCGCTGCTGCGCGTGAACCACGCGTTCAAGGGCATCCTCGTGGAGGAGGCCGGCGAGTTGCGCGTGACGGTCCGCTACCTCCCGCGCCGCTTTCCCAGCCACCTGCTCGCGTGCGGCGCCGGCCTGCTGCTGCTCGCCGGGTCATGGGGGCTGGCGCTGCGGGCGCGAAAGGAGACCGCGCCATGAGTTCCTCCCCCGGAAGTGCGGACGTGCCCGTCCGCCTCGTCGAACCGGCGGACGGGGACGTCCGCGCTCCCGGCGCGTGCCGGTGCTGCGGCTCGGGCCGCGTCGCGCTGCGCGGGCGCAAGCGCGGGGAGTTCATCCGGCGCGAGTTCGAGTTTCATGCGTGCGCGGAGTGCGGCTTCATGATGGTCGAGCCGTTCTCGGGCTTCGCCATCTACGACGACGCCTACTACCGCGGCGCGGGCCCCGACCCCTATGTCGATTACGCGGCGGAGTACCGCGACTGGCGCTCGAGCGACCGGATGCGGGAGTTCGACGATCTGGCGGCAATCGCCGGGCGGTTTGTCGCCGCGGGGGCGGAGCGCGGCGACGGGGGACCCGGGGCGAACACCGAGGCGGCGCCCGGCCGCCCCAGCCCGGTCCCGGCACCCGCCGCCAGCCCCCTGCGGTGGCTGGACTTCGGCTGCGGCGCGGGCGGGTTCCTGAAGTACCTGCGCGACCGCGGTGAGCTGGCGGGGCGGCCGCTCGATCTCACCGGCCACGACGTCGGCTCCTACGCCGACCTGCTGCGCAGCCAGGATGGGTTTCGTATCCTGGATCTGGATGCCGTGGCGCGCGAGCCCGACGGCGCGTACGACGTGATCAGCCTGATCGAGGTGATCGAGCACCTGCCGGCGCCGCTCGAGCCGCTGCGCCTCGTCGCCCGCCTGCTCAAGCCGGGCGGCCTCCTGCTGCTCACCACGGGCAACCTCGAGTCCGCGGCCGCGCGCCGGCATGGCCTCCGGTACCGCTACTGCGCGCCGGAGATCCACGTGAGCCTCTTCAACCCGCGCGCACTGGAGCGGCTTTATCGCCGCGTCGGCCTCGTCCCGCACCGGGTGCGTTACCACGGCGCGGTGCAGTTCAAGGTGGTGAAGACCCTGCGGCACCGGCGCTTCCTCCGCGCGATCGCGGCGGCCGCGCTGCGGCTGCCGCCCGTGGTGCGGCTGATCGACGCCCGCTACGGCGTGTCGGCGATGCCCTGCGCCCTCAAGCCTTCCCCGCGATGATCCCGCCCCACCGGGCATTTTGCCTCTTCGCCGGCCTTATGACACGTCCCGCCCGAACCCGGACTTCCCCTTTCGGCGCGCGGATTTTCTTTGGCGTCGGGGCCGGGACGTCTGGAGATTCCCTTCCCTGAAGATGTCGCACCCGTTTCCACCGATCCACCACGGCGTCCTGTCCGTCGTCGTCCCGATCTACAACGAGGCCGCGACCGTGCGCACGGCGCTGGACGCCATCCTCGCCAAGGAGGTGCCGGGCTGGCGGCTGGAGATCATCCTCGTCGAAAGCAACTCCACCGATGGCACGCGCGACATCGTGTGCACCTACGAGACGCACCCGCGGGTGAAGATCATCCTCGAGGACCGGCCGAGCGGCAAGGGCCACGCCGTGCGGGCGGGATTCGAGCACGCGACCGGCGACGTGATCCTGATCCAGGACGCCGATCTCGAGTACGATCTCAACGACTACGACGTCCTGCTCGCGCCGCTCGCGACCGGACGACAATCGTTCGTGCTCGGCTCCCGCCACGGCGCGGGCGGCTGGGCCATCCGCAAGTTTTCCGACCAGCCCTTCCAGGCGCTGATCCTCAACTGCGCGCACTGGGGATTCACCCTGATGATCAACGTCTCGCTCGGAATCTGGCTGCGGGACCCGTTCACCATGTACAAGGTCTTCCGGCGCGACTGCCTCGAGGGGCTGACCTTCGAGTGCAACCGGTTCGATTTCGACTGGGAACTGCTGATCAAGCTCATCCGGAAGGGCCACCGGCCGATCGAGATTCCGATCAGCTACAAGTCGCGCTCGTTCAAGGAAGGAAAGAAGATCTCGATGTTCCGCGATCCCGTCACCTGGCTCTGGGCGCTCGCGAAGTTCCGGTTCAAGCGCCTCTGAGCGGGGCGAGACTCCGCCGCCGTGGCTTTCGGCCGACGCTTCCTCCTCCTGGCTTTCGCCGTCACGGCCCTGCTGCACCTCGCGAGCGTGGCTTCGCGCCGCGTCACGCCGGCCTTCCCCGGCGCGACGTTTGACGCCAGCGGCTCGTTCACGCCCGATGGCCAGTATCCCGGGGAGGCCTTCGCCGCCGCGCGCGGCGTGCGGCAGTGGGGCTCGTGGAGCGGCAGCGACGACCATACCGGCGCCTTCACACTCGGACCGTTTCCCGCTCCGCGCGTGCTCCGCTTCGGCGCGAGCGGCTACCCGGGCGCGCCGGAGAATGCGCTCCACGTCGAGCGCACGGACACGGGCGAGCGCCTTGCGGTCACGAGTGGCCCGATCGGCGAACGCTGGGACATCATCGACCTGCTGCTGCCCGCGGACTGGGAGGGACGACCGGTGCGGCTCGTCGGCGCGGACCAGGCGCGGGGGATCGGCGGGTGGTTCGCGATCTCGGAGCCGGTGCGCGGCGGCCGGGGCGACGGCAACCACGCGCTGCTCGAGACGCTCGCGGCGTGGTCGCTCAACGGCCTGATGCTCGGGACGCTCCACCTCGCCGCGTGGCGCGTCCTGGCGCGGCGCCGGCGGCTTGCTCCCGCGTGGATGCCGCTCGGCGCCGCGGCGGCGGTGGCGGCGGCGGGGTACGGGATCTTCTGGCTCTATTTCCTGCACGCGCTGGCCGGCGTCATCGCCTCGTGGGGCCTGCTCGTCCTGGCGGCGGGCCTCGTCCTGCGGCGCGAGCCAGGCGGCGGGCCAGCCGCGGATCCCGCGGCGTGGGCCGACACGCTCACGGTGGCGAAACTCGCGATCGCCGTCGGCGCGTTTCATCTCGGGCTGCTCCACCTTTTTCCCACGCCACACGACTTCTACACGCTCGCGGCGAACCGGTTTCGCGAAGCGATGCCGTCGGACAACATGCTGCCGCATGGCATCGGCGAGCGGCTGTTCGCGGGCCAGCCGGCGAAGAGCGCCGCGGACGAATGGCGCTCGAGCGACCGGCCCCCGCTGCAGACGGGGTGGCAGTTGCTCACCTGGTCCGCGGGCAAGGTCCTCGAACTGGACCGCCGGACCGTCAGCGGCACCGCCGCCGTGTGGTTCCAGCTGCTCTGGATCGCGGCGGCTTACGGACTGCTGCGCACGTTCGCGCTGGAGCGCGCGCGCGCCGCCGGCTGGATCGCGGCCTGCGCGCTGGCCGGTTTTTTCCTGCAGAATACCACGTTCACGTGGCCGAAGCTGGCCGCCGGGGCGTTTGCGAGCGGCGCGTTCGCCCTGCTGATCTTCCCGCCCGCCGCGATGACGCCGCGGGCGCGCGGCACCTGGGCGGGGCTGTTCGCCGTGCTGGGCTGGCTGGCCCACGGCGGCGTGGCCTTCTCGTACCTCGCCTTGCTGCCGCTGCTGGCGGTCCGGGCCTGGCGGGGCGAATGGCGCGCCTGGCTGCCGGGCGCGGCGGTCTGCGCGGCATGCATGCTGCCCTGGCTCGCGTATCAGAAACTTTACGACCCGCCGGGCAACATGCTGCTCAAGCTGCACCTCGCCGGCCAGGACCGGCAGGACGAACGCGGCCTCGTTGCAACCCTGCGCGACAACTACGCGCGACTCGGCGCCGGCGAGGCGTGGAGGAACAAGCTCTCGAATCTCCACATGCAGGTGTACGGACACTACCGGTTCCTGCTCGACACCTCCGCGGAGACGAAAGTCGACCGCCGCAACCAGGAGTTCTTCCACGCCGGCCGCGCGCTCACCTGGTGGCCGTTCCTCGCCCTGCTGGCCGGCGTGGTCGCGGGGCGGCGCGCACGGGGGCCGGCACGGGACCTGGGCATCTACGCGCTCTGGCTGCTGCTCACCGTGCTCGTCTGGTGCCTGCTGCTTTTCGGCTTCAACCAGGCGGTCATCCACCACGGATCCTATGCCCTGATGCTGGGATGGTTCGTGCTGTTTTCGGTCGTGCTCGACCGCGCGGGCCGCGGCTGGATCGCGGTGGTGGCGGGATTGCAGACGGTAACGCTGGCAACCACCTGGGCCGTGGCAAACCCGGTCGTGTCCGGTCCGCCCGCCGGAATGTTTTTCGTCCTGGCGACCGGAGCCGTGCTCGCCTTCTACATCGGACGCGCCGCCCACACGGCCGCGTCGGAGCCGCAGCCGCCGCCCGGGCCCCGCTTCTGGACCCCGTTCATCGCCGTGCTCCGCCCGTGGTGGGAGCGGCCCCGGCTGAACGGCTGGGTGCTGCTCGGGCTGGCGGGCGCGCTCGCGCTGCGCAAGCCGCACGCGCTGCTCACGCCGCAGCTCTGGGCGGAGGACGGCAGCATCTTCCTCGTGCAGGCCGACACGCTGGGTCTCCGGGCGTTCGTGACGCCGTACATGGGCTACCTGCACACGGTGCCACGGCTCATCGCGGCGATCACCCGGACGGGGCTCGATCCGGCGTGGTGGCCGGCGTGCTACAACGGGGTCTCCTTTGTCCTCTGGGTCGCGGTGCTCGCGCGATTTCTCACGCCCCGCTTCGCGCATCTGCCGGCGCGCCCCGGGATGATCCTGGCCTTCGTCGCGGTGGCATATCCGGCGGAAATCTTCTTCAACGTCACCAACCTGCAATGGCTCACGGCGTTCTACCTCCTCCAGCAGGTGTTCGCCGCCGCGCCGACCACGCGATGGCAGCGTGCAAGCGACGCGGCCGGCCTCGCCGTCGTGGCGCTGACCGGCCCGTTCGCGATCGCGTTCCTGCCGCTGTTCGCCTGGCGAGCCTGGCGCGAACGCCGGCCGGACACGTGCCTCGCGCTGGCCGTGGTGCTCGGAGGCGCGGCAGTCCAGGCCTGGTTCGTCGTCCGCACCGGCCCGCGCTTCGAGCACCAGGACGCGGCGTTCGCACTGCTGCCCTTCCTCGAGATCTTCGCGCGCCGCCTGGTCGTGTGGCCGCTGCTCGGCCGTGAAGCGGCCCTGGCGATTCCCGCCGCCGTGACGGCCGTGCTGGGCACCGGGCTGCTGCTGGCGCTTCTCGCGTGGGCGATGCGGCCGCACCCTCGCCGCGCGTTGCGAGTCCAGGTCATCGCAGCGTTCGCGCTCATCGCGCTGGCCGGCATTTACCGGGCGCGGCCCGACACCTGGCCGGGGGACAACCTCGAGTTCTCCGACCGCTATTTCTACATCCCGCGCGTGCTGCTGGCCTGGCTGCTCGTCTGGGAGTGGGATGCCCGGCCGCGCTTCGTCGCGCTGCTGGCGCGCGCCGCCTGCCTCGTCGGCCTCGCGGCCAACCTGCCGCATTACGTGAGCCCTTCGCCGCGCGACTATGGCTGGTCCCGGCACGTCGAACCCCTCCGCCGCGGCGAACCCGCCCGCATCCCGATCCTGCCCGAGAACTGGATCCTCGAGCATCCGGGCCGGCCACGCTCCGATTGACTTGCCGCGCCGCCGCCCGGACAAGTGCCCCGCACTCATGACCGCCCCTGTCGTCCACTGGAAGATCGAGGAATGCGCCGTCTATTTCAACCGGCTGCACCTGCGCGGCTGGTGCCACTGTCCTGCACAGGCCATCGTCCGGCTCGAGGCGCTGGTGCACGACTCGCTGCCCTACCCGCTGACGACGTACGGCCAGCCGAGCCCGGACATCGCCGACACGTTTGGCCCGCCCGCGGCCTCCGTGCGGTTCGACGAGTGGCTGCTGGCACCACCGGCGCTGCTGGGGCTGAACTTCTCGCTCCGCGCCTGGCTGGCCGACGGCAGCGCCATTGCGCTCGAGGATGCGCTGACCAATGCCGCGCACGGCGACCCCTACTACCAGAGCTGGGAGAACTTCATCGCTTACCTCGGACGGTTCGAGTCCGGCGCGGTGCTCGAACTCGGCTCGCGTGCGCGGTCGGCGATCACGCGCCGGCACCGCATCCCGGGCCGGCTCGAGTACGTCGGCCTCGACATCCTGGCCGGGCCCAACGTCGACGTCGTGGGCGATGCGCACGAACTCGGCCGGCTGTTTCCCGACCGGCGGTTCGTCGCGGTGTTCTCCACCTCGGTCTTCGAGCACCTCGCCATGCCCTGGAAGGTGGCGCTGGAGCTGAACCGCGTGCTGGAACCCGGCGGCATCGTCTACACCTCGACCCACCAGACCTGGCCGCCCCACGAGGAGCCGTGGGATTTCTGGCGGTTCTCCCGGCACTCCTGGCGCACGTTGTTCAACACCGCCACCGGGTTCGAGGTGATCGAGGCCGTGGAGGGTGAACCGGCGCGGGTGCACGCCTGCCGGACTTCGCCGGTGACGCGGGAGATGCCCGACAGCCTGTGCTGGCTGGGCTCGGCGGCGTTGGTGCGCAAGACGCACGACACGCAGCTCGCCTGGCCGGTGCCACTCGACGTCGCCGCGGGCGCCATGTACCCCGCGGGCGAACTGTCGGCGCCGCCGACCGAGGACCGGCCGTGAACACGATGTCGCCGCGCGCCGGGCGGGCCGCCCGCCACCCATGAACGGCGCTCGTCCGGACGCCGGGCAGCTTCCGCCGTCCGCGAGGCATTTCCGCCACCTCGCGTGGCTCGTCGTCGCCTGCGCGATGCTGCTCGCGCTGCGCAAACCCTGGGCGTTGCACACCCCGCAGCTCTGGGCGGAGGACGGCAGCATTTTCCTGACCCAGGACGAGCAGATGGGGTTGCGCGCCTGGTGGGAGCCCTACAACGGCTACCTCCACCTCCTGCCCCGGCTCATCGCGTGGACGGCGAGCCGCGTGGCGGACGTCGCCTGGTGGCCGGCGATCTACAACGGCCTCGCCTTTGCGATCAACGTGGCGCTTTTCGCGCGGCTCGCCTCGCCGCGGGTGCGGCTGCCGGCCAAGCCGGGCCTCCTGCTCGCGTTCGTGCTCGTCGTCGGCACCGGCGAGGTGCTGATCAACGTCACGAACCTCCAATGGGTCACGGCGTTCTTCCTGCTGCTGCAGGTATTCACGTCGCGGCCCGAGACGTGGGGACAGCGGGCCGGCGACCTCTTGATCCTGGCCGTGGTGGGGCTGAATGGACCCTTCGCGCTGCTCATCTGCCCGCTGCTCGCCTGGCGGGCGGCGCGCGAACGCCACGCGGACAACGTCGCCGCGCTCGTCGTCCTGGCGGCGTGTGCGGCGGTGCAGGGGTGGCTGGTCACGCGGAGCGGCACGACCCTGGCGCTCCACGAAGGCGCGGAGCCGTTTCGCGCCTGGCACGCGCTGAGCGTGGTGGGAGTGCGCCTGGTGTCCTGGCCGGTGCTGGGACCGGCGGTGGTGAAGGCCACGCCGCTCTGGCTGCATGGCGGGGTCGCGCTCGCGGTCCTCGGACCGCTGCTGCTCCGGGCGTTCCGTCCGGATCCACGCCGGGAGGTGCGCGCGCCGCTGGCCGCGGCGCTGATCCTCATCACGGCGGCGTGCGTGTACCGGGCGCGCGCCGACACCTGGAACGCCGACGGGCTGGTCAACGGCGACCGCTACTTTTACCTCCCACGCGTGCTGTTCGCCTGGCTGGTGGTGCTCGAGTGGAACGCGCGGCCGCGGGCCGTGGCCTGGACCGCGCGGCTGCTGTGCGTGGCCGGCGTGCTCACCCATCTGCCGTATTTCATGCTGCCGGCGCCACCCGACTACCAGTGGGCGCGCCACTGCGATCCGATCCGGCGCGGGGAACCTGCCAACATCTACACGCTGCCGGAGGGCTGGTGGATCGAATATCCGGGCCGCCCGCCGGAGAAGCGCTGAGCCGGTGAAAATGGCCGCACGGGAAGGTGGAGCGGCTT
>ERZ761602.1154-NODE-1154-length-50282-cov-14.672069_pt1 | contig 50282 bp, 46 predicted proteins | sample MGYA00512165_ERZ761602 | MGnify/ENA primary metagenome ERZ761602 (study PRJEB28899, sample SAMN02445085) | bioreactor sludge metagenome | biome: EBPR sludge; isolation source: Thorneside wastewater treatment plant | place: Australia: Brisbane, Thorneside...
GTATCTTGGTTGCCCTGTGTGGTCGTTCAAAGGTTGGGTGGGGAATTTTTATCCCAAAGGCACGAAGTCGAATCAATTTTTATTTGAATATGCAAAGCGATTAAATACAATTGAAGGCAATACAACTTTTTATGCCATTCCTGCCGTCAAAACCATTGCCAATTGGATTGAGCAAACGCCTGAAACATTTAAATTTTGTGCCAAGATTCCGAAGGCGATTAGTCACAACGGAAAACTTGTAGATTACATTGACCGTGCGATTGAATTTACAAATGTGATGAAACCCCTCGCTTCACGCCTTGGACCGATGTTCCTGCAACTGCCTCCGAGTTATTCGCCTAAGCTGATAGATGACCTTGCTAAGTTTCTAGAATCATTTCCAAAGGATGTGCGTTTGGGCGTAGAAGTTCGTCATTTAGATTGGTTTGATGACCCAAATCGAAAAATGTTAAATGCTTTACTGACAGAAAATAAAATGGCGCGCGTTGTGATTGATACTCGTCCAATACGAAATATGGCTGGCGATGAATCTATCAAAGATAGTGCTTATGAAAGTTTGTTAGAAGCAAGAGAACGAAAACCAGATGTTCCCGTCTTTGAAGAACAGACCACAGACTTTACATTTCTTCGTTATATTGGGCATCCTGAAATGAGTCAAAACACTGTTTGGGTGGAAGAATGGGTTGAACGAATAGTGAATCAACTTTCCACAAAGAGTGAGGCGTATGTCTTTTGTCACACGCCAGATAATTATCTAGCACCATATCTGTGTAAAGAAATTTATGGACGAGTAGCGAGTCAAGTAAAAATAAATTCGTTGCCGTGGAATGATATTGAATCAGATATTCCGAAACAAGCAAATTTGTTTTAATCGTATCGGTTATAATTGTTTGATGTTGAAGGAAAAACTATGAACATTGCAATTGCACTCGTCCTCGGTTTATTAATTGGCTGGTTAGTAGAGTGGGTGATTGATTGGTTTTATTGGCGCAGACCGCGCGAAGATAAAAATAATATTTCAGCCAGCACACCAGTGAAGACTCAAAAAGTAAGATATAAAACTGCGCCTGCTCATGCCGATGATTTGAAAAAAATTAAAGGCATTGGACCCGTGATTGCCAAACGCTTGAACACAGCCGGCATTTATACCTATGAACAACTTGCAGATTTAACGCTCGATGAATTTGAAGAAGCACTTGGCGATTTGTTACAACGCTTTATTAACGAACGCGCCATATTACGCCACGCCCGTGAATTAGCCGAACAAAAATCACGGGGGAATTGAAGTGAACTCTCGCTTTGTACCATGGTACGACCTTTTCAAATTAATCGTTGCCATCATCTTGACGATTATTTTGATTTTTCTTTTATTGGAAGAACGCGATAGAAGAAATGCGGCGTTAGATGTATCACCCGTGCCGACTGTTACCGCACATGTAATTTTATCTACCGCGACACAATCGCCTCTTGACCCTACGCCCAGCCCGACTCAACAACCTCCGACATTATCTCCAACCGAAACGCCTATACCCGAAGCCACTGCTACAGATATAACTGCACCTGAACCTCCACCAACTGAAACGGCTGTTGTTGAGACTCAACCTGAACCAGTTAAGTCTGCTCAAACTTCTGACCCAAATGAATGTCCGTCAAACCCAACACGTATTCAAGCAGGCATGAATGTTAAAGTATTAGATTGGTTAAATTTCCGTACTGGACCTGGTTTGCATTACGAAATTCAACGCACCAATCGCCCCGGCACTGAAATGGAAGTGATCGGCGGACCTGTTTGCACAGTGAGAGGTGATAATCCACCAACTGCTTATTTATGGTGGAATGTGCGCATGGAAAGTGGTCAAGAAGGTTGGAGCGCCGAAGCACCGTTAAATTTCCCCAATTACTTTTTAGAACCAACTGAATAATGAATTAACCACGAAGGAGACAAAGGGTCACAAAGAAAACTTTTAAAGTCTTTGTGCAACTTTGTGACCCTTTGTGGTGACGGTATTAAATCTTTTCAACCCATTTTGCACGCCATTCGGGTGCATCAAATGCTTGGGGCCAGAATTCAATTTGTTTCCAAATCTTTCCATCCTTGATGGTTGAAAAGGTGATGACTCTGTCATGTACTTTTCCATCCGAAACATTAACATCACTCACAACCACATCACCATCTGCGACGATGTGATTAATGTGAAATGTCCATTTTCCTTCGGTTGGATAATACGTATTAATCGCGGCGAAGTTATCTCGTCCACGAATGCGTTCACCAGATTGGTGCCATTCTAAAATATAGTCATCATGTAGTAATTTAGCAACGGCGTAAAAGTCATTTGTCTCCATGGTCGTCCAAAAATTTTCGATGATTTGTTTGTTGTTCATTTTGGTTTCACCTTGCTCATCGCATATTCTGCCAAAGCAGTAATTGTCAACGATGGATTCACGCCAGGATTTGCAGGCATCACCGAACCATCAATAATATACAAACCTTCGTAATTATGAATTTGAAAATTTTCATCAATCACACCTTCATCAGCATTTTGTCCCATGGGCGCGCCGCCCAAAATGTGAGCAGTGGTTGGCAAGCCTAATAAATTTTCTCCAAGCGAACCCAATGCCACACCGTTCACTCGTTTTGCAAATTCACGCGTCACTTCATGCGAGCCTTTCACTTGCGCGTTAATTTCATAGCCAGGTTCTTCGTCTGCAATCATGCCTGTTCTAAAAAATGTAAATAAGCTTCGCCCAATTTTGAATCGCATTCTGTTATCCGCATGTTGCATCACCAACAAAATTGTCACATTGTGCGCCCACTTTGGTAAGAACATGGCTTTTGCAAAATCAATTGGATGTGTCATCATCCACCATAAAAATTTCAAAATACGAATCGGAATGCTGACATTTGTATCAATCAACGGTGCGGCGAGGAAGCGCATCAAGGATGAACCATCAGGATAACGCACAGGCTCAATGCGTGTCATTTCATCTTGATTATAAATAGATGAAATTGCGACTCCTTGCGAATAATTGATATCTGATTTACGTGCCACGCTTCCTAACAAACCCTCAGAGTTGGTTCTCACCATCGTGCCTAATCTTCGGGACACATTTGGCAATGACTCCTTCACATCACGCAAGTTCAAAAGTAATTTCATCGTCCCCATCACACCCGCAGAAAAAATCACATTCTTTGCATAAACAGTTTTTGTTTGCTTGAATAATTTTGTTGAATCTTTATAACTTACTTCATATTTCACACCATTCACTGATAACTGATTACTGTTTACTTCTTTTACATCCACCACTTCAACTTCAGCAACAACCTTCACCCCATTCTTCTCTGCAAAATACAAATAATTTTTAGGCAAAGTATTTTTTGCATTATGCCTACATCCCACCATACATCCGCCACAATGTTGACATCCCGCTCTATCTGGACCTTCTCCACCAAAATATGGGTCAGGAACAGTCACACCTGCTTCCCCGAAGTATGAACCGACATCTGTCGCGCGGAAAGTATGCCCCATTCCAATTTCTTCCGCCATTTGTTTCAGAATTAAGTCTGCTTTCCATAGTTTGGGATTTCTTGCAACGCCTAACATTTTTTTAGCAGTTGCATAATGAGTCTTTAGTACTTCACCCCATTTGATGTTTTGATTCCAAGCAGGTGTAGCAAATGTTTCGTCACTTGGAACTTCTAATACATTTGCATATCCCAAACTCCCACCGCCGACTCCTGCTCCGTGCAAAACCATCACACCTTTGAGAATGCTGATTTGTAAAATTCCATGCGCGCGAATGGCAGGCATCCATAAATATTTCCAATATTGCCAATTTGTTTTTGCGAAATCTTTATCTTCGTATCGCTTCCCCTTTTCTAAAACTAAAACAGAATAACCTTTTTCGGTTAATCGCATGGCGGAGACAGAGCCACCGAAGCCTGAACCGATGATTACATAGTCAAAGCAGTCAGCCATCAGCGGTCAGCTCTCAGTGTTTTGAGGAATGAAGCCAGCATTCGCTTTACTTCTTCAACATTCGCGTGAAGTTCGTCGTAAGATTCTTTTGAAAGAAATTCTAAATCGTATGCGAGAATAAGTTGATATTCTGTTTCACTAGCGGAACCCATTGCAATTTGCAAAAATCGTGCAAAATCCGCGTCTGTATTTCTTCCACAACCTTTGGCAATATTTGTTGGAATTGACATACTTGCACGCCGAATTTGAGTGGTTAATCCATATAGTTCTTCTTTAGGAAAAGATTTTGTAACCTTGTAAACAGCTAAAGCCAACTGATGAGACTTTTCCCAAACTTTGAGTTGACGGAAATCTTTCATACGTAAATTATAATCTTAGCCATCAGCAATTAGCAATCAGCTTTTCGCTCTTGCTGATAGCTGACCGCTGAAAGCAAAAAGGAATCAACATGATCAACCCAAACTTCAACTCACGCCGTTCATCTGTTTATAGCAAACGTGGGATCGTAGCGACTTCGCAACCATTGGCAACTGCCGCTGGAATTGAGATTCTTTCCAAAGGTGGCAATGCGGCGGATGCGGCTGTTGCGGCAGCGGCGGCGTTGAATGTGACCGAGCCAACATCCACTGGAATTGGTGGTGACATGTTTGCTTTGTATTATGACTCAAAGACGAAACAAGTGACCGCATTAAATGGTTCAGGTCGCGCTCCTGCCTTGCTGACACTTGAGAGGCTAAAGAAAGAAAATTTACTAGCCGACTCATTGCCTCCATTTCATCCACATACAATTACTGTCCCTGGTGCGTGTGCAGGTTGGTGTGACTTAATCGAAAAGCATGGTTCGCTTTCGTTATCTGAAATTTTGTCGCCAGCGATTCGACTTGCGGATGAAGGTTTTCCTGTTGCTCCAATCACGTCATATTTTTGGGGACGAGGTGCGGAGCGACAATTAAAGTCTGCGTTGAATGGACATGAACTAACCATTGATGGTCGTGCGCCGAATGCAGGTGAAATTTTTTATAACAAAGGTTTGGCAAAAACATTTCGGGAGATTGCCGAGAAAAAAGCTGAAGGGTTTTATCAAGGTCGAATTGCAGAATCAATTATCAGCGTGATTAAAGAGGCGGGTGGAGTTATGTCACATGCTGATTTAGCAGAACATGTATCCACTTGGGAAAATCCGATTTCAGTTAATTATCATGGATTGAAAGTGTATGAATGTCCGCCAAATGGACAAGGCATCACGGCGTTAATCGCATTAAATATTTTAGAAGGCTTTGACTTAGCATTATTGGATTTGTTATCGCCAGAAAAAATGCATTTGATGATCGAAGCCATGCGACTCGCATTTGCGGACGCGAGTTGGTATGTGGCTGACCCTGCCTTTGCGAAAATTCCGATGAATGAATTGTTATCGAAAGAATATGCGGATGAAAGAAGAAAATTAATTAATTTGAAACATGCAACGATTGACCAAAAACGCGGCACGCCAGTGTCTTCATCGAACACGGTGTATTTGAGTGTTGTGGATGGATTTGGAAATGCATGTTCGTTTATCAATAGCAATTACATGGGTTTTGGCACGGGCATTGTGCCGAAAGGTTGGGGATTTACGTTACAAAATCGCGGACATAACTTTAGCCTTGACGCGAATCATCCGAATGTGCTTGCGCCGAAGAAACGCCCATATCATACGATTATCCCTGCCATGGTGACTCGTGAAGCGGATAATTCTTTGTATGCATCGTATGGCGTAATGGGCGGATTTATGCAACCACAAGGTCATGTACAAGTGTTATCTGCATTGAAAGATGGGAATCTTGATTCACAATCTGCTTTGGATTTGCCAAGATTTTGTATTGATGTGGATGAAGCAGGCGGCAGGGTTGCGATTGAAGAAGGCATGCCAAAAGAAACACTCGATGCTTTACAAAAAATGGGACATCCGATTTATGAAGTGAGTGGTTATAACCGTGCTTTGTTTGGACGAGGACAAGTGATTACACGAGATAATGAATCTGGTGTGTTGTGTGGTGGAAGTGATCCAAGAGCGGATGGGTATGCGGGGAGTTTGTAGACTTCAGACATTAGACGTTAGACTTTTTTGCATTGAATTGAACTGTTTTCTCAAAACCGTTGAGCATTCTCTTAATCTCGTTTATAGATTTGTTTAATTCTGGATAAATGCTTGATTCGATGTAGCCAAGGTCATGTGCAAGAATAAGATGATATTCAAGTTCGCTGGCAGAGCCGCCTGCAATATGAATAAAACGTGCAAGTTCAGTTTGCGTGTTTCGACCGCATCCTTCTGCAATGTTAGCAGGGATTGAACCAGCCGCTCTCCGAATTTGACTTGTCAATCCATATAGTTCATCTTTTGGAAATGATGATGTTATTTTATAAAGTTGCAAAGTTAATTTATGAGATTTTTCCCAAACTAGAATTTTCCTAAAATCTCTCATGTTCTCTCCTTCATTCTTTATCCTTAATGTCTAACGTCTAAAATCTAACGTCTAATATTGATAAAACCCTCTCCCACTCTTTCTTCCCAAATACCCTGCATCCACCATCTTCCTTAACAACGGAGCAGGGCGATATTTATCTTCACCCAAATCACGTTGTAACACTTCCATAATGAACAACACCACATCCAAGCCGATTAAATCTGCCAATGCCAGCGGACCCATCGGATGATTCATCCCTAATTTCATCACCGCATCAATTGCTTCAGGCGTGCCTACGTTTTCTTGCAAAGCAAAAATTGCTTCGTTAATCATCGGGCATAAAATTCGGTTGGAGATAAACCCAGGCGAATCATTCGCTTCCCATGCTTCTTTGTTCATCGCTTTGCATAACTCAAGCGTGGTTGCTAACGTTTCGTCACTGGTCGCCAAGCCTTTGATCACTTCCACCAATTTCATCAGAGGCACTGGATTCATAAAATGCATCCCAATCACTTTATCAGGTCGTTTAGTTTGTGATGCAATTTTTGTAATTGAAATCGATGATGTATTGCTGGCTAATATCACACCTTCGCGTGCTACTCTATCTAACTCTTTGAAAATTTTGAATTTCAATTCTGGGTTTTCAGTTGCGGCTTCGATGATGAAATCCGCTTCAACTACGCTGTCGTATGATGACGCATATTTGATATTGTCCGCGCTGGATTTTTGTTCTTGATTAATCGTCCCCTTCGACAAAAGTTTTTCAGTCGATTTATTAATCGCCGCTTTTGCTTTTTCCAACGCCTCTGGATTCACGTCCATGCATGTTACTTGATACCCAGCAGTCGCGGCCACTTGAGCAATTCCATTACCCATAGTCCCTGCACCGATGACGAAAATATGTTTTACCATTCAATCTCCTAATCTTATAAGTCTAACAAGTCTGACTAGTCTGACCTGTTAGACTTGTTAGACCAATTAGACCTATCCGACCGTACTTTTCCAAATTTTATAATTATTTTTGATTTGCTCAATATGACCTGGAATATGTCCTGAATAAATATTCAACCATTTCTCAAAAGTATAAGGTTCATCATATTCAGGATGTTTAACTGAATTTGTAAATACTTCATCAGGTTGTCCCTTTAGTAATTTGTAAGTTGTTTTACGAACAAACTTTACAGTTTCTAAAGCATCTTCCCAACTTTGGTCATGATAATTTAATTCGATTGCCCATTTATCTTGGTCATAGCCCATTAATAACCCACCGGGTTCAACGATTAATTTTCTCGCCCGCAACGCCGCATTGGATTCTGAATCCGCAAGGTGGACGAGAATCTCATGTACGCTCCACTCTTTTGGCTCAGGCTTAAACTTCCACATCCCTTGCGGAATATCTTTGAGCATTTGCATGAGTAGGTCATATCCATTGCCATACAACTCAATTTTTTCATCGCGTTCTTTTTTATCCATCGTTAATCCTTCAACTAGTAACTTTCAAACCTTCAAACTTTTCAACCTTCCAACTCAATCGCCATCGCCACCGCTTCACCGCCACCTAAACACAACGAAGCGATTCCTTTTTTCAATCCGCGATTCTTCAATGCATAAATCAAAGTCGTCAATACGCGCGCACCACTTGCACCAAGCGGATGTCCCAATGCAATTGCACCGCCGTTTACATTCACTTTATTCCAATCCCAACCTTGCTCTGCCAATGCATATCCATCCGCTAATACTTGCGCGGCGAATGCTTCGTTCAATTCAATCAAATCAACATCTTTCAATGTCCAATTGATTTTCTTCAACAATTTCGGAATCGCATGTGCGGGTGCGGCAAATAAATATTTTGGTTCTAATGCGGCTTGTGCATAGCCTACTACTTTTGCAATCGGTTTGATGTTATTTTTTTCAGCATACGCGCGTGATGAAATCACAACAGCCGCCGCACCATCATTCATTGGTGATGAATTTCCAGCGGTCACTTTGCCATCAGATTTAAATGCGGGCTTCAATTTGGATAATGATTCTAAACTCGCATCTTTTCGCGGACCTTCATCCTGTTTCACCAGCGTTGACTCACCTTTACGCCCGGCAATTTCGACGGGCACAATTTCATCGGCGAAATATCCTGCTTCCGAAGCAGTAACAGCTTTGAGGTGAGATTGAAGCGCAAATTCATCCATTGCTTGGCGAGTTACCTCATATTCATCTCCGATAAATTCAGCCGCCATGCCCATGCCCCAATTTTCAAACGGATCCCACAAGCCATCACTTAATAAAGCATCGGTCATTTGGGTGTTACCGAATTTCAATTCACCCATGCGACCATTGACGAGGTATGGCGCACGACTCATTGACTCAAATCCGCCAGCGATAAATAAATCCGCATCGCCTGCGCGCACGGCTTGAGATGCCATCATTGCGGCTTTGAGACCTGAACCACATACTTTATTGATTGTCGTCGCACTGACAGTTTCTGGAACGTTTGCGTAAATTCCAGATTGACGCGCAGGGGCTTGACCCAAACCCGCCGAAACGACATTGCCCATAATCACTTCTTCAATTTCTTGTGGATTGATGCCCGCGCGTTTGACTGCTTCTTGTACAGCAATTGCGCCAAGTTTTGTAGCAGGCACACTGCTTAATGTGCCTTGAAATTTTCCAATCGGTGTGCGCGCGGCACTTAATATAACTGCTTCATTTTCTTTGCTCATTAGTTCTCCTTGATGTGGGTATTATACCTGCGTAGGGGCGAGGCATGCCTCGCCTCTACATAATAAGGTAAAATTTCATTTATGGATGAAACAAAATCTCTTTACGAATTAATGGGCGAAGAAGCGGGGATAAAAAAACTTATCACCCGCTTTTACGATTTAATGGAAACCGCTCCCGAAGCCAAAGATGTGCTTGCAGTGCACCCGAAAAACTTGAAGCAATCACGCGAAAAGTTTTTTCTGTTTTTGGTAGGTTGGACTGGCGGACCGCAAACCTACATCGAAACACGCGGACATCCCGCTTTGAAAAGGCGTCATCAACCATTTGCCATTGGACCCAAAGAACGTGACCAATGGTATTGGTGTATGGATAAAGCTTTGGATGAAAGCGGATATGACCCTGAAGTAATTGCTTACCTCAAAAATCATTTCAAAGATGCGACAGAGTTCTTGAGAAATAGAGAATAAGACGATGGACAATAGACCGTAGACCGTTTTACCGTCTATGGTCTATTGTCAAATCCTAATTTCATTAAACATTACTTTTAACTCACGGGTAGATATGAATTCAATTCAACTAACTTTACATCAAAAGGCAATTTTGATTTCAATTTTCGTTTTCATTTTATTGTTAGCCACCGCATCAAACATCGGTTTAACATGGGATGAACCCGCTTACATCGCCGCTTCTGAATCTTATATCAATTGGTATGGAGAAGTTTTCACGAATCCATCTGAAGCGTTTACAGATGAATCAATCGCAAATGCGTGGACGATAAACAAAGAACATCCGCCATTAAATAAAGTTTGGTCTGGATTAATTTGGTCTATCACGAAAAACTTTGCTGATGATTTACTCGCGCATCGTTTGGGGAATATGATTTTAGTTGCTATCTTGGCTGGGCTTTTATATTTTTGGATTCAAGAATCTTATGGTCAAGTGGCAGGCTTTGCATCTGTCGCGGCATTATTAACCATGCCGCGTTTTTTCTTTCACGCCCATCTTTCAGCGTTAGATGTCCCCGCCGCGTTTTCAGCATTTGTGGTCACATTTTTATTTTGGAAAACACTCAATCAAAAACATTGGGCTTGGGGTTTATTACTTGGCGTAGTATGGGGCTTGGCATTAGCTACAAAAATCAATTCAGTTTTTATCCCTATTACATTTGTTTTATGGCTGTTAATTTTTCATCGTAAGTTATATTTGTTTATTCGTTTATTCATTATGGGCGTTACAGCCATTCTAATATTTTTTATTGCATGGCCCTGGCTTTATCATCACACCATTGAAAGAATTACTGAGTATATTCTCTTTGTCACTGTTAATCATTGGCCCATCGGGCAATATTATCTCGGTCAATTTTTTATGCCGCCCCCATGGCATTTTGGATTTGTAAAGCTGTGGGCAGTTTTACCAATCACTTTGACGATTCTTTATTTTACAGGAATTATCTCTGCTGGAATTGCGCGTCAAGATAAAGGGTTGAGTTGGTTGCTGTTTCTTTCAGCATTGACTCCCATTTTAGCTATTTCAACCGGCAAGAGCATGGTCTATGACAATGAACGTTTAATCATGGTGTCATTTCCGTTTTTGGCTGGGTTGTGCGGAATTGGATTTGCATATCTTGCTTCAGGCATAGAAAAAATTTCAGGTCAATGGAACAAGCCGACCGTAACCCGAAGCGGAATCATTGTGTTGGCGCTAATCTCATTTGCTCCACAAATCATTTCGATGATTCGTTTATATCCACATTTATTATCTTATTATGGTGAAAGCGTTGGCGGAATACGTGGCGCAAATGATTTAGGTTTGGAAACGACTTATTGGTGTGAAACGTATCAACTTGCTTTACCGATTTTGAATGAACAAGCCCAGCCCGGTGATTTGGTTTGGGTTGACCCGTGGAGCCATGATGTGATGATTTATTATCAAACGCATGGATATTTGCGCGATGATATTTTGATATTGGCTCCAGCCAGTGTACCGAGCGTGTTAGGTGCAGATGCACCTCAACCAGTTTCACGAATTATGAATGAAGCTGATTGGTTTGTAGTGCAAAGCCGCCAAACAACTTTAGGTGAAGCGGTGGATAAGAATCCGATGTTGCAAATTTTTGCGAATCAAGAAGTTGTATACGAATATCAATTTGATGGCGTGACGATTTTTGCGTTATATCGATAATTTCATTCACCAATATTTTTCAATGCTTCTCTGCGACTTAACGAATTTAATTCTTTTGTTGCTTTCACAAATTTTTTCACTGGTGTAGGGTTTGTGTGAGCATATTGTCTCAACGCCCAGCCAATTGCCTTATTGATAAAAAATTCATCTGACCCCAAATTTTCTTTGATAATTTCACATAACAAATCAAAATCTGTTTCTTTTTTGTAGCCTAACTGAAACAATAAAGTTGTGCGTCTTAACCAAATGTTTTCAGACTTACGCCATTTCTTTAAATATTTCTCTTTGACTTTTGGATATTTCTTAAACATCATTCCAATGGGATGACCCGCTAATAAATCGACAGTGTCCCACCAAGATTTTGTTGTAATTAAATATTCTAACGTTTCAATAAATTCAGATTCGAGTTTCTTTTCGTATTTTTCGATTAAATTCATAGCAATATATTGAAATTCACGTTGGGACAAACTCCATAGTTCGCGTGAAATCAAGTCAAGTTGTTCAAAGGGTGGTAAGTCATTTGATTTAATAAATTCTCTTAGCAATGAAGTCACTTGCGGCGATTTGATTCCCAAATACTCAAATTGGTCACGCATATATTTTTTCATCGGCGCGGCATTGAGTGGGTTGGTGTGTTGTTCAAAAAACAATTTGAGTGATTTTGTATATGTGTGCATTATATTTTATCTCTTGAACTGCGTGTAGGCAAACAGGCTAAACTGAACCAACACTAGCTAACTAGTCAACTAGCAAACTAAAAGACTACTTCGCTCCTTCGGGTTGTACAAATTCTAAAAACCACTCACCTGCACGTATTTCTTCAACAGAAGTTTTCGGTGTAACCACCAAAATCCAAGTGCGGCCAGGCTTAAGAGGAAACAAAGTAGTTTCATCGTTTGAAATAAATTTTATCGGCTTTTGATAACTGTTTCTTTCTTCACTATTCAAATGCGTTGTCCATTTAATATCATAAACCAGACCATCCCGAAACAATAAAGCATCGCCTATTAATCCATCTTCTAAATGAATATCCAAATTTGTGGGTGAGACAACATCATGCTTTGTAAATAATACAATCACATTTTCAAACTGCAACTGACGATTTGTTAAACGATCAATTTCAGGATGCAATATCCCTGCTGTTTCAAAATTTGCATCATCTACATAGCGCCAATAACTTTGTGATGCAGAATCATACTCCCATGCTGATTGATTTAAATATGAAATATATACATGCAATTGATTTGCAGTTAGCCCATCACTTGGTGGCGTTTCAGAAAAAACATTAATACTGTAATCAATGTCACCAGTTTTGTTTTTTTCAGCCAAACGCGGCAATTCATCAATATCTAACATGTAACCGCCACCATCAATGTCATGCGTCACAAAAAAGCATTGAGGTAATTCCTCTAACACTTCTGGCGAAGCAAATGCATAAATCAAACACGAATCTTTGAAGAAAGCATGAATATCAGCATAGATTAAACGCCCTGAACGAATCGGTCCTACTTTTGGGAGGACAATTGGAGGAGAAATTAAATAATCAGGATTCAGAAACAAGCCGACATCAAGGTCAAGAAGCGAAGAAGATACAGTCAACGCCTCAGTCTGACCTGCAACTTGGTCAACATCGCTATCATTTGATTCATCCCCGACATTTTTTTGCACAAATTCCATGCCAAGTGGTTTTTCAAATTGAAGAATGTAATTTCCCGCATCTACATTGAAAGCATAATATCCATTGCTATCAGTCGAAGTTGATTGAATAAAATTTCCAGTGGCATCAAACAAATTAACACAGACACCACCCATGCCACGTTCCCAATCGTCTTGCATATGATTTTGATTTTCATCTAACCAAACACGATTGCCGATAATGTTTGCTGTTTGTTGAAATGGCTGATTGCGTATTTGGCAACTGCCATTGATAGTCGGCTCAGGTTTTGGAAATGCGCCATAAAAGACAGAGAGAAATCTTGTTGCACCTTCAGTGATATAAATTTCAAAAACCCACGGCGCAAACGATAAACCCGCTTGCGGACGCGCCGTGACAGGAAAATGTGAAATTGAAACCAACAATGCTGGCAATTCCAACAAATTCGGTTCTTCCACTTTTTTATTTGTTAACGGGTTTATTGTGAGAATAGGTTTTGGTTCAGGGGTTGATGTTGCAGTTGGTTCAAGACTAACTACAACACCTGTTGAGATTATATTGTTGTTTGTTCCGCACGAGGTGATGATAGAAACGAAAAGTAATGACGCAAAAAATACTTTAATTGAAGAAGATTTCATTTTTATTTTTGAAAGGCTTGGCAGATTTTTTTATAAGTATCTTCCAAAGATTCTGGCAACACACGCGTCTCCCCAACTGTGGACATAAAATTTGTATCGCCAGCCCAACGCGGCACAATATGAATGTGAACATGACCTAACACGCCTGCTCCAGCCGCTTCACCGATGTTAATGCCAACATTGAATGATTCGGTTTTGTAAATATTTTTCAAAATCGTTGTGCATTGACTTGTTAATTCCATCATTTCAGCGCGCGTTTCAGAATCTAAACTTTCTAAATTAGGAACATGCACAAATGGAATGACCATTAAATGTCCGCTGGTGTAAGGGTAGCGATTCAAAATCACATACGAAAATTTGCCACGAAAGGCGATAAGATTTTCGGCACTATCAGTTTTGGCTTGCGCATTACAAAACACACAGCCTTCTTCGTTTTTTGCATTTTCAATATATGTCATACGCCACGGTGACCAAAGGTGATTCATAATAATTTTTTCAATTATAGGCGATTAAACAAAAAACCATAATTTGTTAACCACTTTCTACTTTCCACTTTCTATTTTATACTTCCCTGAATGCAACCCAATCTTTTTTCTTCCACACTCACAGTTTCCCAACTGACTTTTCACATCCGCAAACTTTTAGAAGGCGATCCTGAATTGCAAGATGTGTGGGTAAGCGGAGAAATTTCTAATTTATCAAAACCAAATTCTGGTCATATCTATTTTACGCTCAAAGACAAAAATGCGTCGCTTCGTTGTGTAATGTGGAAAACAGATGCCGCAAGATTACGAGTCAACGTGCAAGATGGCATGGCACTCGAAGCGCATGGCAAAATTGCAGTCTATGAACCATCTGGGCAATATCAATTGGTTACGAATCAAATTCAAGCCAAAGGTGAAGGCGCGTTGTATCAAGAATTTTTACGCCTCAAAGCCATGCTTGAAGCTGAGGGTTTATTTAATCCAGAAAATAAAAAAGAAATTCCACAACTTCCAAAAACAATCGGAATTGTCACATCGCAAACTGGTGCGGCACTGCGTGATATGTTAAATACAATTCGTCGACGTTTGCCGATTGCAAATGTGATTCTCGCGCCAACTCTTGTACAAGGCGTGGATGCTCCGCCTGCAATTGTCAAAGCAATTGAATCATTAAATAAAAAATCACCCGATGTCATTATCATCGCGCGTGGTGGCGGTTCGATTGAAGATTTATGGGCTTTCAATGATGAGCAAGTTGTGCGTGCCGTTGCAAATTCTAAAACACCAATTATTTCTGGCGTGGGTCACGAAACAGATTTCACACTTGCAGATTTTGCCGCCGATTTACGTGCGCCGACTCCGACAGCCGCGGCTGAACTTGCAACTCAGATTACAGTACAACATCTTCACGATTCACTTTTCACGATTCAATCCCGCCTCACTGACCTAACCTTCAACCTGCTCGCTGAACATAAAACATTTATCTCCGCCTTAGCATCGCGACTCAAATATAGTTCACCTGAAAGAAGAATCGAATCTGAATATCAAAATATAGATGAACTTTCTCGCCGAGCGTTTTCTGCCTTGACTCATCGCATCCAATTGCACAAATCAAACGTAAATGGAATATCAAAACGCTTGCAATCACTGAACCCTGAAGGCGTTTTGTCGCGTGGATATGCTATTATCACCCGAAAATCAGATAACATGGTTGTTTCTAAAGTGTCACAAGCCAAAGGCGATTTGAAGGTTAGAGTAAGTGACGGAGAATTCGAAGTTAAAAAATAATATTATGTCATTCTGAGCCACGCCCTTGTTCTTTGTGGCGAAGAATCTCTTCTCTTATCTAAGAGACTCTTCGCTATACTCAGAGTAACATGTTTTAGGAGCCAAAATGCCGAAACAAAAATCAACAACACAAAAACCTGTCGAAGAATTGACATACGAAGAAGCAGTGGCTGAATTGGAGTCAATTGTTGAGGTTTTAGAATCAGAACAAAATCCACTTGAAGAGGCGATGAAGTTATTCGAACGTGGGCAAGAATTAATCAAAAAGTGTGGTGCATCCCTTGAATCTGCTCAATTGAAAATCCAAAAATTAGCAGGTGACTCATTGATTTCATTTGAGGAAGATTCTGAATGAATATTTTAGATGTTTTTCAGAATAAGGTTTTTATTGCTTGTATGTTGGGTTGGTTTGTGGCACAAGCCTTGAAAATACCAACGGAATACTTACGTTCACGCCGTTGGTTATGGACAATGTTTTTTGCACCCGGCGGGATGCCATCATCACATTCTGCGATGATGGTTGCGGGAACTTTAGCAGTTGGGTTGTATCACGGCTTTGATAATCCATTATTTGGCATTGCTGTAGCGATTACGATGATTGTGACGTATGATGCGGCAGGTGTGCGCCGACAAGCAGGCATGCATGCGGAGCGAATCAATTTATTGTTTGAAGAATTGCTGAAAGGTCATATGTGGGATGAGAACGAGTTGAAAGAAGTCATTGGTCACACGCCGCTGGAAGTGATTGGCGGAATACTTTTGGGGTTATTGGTTGGAATTGCTCAGTTTATGATTTGGAAATAACTTTGACGATTTATCGCCTGCGTAATCTTCTTCTCACCCCATTGAATATATAACTTAATTCTGGTACGCGCAAAATAAATAGTATTGCAAAATAAACAACTCCGCCAATGATAACTCCCGCAGGGACAAGAATCCACACGCTCAGGTTTTCTCTAAAAGAAAGTAGAGCAAACAAAGCCAAAGACATGCCGATTGCTGAAATGAATGAGGGGATTGCTCCACGCAGAATATGATTTCTTTCAATTCCATTTAATCTTTTTTGCATAACAACAAATAATACAACTGCTTCAATTGCAGTTGCTAATGAATTAGCAAGGGCAAGTCCACCAAGCGGAAGCCAGCCGATGGATTCAAACCATCTCGAAAATAAAATGCTGAATAAAACATTCAATCCCATTGCAATAACGCCGATGATTACAGGAGTTTTTGTATCCTGTTGAGCATAAAAGGCGCGAGTCAAAACTTCCATAATGGAGTGACCGACGAGTCCAGCCGCATACCAAAGCAAAGCCCATGAAACGAGTTGTACAGAATTTGAGTCAAACTCACCACGTTGATATAACAAAGAAATAATTGGTTCGCGTAAAAGAATCAAGCCGACGCTGGCGGGCAGTGCTAATAAAATAATTCCACGTAATGATGAAGCCAGTGATGAACGCATTTCATCTTGCTTACCTAATGCGTGTTGCGCAGAAAAAGTTGGCATGGCGGCAATCGCAACCGATTGTGCAATCACAGCTTGCGCCATGAGCATTAAAGAAAAACCGTAATACAAACCAGTCACACTTCCACTTTGCATTTGAGATGCAAGCCAAGTATTGACCCAAAAATTTAATTGCACAACCGCTACGCCAAGTAATCTTGGTCCCATTAATAAAATGACTTGTTTGAAGTTCGAATCACGAAAGTCGAATAAAGATTGAAGTGTAATGCGAGATGCATTTTTCGTGAAAACCTTAAGTAACAAAGGTATTTGAATCACTACATATAAAACTGCACCAAGTACAACGCCCCACGCCAAACCATAAATCCCCATTGATGGTGCCAGAAATAAAACGCCGAATATAATGCCGAGTTGATATAACGCGGGAGTTAATGCTGGAATTAAAAAGATTTGATGTGTGTTTAATATTCCACCAATGAATCCACCTAAGCCGAATAGCACAGCAGAAATTAATTGAATGCGTAACAATGTAATGGTTATAGAAAAAAGTTGAGGGTCAGTGGACAAGCCGGGCGCAAGTGCGAAGCGAATCACTTGCGGTGCAAAAATCGCAATCAATATGGCAAGCAATGTCAAAGTTAATGTGACTGCATTAGCAATCGAAGTTGCGAGTTTCCATGCTGAATCTTTTTCATCTTTCGCGAGCAAACTCGTGAACGTTGGAATGAATGCTGAACCCAACGCGCCGCCTGCTATTAATAAAAATAAAGTTTCGCTAACGCGATTTGCCGCAAAAAAAGAATCGAGTTCAGGCGATGCGCCAAAAGTTTGTGCCACCAATACGCCACGAATCAAACCTGCAATTTGCCCCAATAAAATAGCGAACATCACTGTGCCAGCCGCGCGTGCGATTTGTTGATTTGAGTTTGTCATAAAGCCTTGCGATTATAATCACTTTATGAAAAATTTTTTAACACTGATTTCTTTGATTTTATTAACCGCATGTGATGTAAACCCCGCGCCTCCCGCTACGGTGACACCTGATTCAGCAACTCAGCATTCATTTACATTGACAGAGATTCCCATCCCTGCGGGTTATGGTTATACAAGCGATTGGTTTGAATTGTATTTTACGAATCCAAATAGTTCATTGTCTTCGCAAGAAACAGGCGGTATTGACCTTCCACTTGCCAATGCAATTGATTCAGCTAAATTAAGTGTGGATGTTGCGATTTATAGTTTTAGTTTGCCAAGCATTCGAGATGCTTTAATCCGTGCTTATGAACGTGGTGTGCAAGTACGTATGGTAATGGAAAGCGATAACATTGAGCGTTCTGCTCCGCAAAGATTGAAAGATGCGGGTATTCCAATGTTAGGGGATAGGCGTGAAGGCTTGATGCACAACAAATTTGTCATCATTGATAAATCGGAGGTGTGGTTAGGTTCAATGAATTTCACCATTTCTGGTGCGTATGAAGATAATAACGTGCTGATGCGGATTCGGTCAGTGCGAATTGTAGAAAATTTCTTAAAAGAATTTGAAGAAATGTATCTTGAAGATTCTTTTGGAGATTACATCCGCGCTGAAACACCAAACCCGCAAGCAACAGTCAATGACATACAAATTGATACATATTTCTCACCTGATGACGTGGTGCAACCGATTTTGGTAGATATTATCAATACAGCAAATGAAAGTATTTATTTCATGGCATTTTCATTTACATCTGACCCGATTGGTGATGCGGTGCGTGAACGGGCACAAGATGGGGTGACTGTTGCAGGCGTAATGGATGTTGAACAAATAGAATCAAATATCGGCACGGAGTTTGATGCGTTTCGTCAAGCAGGTTTGGATGTGTATCGTGATGGCAATGCGGGGCAAATGCATCATAAGACAATCATCATAGATGAAAGTATAGTGATTACGGGGTCATATAATTTTACGAACAGCGCTGAGGTGCGGAATGATGAATATGTGCTGGTGATTTATAACGAAGAAATTGCGAAGTTATTTATTGCTGAGTTTCAAAGAATTTATAATGATGCAAAATAATTCTTAAAATCGGTTGCGTTTTGACATAAAATCGATTAAATTTAGACATCTAGCACGCCCGTTCTAATAGAATACAGACCTGACAGATTTTCAAAACCTGTCAGGTCTTAAACAGAAATTTTAGGAGACCTTCATGGCAGACTCTAACTTTTATCTCGGACGTTTATTTGACCCCAAAACTTCAACGCTAACCAACAAGCCACTTGAATATGACCCATCTGATTTAACCACTCACGCCGTCGTAACAGGTATGACAGGTTCCGGCAAAACAGGTTTATGTATTGCCATGTTAGAAGAAGCCGCATTGAATGGTGTGCCGGCTATCATCATTGACCCAAAGGGTGACTTAACCAATTTGCTGTTACATTTTCCAGAATTGCTTCCATCCGATTTTCAACCATGGATTGACCCCGAAGTTGTGCGCCGTGCAGGTACAACACCAGAAAAAGCCGCTGAAGAAGCCGCCGATGCTTGGGGAAAAGGAATTGAAGAATGGGGCATGGACAAAAGCCGTATTCTTGACTTAAAAAAGTCTGTACAGTTTACGGTTTATACACCGGGATCTAAATCCGGCGAATTGGTTCGTATTCTTTCTTCACTTGAAGCACCAAAATTAGATTGGGAAGAAAATAGTGAAGTAATTCTTGAACGCATCAACAGTACTGTGACAGCTTTATTAGGATTAGTTGGATTACGTGATGTAGACCCTATTAGTTCTAGAGAACATATTTTGATTTCTAAAATTTTTGAGGAATTCTGGAAAAATCAACAAGACATAGATTTTGAAGAATTAATTAGACAAACACAAAATCCAAGCTTTACAAGTCTTGGAGCATTTTCTGTGGATGAAATTTTCCCTCCTAAAGAGAGGACAACTTTAGCAATAACTTTAAATAATATTTTGGCGTCACCATCGTTTCAAGCATGGCGTGAAGGCGAATCACTAGATATCGAAAATTTTCTTTATACTGCTGACCGTAGACCACGTCATAGCATTTTTTATCTCGCCCATCTTTCAGATGGCGAAAGAATGTTTTTTACCACATTACTTTTATCTGCTATAGAAACTTGGATGCGCACACAAAAAGGTTCGACCTCATTACGCGCGTTGTTATACATGGATGAAATTTATGGTTATCTTCCACCAACCGCAAATCCGCCATCCAAGCAACCTTTGCTTCGCATGTTAAAGCAAGCGCGTGCATTTGGTTTGGGTCTTTTGCTTGCCACGCAAAATCCAGTGGATATGGATTACAAAGCCCTCTCCAATACAGGCACATGGTTCATCGGCAAACTGCAAACCGAGCGTGATAAGAATCGTTTACTCGATGGTCTCGAAAGTTTAGCAGGTGGCATCTCACGCGCGCAAATGGATAAATTAATTTCATCGCTTGGCAAACGTGTTTTTGTGATGAACAACGTCAATGAAAAAGCACCGATGTTATTCCAAACACGTTGGGTGATGAATTTCTTAGCAGGACCTTTAACCCGTCAACAGATTCCTGATTTGAATGATTTGGTTGGAGCAAAATCTGCGCCTCAATACAAGGGGAAATCTGTTTCTAAACCTGTAACAGATTCTCTGCCCAAACAAAAACCTCCTCTTGACCAAGTGCAACCAGTTGTAGTTCCCGTTGCAGAAACTCGTAGTGCGCAACCTACAACTCGTAATTCAACAAATGGAACATCCACAAAACCGCCTGTACCAAACGGTGTAAGAGAATACTATCTGCCACAAAATTACAGCTTATCTGAATCATTACAAGCAACCAAACGTTCACAATCCTTTGGTGGCTCAATTCAAGGCGTTATGTATTATCCTGTTCTACTTGCCTCTGCTCAAATCCGCATACTAGATAGAAAATACAATGTGGATGTAGAAATCACAAAATCCGTCTTGGTTGAAAACTTAGATCGTCGCGGTATTGTGCGTTGGGAAGAATTTCCATACGCAGGACCATCCTTAGACAAAATTGAAACCATGCCCGCTGATTCTGCTCGTTTCTCATCCATTGAACCGCCATTGAGTGATGCTAAATTAATGAATGCTTTGCTCAAAGATTTTACTGATTGGATTTTCCGCAATTCAGCAGTCAAAGCCCGTGAAAACAAAGCCCTCAAAGTGTTTGCGGGACCGGACGTCACTGCTGCGGATTTTATGAAACAATGTGCCGACAAAGCCCGCGAAGCCTGTGATGCGGAAATTGTAAAGAAAACTTCGGCATTAGATAAAAAGATTCGCTCTTTAGAAGATAAACTTGGTAGAGAAGAACGTGAATTGCGTGAAGATGAAGCTGAATTACAAAACCGCAATATTGAATCTGCGGCGAATTTAGCAGAACTTGGCGCAAGTTTGTTTGGTCTTACACGTAAGAAAAGTGTTACCACTCAATTTACAAAACACCGACTTGCTCAAAATGCTAAGGCTCAGGTGCAAGAATCAAAAGAGGCGATTGCTCAATTCACCAAAGAGTTAGAGGCGTTATATCGAGAACGTGACTCAATTGAAGAAGAAATCAATAACCGCTGGGGTAGTGTTGTATCAGAGTTTACTGAAATTGAAGTGCGCCCCAAAAAGACGGATATTTATGTCAATATTTTTGGTGTGGCATGGAAGCCGAATTACATTGTGCAAGCGGCTGGTGAAACGATTGAACTGCCAGCCTTTGGTGCGGAATAATGTTGTAGGGATACGGTGTTGCGTGTCCCTACAAAAATCTTGACATCAATTACCAAAAATGATAATCTTGCACTTGCGTGCCCGATTCGCCTTTGAAAGCGTGAAGGTGGACGGGCATTAAATTTTTTCTGTAGGAGAAATAAAACATGTCCGAACGTATTGTTGGAACCGTCAAGTGGTTCAATGCGACCAAAGGCTACGGCTTCATTGGTCATGAAGGTGGCGAAGATGTCTTTGTACACTTCTCTGCCATTCAAAGCGATGGCTACCGCAAGTTGGAAGCCGAGCAAAAAGTGGAGTTTTCCATTGAAGAAGGACCCAAAGGCAAGCAAGCCGCCAATGTGGTACCAGTTTCATAAAATAAAAGTACACATTTTGCAAACCAAACAGGGTTGTCGTGAGACAACTCTGTTTTTATTTTTTCTTTATGGTTTCAATTTCTCTTGGCTCTATCATTCCCCAACGTCCGGCGGCGAGATATAAAATATCTAATATCAAATCTTCATATTTTATGCCTTCAGCTTTGGCTTGCAGACATAAATCACTATACTCAGGCGTTAGACCCGGTAAAGTATTGATTTCGATTAATCTTGGATTGCCTTCTTCATCCAAACGGATGTCAGTGCGAGAAATATCAAGCGCGTAAATGAATTGATGTGCCCGTAAGGCGAGTTGCCGTAATTTTTTTTCTAAATCCGGTTCAACCTCTGCTGGGCAAAAATATCCTAATGAGCCTTCTTCTGGAACTTCTTTTGATTTGGCTTCGTTTGTATAAATCCATGTCTCTGTAGAGCCAGATGTATCTAATTCAAGAATGGGGAAGCGATGAAAGCCATCTTTTTCGTACCAATCTGGATTGCGAGAATACAATTTTGCATCGGGTCTTCCTAAAATGCCGACGGTAAATTCACGCCCGGGTAAAAATTTTTCAACAAGTGCAGGTTGTTGATAGATATTGATAATATATGCAACCCGTTCACGCAATTCGTTTTCGTTATTGAGAATGGCTTTGGCATCTACTCCCATCCCTGTGCCTTCTCGTGCAGGCTTAACAAACAATGGAAATTTTAGTTCTGCGCGCAATACTTCATCACCAACATTAAATTCTTGAAACGGTGCCACAGGTAATCTTCTATCACGCCAGATTCTTTTGGTCATTGTTTTGTCTAATGAAATTCCATTGGCTAAAACGCGCGATGCAGTATAAGGAATATTGAGCATTTCTAACAAGGCAGGCACTTGGGCTTCACGTGCATCACCACCCAAACCTTCAGACATGTTAAAACAAATATCAGGTTTATATTTTTTTAAGTTATAAGGTAATTCTCTATCGGCATGGATAAAAGTTGTTGTATGCCCATCTGTTTCAAGTGCAGCACGAATCGCATCCATCGTTTCGATAGAGTCATAATCTGCAAAAGCATCCGGTGGTACACCTTCAGGTTTTGGTTCATTTTGATTTTTTATGTTGCCTAATACTGCAATTTTCCATTTTTTCTTCATCAAACGAACTCCTTGATGTAATCATAGCGCATTGATGTATCAATATTGAATTTCTTAAGGTAATTTTTTGATAACTAGACATTGATACACCTTTCAGGTATCATTCATCCGATTTGCTGGCGGTTATTTATGACTAGCAATTTTATGAAATGAAATTGGAGAAATAAAATCTAGTGGCAATGTTTTCGAAAGACCTAGGCGTAGACTTAGGCACCATGTTTACCCGCATCGCTGATGGTAATCAAGTATTGGTAGAAGAACCAACCATTGTTGCCATTGAAGTGGAAGAACAAAAAATGGTCGCGGCTGGTGTCGAAGCACGTGATATGTACGGCAAAGTACCGGATAACATTGAAGTAGCGCGCCCATTGAAAAATGGTGTGATTGCTGATTATGAAATTACGGAGACGTTACTTCAATATTTATTACAGCGTGTGAGCGGTTCAATGCGCATCTTTCGCCCGCGCGTGATGATTTCTGTCCCATACGGAGTCACCAGCGTAGAACGGCGTGCTGTGTACGAAGCCGTCATGGAAGCAGGAAGCCGCGAAGCCTATTTGATTCAACAACCATTAGCCGCCGCCATTGGTATTGATTTACCGATTAATTCCCCATCAGGCAATATGATTATATGTTTAGGTGGTGGCTGTACCGAAGCGGCTGTGATGGCAATGTATGGCATTGTCGCCGCGGATACACTCCGCGCTGGTGGCATGGATTTAGACGAAGCGATTGTTAACTATGTACGTCGAAAATATGGCGTGGTGATTGGGCAAATCACGGCTGAACAATTAAAGATTCGTATCGGTGCGGCTGTTCCACAAGATGTTGAAAACAGTATGGAAGTGCAAGGTCAAGACCAAGTGACTGGTTTGCCAAGACCTGTCACTTTAACAACTGGTGAAATTGTAGAAGCCTTGCAAGACCCGTTGCGCCAAATTGTAGAAACAGGCAGAAAAGTTTTGGAAAAAACTCCGCCAGAATTAGTATCCGATATTATTGATAGAGGCGTAGCGTTATGCGGCGGGGGAGCATTGTTACGCGGTATTGATAAATTGCTGACCAAATCTTTAGGCATCCCTGCTTATTTGGTAGATAATCCGCTGACGTGTGTGGTGCAAGGTTCTGTCAAAGGATTTGGTATGTTGAATCTGATTCGCAGAAATCTGCCGCAGGTGTAGAAAGTAAAAGGCTTCCAATAAGGAAGCCTTTTTATATGCAGAATCATGTGTCCCGAAGAATGAAGCGGTTCGTTATCTTATAAATAATAAGTCATTCTTTGTAAATTCGTAGCGGGGTCAGAATATTGTACTTTTACACTGTTTGGCACAGTCACATTCACAGGTGCGTAATTCAAAATTGATTTTATTCCCGCTTGTACCAATTTATCTGCAACATCTTGTGCGGCAGAAGCAGGCACAGTCATCATCGCAATTTTCACACCGAGTGATTTTATTTTTTCATTCATCGTAGCAGTATCTTCTACAACAAAATCCCCAATTTTTTGCCCGACTTTATTTTTATCATTATCAAAAATTGCCACCACACGAAACCCACGATTTTGAAAACCATTATAGTTTGCAAGCGCATGACCCAAATCACCTGCACCAACCACCACCACATCCCAAATGCGGTCAACTTTTAAAATTTCACGTAATTTATCAATCAAAAATTCAATCGAATATCCCGTACCTTGTTTGCCAAACTCGCCAAATTGCGAAATATCTTTACGAATTTGCGCTGCAGAAATGCCCACATGTTCACCAAGTTCTTGCGAAGAAGTGGTCTTCAAACCATTATCTGCCATGCGTTGTAATGCTCGCAAATAAACTGGCAACCGCCCAATGATAATATCTGGAATTTTTTTGGCATTCATATAAATATAAATATACCAGATTTTGTACAATTTGACACAATCACTTAAAGAAAAAATGCAGGTTTTGTAGATATAAACCCGCATCTCTCTTAAGGGGAAACTTGATTCTGCTTTTTTACAGTTTCCACTCCTGAACTTTTTCACTTTCTTTCGCGCCTTTTTTCCCAATCACTTTGTAGACATTAACTGCTTGCGTTTTGCCTTTAACAGTGACTGCATCTGCAAACTCAACATCATATTCATCTTTCACTTCTTGGTATGTGCTTTCGCTTATCAAAATGGGCCATGAATATGTTTTGGTCAAATCTTGTAGACGTGAAGCAAGGTTGGCGTTATCACCAATGACTGTGTAATTAATTCTTTGCTCCGAACCTACTAAGCCTACAAACACTTCGCCAGAATTTAATCCGATTCCCATTTCAATTTGACTTGGCTTGCCTTCTTTTGCCCATTTCTCTCGCATTTCATATAAAGCTTTTCGCATGTCTAGTGACGCATTCAATGCTCGTAAAGCATGGTCTTCGTAGGGAACAGGCTCACCAAAAAATGCAATGATGGCATCGCCCTCGTATTTATCCACAGTGCCACCATGTTTATAAATGACTTTAGACATGGCTTCGAGATATGGATTCAACAAAGCCACCACATCTTCGGGCGACATTTTTTCAGATAACGTTGTAAACCCGCGAATATCTGAAAATAAAATGGTGATATTGGAGCGTTTATTCAACGAATCTAAATCTTGGGTGGCTACCATTTGGTCAACCATTTCAGGTGAGATGAATCGGCTAAATAAATTGCGGATGCGTCTTTTTTCTAATTCTTGTGAAACGGCTTGTTCTAAGGTTGGGAGAACAACACCTAAAAACAACATAATTTCTGGCATGACCACTGGCAGAACATATCTTTGTTGTGTAAAAATAATGAAGGCTGTTACAAAATATCCAATCATGCCGACAAGTAGCAAAGTAATCGTCACCGTAGGGCGTTTTGATAACGTAATCAAATAAGCGATTAATGCCATGCCTAAAATAATTAACATGCTCATCCACGGCGGAGCAATGCTGATGTATTTTCCGTTGATGATTGTGTCAATGGCGTTGGCGACAATCTCCACACCAGAAGTTGGGATTTGCGTTGAAAATGGAGTCGGGTAAATATCTTGTAATGTGACTGTCGTTGCGCCAATCAAAACAATTTTGTCTTTGAAAGCATCTGGGTTTTGTTCTAAGACATCACCCAATGCCACACTTGCGGCGGAATAGGTTAAGTATGTTTCAGCAGGTCCGGCATAGTTGACAATTAATTGTCCGCCGTATAATGGTACGCTTTCATTATTAAATTGCACGCTATTATTGGTTGGGTCAGATGGTGAATCTACACCGAGGTAAAGTTTTGCAGTTTCAAAAGCCCAGTTGTAATAAAGTAAATTATTGTATTCATCAAAGGCTTGTAAACTTCTCACCACTGCATCTTCATCACGGATAAATGATGTGATGCCGATTCCATCTAACACTTCACGATAAGGTGAAAGTGGTTGCGAAAGTGTAGATGTGCTAAACCCTTCCTCGCGCCTTTCGGTGATTTGCAAAATGTTGACTGCAGTTGTGCTTTCACCTAAGGCTGTTGCAAAGGCTTCATCACCATTCTCTTCATCTGGTTCAAACAGAATAATATCCACGCCGACGACTTTTGCGCCACTTGCGTTGATTTGATGCACAATCTCAGCCAAATAGGAACGGGGCCAGGGCCAGCGATAGCCCGTGTAATTGAATGAAAAATCATCAATGGCGACAATGACAATATCACTAGAAGGTGTTTCGTCACCACGCAAACGCATGAGCGAATCACGCGCGGAATATTCCATCGTTTCAAGTGGCGTTGTCACTTGTGGTAATAATCCTACGGCTTGAATCAAAATTAAGAGGATTGCAGTTCCTAAAATTAATCCAAGCCGTAGGTTGAAGGGCTTATTTTTCATACTATTATTCTTTTATTCGCCATAACAAACGTAATAGTATTCATCCCAACCAACAAAACAACTACTAAATTCATTACAAGGATCACACTCCTCTTCTGTTGGCGGTAATTCTGGGTCTGGCTCACGAGATGGGCGCGGAGTTGGGTCACCTGCTGGTTTGGAGAAAGAGTTTGAGGTAGTGGAGCAGATTTCCACGTTGTCCGAGCCGTAGGCTGTCACAAACCATGAGTATTGTCCACCGTTGGGGAAAATCTCAATGTAATACGATGGATTGGTTTCTGTCGTTTCAATGGTGGCTCTGTTGCCATTTGCGTCAACAAATGTGATGACGTAATATTGCGCACCTTCTTGTTCTGTCCATTCAAAATTAACTTGACCTTGCTTTGGCAAACTTGTACCAGCGGGTGGGTTTACAACTTGGAAACAAGCATTGCTGGCTTCGGTGGGTGGAAGTGCTTGCTCAAGTGTAGGTGTTGCAGTTGGTGTTTCTGAAGGTTGTGCCAATGCAGTGACTGTGGACATGGCTTGATCGAATAATTCTTTTGTTTCGGGGTTTTCATTTAGCCATTCTTCAAAATCTTCTTGAGTCATCGGCAAAACGCCGGGCGCAGTCCAAGTGCCAGTGGTTTCATCAAATGCAAACAGAATCACTTGTTGACCATTTGTAAAATTAACAGTACCTGCCGGGTTGGTAGCAGAACAATTACCGGTTAAACAAGTGATGTAAATATCTTTTGTAATTGGGTCAACTTCTACTTTCATGTGCGAGCCGCGTACCGAAGCAACACCAGAGGGCGTTTCAACATCGGCTTGACCACCGTTTAGGATGATGAAAATTTTTCCAATTTCTAATTTGATTTTCGTAATTAAACCACCATCAGTTTCTTCATTGGATGTTAAAGTAAATAAAGAAGATGGTGCGATACGAATAATTGTGCCTGACGATAAATCCAAACGCACGCGTCCATCGTCGCCAGTTTGAACTTGCCCATTCACCTCAAGTGTAGTTTCAGGGTTGGCAGGTGCAAAATCATTTTGCCCGCTTTGTTTAATATCTACTTTGCCTGTCAATTCACTTAATGCCGCAGAAAGTGGCGAAGAGGCAGGCTCGGCTTGACAGCCAATTAACGAAATAATGATGACGGCGATGATAAAAGGTAAAGCGAATTTCTTTTTCATTCTTTTCTCCAGTTTGCTAATCAAAGGCTTTCATACTTAATCTGTAATTTGTATAATTATTTTCAGTTGTATTTGTTTGAAATATTCTCAAAGTATAACTTTCATTTGATAAAAGATTCAAGAAAGTTTTGTTACTGCAAGGTGACGAAAAACTTTCAATGGCAGTGCCTGCTTGCCAAACTTCTATGCTTAAGTCGTTTCCAGCACAATTCAATTCAATCAACATATCAGATGTGACTGACGAAAACGCAACCCAATCTTCAACATCACCTTGCGGAGATGACAAATCATTTGTGATTTGCAAAGCTTTATTTTCTGTTAAAACGATTTTCGCCAAAGGTGTTTGAATTGTGTCATTATCTTGTAAAGCAATTTTATTCAAAGCACTCGGCGTTTCATTAATCACAGGTGAAGTTGGTGTACTCTCTATTACTGCAATCACAGGCACTTCTTCAATATTTTCGATTTGCAAAAACTCCGAAGCCACCCAACCAATTTCACCAATAAATCGGATTTGCATCCACGAGCCACTTTCGCTTTTGCCAGTTACTAACACTACATCGTTTTGAGTTAAGACTCCAATAGACTCAAATTGTGTACCAGCACCACCGCGGACATTGATGCCGCTCGTCACAACCCCGCTTCTTCCTACGGGTTGACCAGATTCTAAACCTACAATTTGAATCTCAATCGAAGCATCCACTTGCACAAATTCGGCACGTACCCAACCAGCATTATTTTCATAAATGATTTGCATCCAATTGCCAGTTGATTCTTTGCCGAGAATTTGAATCGGTGCAAATGCTGGAATGACTCCTAACGTTTCACTGGCGGTATTTGTCTCTGCTCGCACATTGACTTGTGTTGTCGTTGTGCCTTGCACTGGAGCATTGGTCGGAATGAGTGTTGGTGGAAGTGAAGTTTGGGTTGCTTGTGGGGCAGAAGTAGCAGGTAATGTAGCAGTCACAAAACTCGGTGTATTTGTCGCCGGGGGTGCTAATTCTACAGAGCCACAACTGACACACAATAAAGTAATCAAAGCAATTAATCTTTTTCTATGCACAGACACAATTGTATCTAAAAATCAGTTGCTGAAAATGAGACAAATGGGTTGAGAAATAAAAAGTACCCCCATGCAGACTCGAACTGCACTCTTCAGCTCCGGAGGCTGACGCTCTATCCACTGAGCTATGGGGGCGATGGCGAAAATTTTATCACAGGCAAAGAAAAAGGCTGGGGAACAAGTCACCAGCCTGAAATTAAGGAAGAAGCGTTTATGTCAATTATTTTGCTTGTGGTGCTAATATCGCTGCTTCTTTGCGGAGTGTATCAATAATGGCGAGGTTGCCACTTTCATCACCATGTTTGGCAACTTGTTCTTTTTTGTGAGCGAGTTCACCAAGCACTTGATAAAAACGGGAAGTGGCACGTCCGCTAAAGCCAGCAGTGGTTAGCGTGAGAGGTGATAACGATTTTTGATATTGCGCTTGTGAAATTAAACCTGTTGAAACTTCTTCGGCTAAATGCTTTTTAAGTACGTTGCGTTCATGCACAATCACCCAAATAATAATGCCGACCATAATGCTGTAACCGACCATATCAGCGAGGATGGTTAAACCTAATGAGTCTAAACCTCCAGAGCCGACTACACTTCCAAACGTATTGTGGAAGGCATGTACGCCGATTGCAATTGCCAAACCTAGAATGGGGGCAATGAATTTCACTACCATATTTTTACTTAAGCGAGCAAGTGCAAACCCAATGCCGATAAATGCAGTAAAGAAGGCGTGCATCCAACCGACGAGAACAACGCGAATGATGGTAAGAATGAACAAACCTTCCCAGCCACCTTCGAGATAACCATTGCGATAAATATATAAAGTATTTTCAATGGCAGAAAAACCTAAACCCACCATACTACCGTAAATGATTCCATCTAAAACAGAATCAAATTCTTTACGGAACATAAAAAATACAACTGCCACTGCCAAGCCTTTGAGTGTTTCTTCAACAATAGGTGCAATAATAGATGCAGTTGCAAAACTTGTGGCGGCTTCTGATTCAGTCAACACATACACACCAATTCCTAAAACGGTATTGATGATGAATGCTCCACCGCCAGCAATCACCACGCCCCAAACAAACGCGCCACCTAATAAAGCCTTAGGTTCTTTTTCATAGCGGTCTAGCCAATAGACAAACAGTCCGTACAAAAACATTGGCACAAAACCAAAAAAAATGGAAATAAGTAATGCCATGAGATTCTCTCCTCAAAAATTTTTTGTCACTATAAAATGACGTTTCTTATAGTTTAATGGTTATTCCTTAAAAATCAAGCGCGTTCTTTCAACCAGTGCAGTTTCGGGTTCAATTTGCAAGGCTAATAACACTTCTTCGGGTCGTCCCGTTGCGCCTTCACGTGCCGCCAGCGTCATCTTCAACCATGCTATTCCATTGGCTTCTGTAACCAAACTTATCATTTCGATTAATGGGCGCAAGTCATACGATTTTCCACGCCGTTCTCTGATGAGTGACTCAGCCATCATCACGGATTCAACCCTACGCTTCAAATCTACGGGGTCAACTGCTTCTGTCAATTTGACATCATACGTCGCCGACAGCACTTGAGTCTGCAAGGCGGGTAATTTTTCATCCACTTCTTCTACGCTCAAAATTTTTATATCAGCAGGTAAATTTTCTGCAAGTTGATTTTTAATTTTTTCAATTTCAAGATTTTCTTTGAATCTTACGTCTAACACTTCGCCGCGAGATGAAAACCCCAGTGGCAAAGCAGCGGCGAGACTAATCTTCGGTTGTGGATGAAAGCCTTGTGAATAAGCAAGAGGCAAATCAGCCCGACGCATGGAGCGTTCCCACAGTTGATGCAAATCCAAATGACCGATATATCTCAGTGCATTTTGTTTTGTGAACGTAATTCTAACCCGCATTAGGATTTCTTATTTTTGGCTGTGTATTTTTTCAACCAAGTTTTAATGGCTTTGGTATATTCGTGATAATGATGATAGGTATTATTTGCAACGCGCTCAAGCACGTTATGTTCTTTGATTAAATAATCAGGCATTAATTCAACCATAGAAACAATCAAAGCGTATGCTTGAATTTCTTGCGCCACAATATCATCAAGTGCTACATTTTTATATTTTTCATACACCCACGCATTGGCTTCATCATCATCCAATAGGGGTGAGCCAAAATCAGGATAGCCAAATTCATCTATAAAAGCATCCAAAGCGTTATATTTTTTACAGGGATAATATACATCTCCCTGTTTGATTTCATTCAAACGGTCAGCGATGTATTGCTCATACGCCCAAATGTGAGCAATAATGTCTTTGATAGACCAATTTCCCGATACGCCTTTAATCGTCATGGTGCGTGTGAATCCAACGCGGTTGAGTAGTAACTCAAATTTATCGCGTTCTCTTTGTAATTTATCTAAGAATTGAGATTTGTTCATTTTATTAAATCGTGAGGCGACGCAAAGTGCCACGAAGTGGTATGCGTCGCCCTTACTGTTAAATTAATCACCAACCACTGGTAACTGATTACTGTTTACTGTTTCACTAATCACTTTTCTCGCAGGTGACTTTACTTCTGGGCATTTCCATTCTTCACCTGGGTTTTCACGGCGTAAATTTGCAAACGTGGGCAAAATGCCACACGCAAAACAATTTAGGCGGCAATCCACTCGAATTTCACCTTCGAGCGACATGCGAAAATCTTGGAATAAAAAGTTTTTGCGTAATGCCGCGCCGATATGTTCCCACGGGAAAACTTCATCCGTGCGGCGTTGGCGATGTGTATAAAAAGCATGGTCTAAATTATGTTCTTCAAATGCTTTCATCCACACATCGTATTTTCTTCCTTCTTTCCACGCATCAAACTTAGAACCATTTTTCCAAGCTGTGTAAACCACATCAGCCATGCGTCTATCGCCACGTGAGAGCCATGCTTCTAAAATTGCATCTTCGGGTTCAGTCAAACTTAATTTAATACTTTTATCTTTATAAAGTTCACGCTTCAATAATGCTTGTTTTTCTAAAACACTTTCGCGCGTGTCACACGCAACCCATTGAAATGGTGTTTGTGGTTTTGGCACAAACGTGCTGACACCTGCATTGAGTTTAACTTTCCAACCTGCAACTTTTCGTCCTTCGGCAATCACGCGTTTGCATAAATCTGCAATCGCCTGCACATCTTCAAGCGTTTCGCTGGGATGACCAATCATGAAGTACAACTTAATCGTTGTCCAACCGCGTGCATAAATATCGCGGGTTGTGTTAATAATGTCTTCGTCTGAAATATATTTATTGATAATGCGGCGCATTTTTTCTGTCGCTGCTTCTGGTGCGAGTGTGAATCCGCCCGAGCGATGTTGTTTTAATTTTTCCATCAAATCAACAGATACAGATTCAATTCTCAATGATGGCAATGAAACTGTTAATTTTCTTCCTTCAAATCTTTTGCTGATGGCATCTACCAAATCTTTTACATACGTGTAATCAGATGAAGATAAAGATAACAATGCCAATTCTTCAAAACCTGATGACCTAATTGCCGCATCTGCCGCTTCGACAACTTCTTCCACGCTTCTTTCTCTTACGGGACGCGTGATCATGCCCGCCTGACAGAATCTACATCCACGCGTGCATCCACGCATAATTTCTACCGAGACGCGATTATGCACAACATCAATATTTGGTACAAGAAATTTAATCGGTGGCGGAGGTAACTTTCCAACGATTCTTTTATTCACTAATTTTGGTGCTTCTGGAATAGTCGGTTCAGTATAGGCGACAGTTCCATCTTCCATATAACTTGTTTGATAAAAACGTGGCACATACACGCCGTCAATTTTGGCAAATGCGCGTAAAGTTTCTTGGCGTGATTTTCCTTTGGTAGCTTGAATGGCATTGACAACATCGTGAATCACTTCTTCGCCCTCGCCAATCACAAACGCATCAATGAATTTGTACATTGGTTCGGGGTTTGTAGCGGCATGTCCACCAGCGATGATGAATGGGTGAGATTCATCTCTATCAATTGAGTGAAGCGGAATGCCTGCTAAATCTAAAATGTTGAGCGTGTTGGTGTACAAAGTCTCATAAGGGAGAGAAAAGCCGAGGAGGTCGAAACAGGCTAAAGGTCGTTTTGATTCGAGCGCGTAGAGCGGAATCTGATGTTGGCGCATCAAATCTTCCATATCAAACCACGGGGAATAAGCACGTTCAGCCAGCGCATCATCTCTTTGGTTGATTTGGTCGTATAAAACTTTTAATCCCACATTTGAAACGCCGATGTCATAAATATCAGGGAAGACGAATGCGACTCTGGTTTTTACACTGTCCCAATCTTTGACGACAGAATTTAACTCGCCACCCACATAGCGACCAGGTTTTTGCACTCTTAATAAAATTCGGTTGAGTTTGTTCTCAATTTGTTCAGCAGATAACATTTTTTCATTATAACACCTTGAATATTTTGTGGAACAAAGCCATTAATCATACGGTTTTTTCTCTTAGTTAACAGAATTGATAAGCAAAACCCGACGAAATAGCCCCAAAGGGTTAACCTATTAAATAGAAGAACGCATAAAATGACCCATAAATACAAAGAGGAGACACATCGTGAAAAAGATTCTATTAATAACTATGTCCATTTTGTTGGCGGCTTGCGGAGTTGTGCAACCCGTTCAACAAGAACAACCAACGCCGGTCATCCAAACCGTTGTTGTAACTGTCATCCCCCCGACAGAAATTGTCCCGCCGACTGCTGTGCCAACAGAAATACCCCCAACAGCAGTTCCGACTGAAACCTTAGTTCCAACTTTGCCACCGCAACCAACCGAAGCCTTACCAACTGTTGACCCCGCAACTAGTAACAACGGTTTAGTACCAGTAAATGTAGGCAATGACCTTGGCAAAGGCGTATTTATCAACATCACTTTCTCAAGTGATACCGTTTCTTTGAGATGTTTCCCACGTGAAATGCAAATTACCATCACGCCAAACTTACAAGATATTAGAGAAGCCGTAATGTATTACCGTATTGTAGATAAGCCCGCAGGTTTGTATCCATCTGAATGGCAAAACTTAGGTGAAATGCAAGAAGATAGCAATGGCAATTTCATCTTTACCTTCAAAGGCGAAACCATTCACCCAAATTTCAGAGTTCTCGAAGAAGCATGGATTGACTTCCAATTCATTGGTATCAATCGCGGAGGCGGTGTAGTGGATAGAACCCAAAAGATTGAACGACTTGTAACATATTACAAAGATTGTCCATAAGAATCAAAAGGGTGAGACGGAAACGCCTCACCCTTAATTTTGCCTGTTTCAACAACCTCGGCATTTATTCCATCCGATACATCTTTGCTTCTTCTCCCCAATACATCTTCAAGATTTCGACAAACCAATAACAAAATTTTGATTCATCCTCTTTAAGCATTTGTTTTAACTCATCCATACTCAAGTAAAAAATTGATTCAATTTCTACAGAATCAAACTTTACATCACTTGGTTCTACAATCCCTTCATATAATTCGCTAATTTCATTGTCATTAATTCCGTAATTCATTCGGAATTTTGCTATTTTTTTGATTTGGATATTTTCCACGCCTATTTCTTCTTTCAAACCACGAATTGCGGCTTCCAAATAATTCTCCCCCGATTGCACATGCTCAGAGACTGAGCAATCAAGCCGAAGTGGGTTAGAGGCGCGGTCGGCACTTCTTTTTTGAATCAATAAATTCCCATCTTCATCAAATAAAAATACATGCACACCACGATGCCATAATCCAACTTCATGGACTTTTTTTCGCGTTTCTTTTCCAATTAAATTATCTTGCTCGTCAACAACATCTAAAATTTCTTCACTCATAGGAAATATTTTACTTGATAAAAGACCTCCCAATTTGGGAGGTCTTTTTTATCCAAACAACTCCATCAATTGCTTAGCATATACAACACCATCAAAGTTTGGAATATCACCTTTGCGCATTTTGGCTTTTTCACCGTCTGGGTCACCTAAACAAGAGACAATCACGTCACCTGCTTCTACATCTTCTTTTTCGGTATAACCATTAGTGGTGACAATGACTTTCATGCCGGCGGCTTTCGCGGCTTTCACTCCGTTTTTTGAATCTTCGACCACAAACGCTTCATCAGGTTTGAGACCAAGAGTTGATAAACCGAGGTTATAAATTTCTGGGTCTGGCTTTTTGTTTTTGACAACGTCGCCTGCTAAAACAACATCAAACTTAATATCTTTCAAAACGCCTTCGGTAATTGCTTTGGCGGCTTGTTCATTGGATGTAGTACACACGCCGATTTTGATTCCTGCATCCATGAGTTCTTTCATAAAGCGATGTAAGCCTGGGCGCAAGGCAAGTTTTCCGCTTTCAATTAATTCAACAAACAAAGCGGTTTTGCGTTTATGCATTTCTTTGACGAGGTTATCAATTTCTTCTTCACTCATCGGTTTTGAAAAACCTTTTGTTTTCCAATGATGTTTCATGCGTTCTTTACCGCCTGCAATTTGGAGCAACTCATGATAATACTCAACGCTCCACTCGTCGGTGAAACCAAATTCTTTGAAAGTCATATTGAATGAAACACGATGACCATCACGTTCGGTATCAATAATCACACCATCTTGGTCGAAGAATACTGCTTTTATTTTGGACATGTTTCCTCTTTATTTCTTCACACCAAAAAACTCAAGAATTGTATTCACAAACAATTCGTTTTCTTCTTTGGAACCAATCGTCACGCGGAACCAGCCATCACTTCCATATTTCTTGCTTTCACCACGTAAGATGATGCCTTTGGTCTCTGCATATTCCAAAACTTCTTTACCAGTTTTGCCTGTCTCACCACAATCAAAGAGAATGTAATTGGCTTTGGATGGCATCACATGAAAACCAGGAATCACGCTCAAAGATTCAGAGATGTAATCCACAGCATCATTATTAAACTTAACTCGTTCAGCCAAACCTTCTTGGTCTTCAAATGCTGCCAATGCCGCCCACATCGGAATCGTGCCGACGTTCCAAGGAAGAAGCGAACCAGCAATCTGCTTGATGACATCCTCATGCCCAATCGTATATCCAAAACGCATACCTGCTAAACCATAAGCTTTTGATAATGTACGAGTAATCAAAACGTTTTTATATTTTTTTGTTAATTGGACTTGTGATTTACCCAAACCAGCATATTCGACATACGCTTCATCAACAATTAAGGGGATGCCTGTTTCTGCAAATGGGATAAAGTGTTCTGGGTCCATATAATTGCCGCTTGGATTATTCGGATTCGGGATCACAATAATCTTGGTCTTATCAGTAATCGCATTCATTAGACCTTTGTGGTCAAATTTTAGTAAATGGTCTTCATAAATCATCGGCACGGATACCATCTTCGCGCCTAACAAAGTTCCACGTAAACCATAAATCCCAAAGCATGGCGTGTGCTGAATGACTTCATCACCGGGTGTGATGAACATGCGGAAAATGTTGTCATACACTTCACTTGACCCATTACCAATCATCACGTTTTGTGGACCATCTACATTGTTCAATTCAGCAATTTTTTGACGAACAACCAAACCTTGGTCTGGATAGCGATTCGTCATCTTGGCATATTTGAACATCGCTTCCAACACTTTGTCAGATGGTGGCAATGGATTTTCATTCGACATCATGCGATGTAATTCAGGTCTGCGCCATGCCAATTCAATATGTTCTGAAACATACATCGGAATCCCTTTTACCCATGGGGCATAATAATCTTCAATATTTTTTGTCATTTGTTATCTCCTAATTTTTAAGGTGGTCGAGTAGCCGCGTCTTTGTTCTTTGCGGCGTATCGAGACCACGTGTTTTATGGTTAACTTTATATTTTCTGCTTAACTGTTGGTCTCGATACGACCTCATTTCATTCGGGCTACTCGACCAACGGCTTCACTGAAAACTGAAACTGATTACTAATTACTGATTACTGCTCTTCTACGCCTTACCAACCGAACCTAACTTTTGCATCCAACCAATCACGGCTTTGCGGGTTGCATCACGGACGAAGACATCTAACTTGCCAGGGTCATATTCATCACGATGAGCATTGATATATTCCCATTTGGCATCAATCAATGTATGTTTCAATTCAGTCGAAACGTTGAATTTTGCGCCACCCGCTTCCAAGAGTTTGACAATGTAATCATCGGGCAACCCTGTTCCCCCGTGGACGACAAGAGGCGTTTTGATTCCATTGCTATTTAACATTTTATGAATCGTTGCCATGCGTTCAAAATCAATTTTTGGATTTTTGGTTTTGTAAACGCCATGAGCAGTTCCGATGGCGGGAGCAAAAATATCCACACCAGTTCGTTCGACAAATTCAACCGACTGTTGCGGATTTGCTAATTGCGCTTCATCTTCCGCGACTACAATTTGGTCTTCGACACCGCCAACAGTTCCCAACTCTCCTTCAACTGAGATATTTCCAACACTATGAGCATAGTCAACAACTTCTTTTGTTTGACGAATATTTTCTTCAAACGAATGTTTGGAAGCATCAATCATAATGTTGGTATAACCGGCATCGGAACATTTTTTGCAATAATCAATATCGGTGCAGTGGTCGAGGTGCAAACACACAGGCACAGGCGCAGACTCAGCCAACGTGCGATAAATATTGACCATCAATTGTGTGCCGATAAATTGCGATGGTTTGACAGAGGTTTGCACAATCACTGGTGACTTGGTTTCAATTGCCGCTTCAACCACTGCTTTAAATTGCAACAAGTCAGTGACGTTAAACGCCCCAACAGCATATTTGTTTTTTGCGGCTTCAATCATAATTTCTTTTGCGTTTACGATAGACATAATTTTCTCCTTTTACTAAATAACTGATAACTGTTTACTGAACACTGTTCACTAATAACTATTTCTTCTTTGCTACATCTTTCAACCATTGCTCCCATCTAAAATCAGTCACATGCTGACGGAATCTTCCAAACCACAAATCAGCATAGCCTTGAAAATCTTCTTCTAATTTTGAAATACCAGTTTGAGTCGTGCCCCACATCGCTTCATGCAATTCAGACATGGGCCACATCAAACGTAATCTTGCATATTGTTTGTCTGTCACTTCACCAAAATATTCATACAAGAAATCTTCAACTTGCTCTTCATTCAAACGATGATGATGTGAAAAATTTGCAAGGTCAAAGAAAATATCACCCATGCCTGCATATTCCCAATCCAACAAACGGATTTCACCAATATCACCAGCCACTTCTTCATCTAGCCAATTCAAATTCAACAAATCATTGTGACAGGGAGTTGGCGTGTATGGGTCTTTCTCCAAAGCCTTTTTCACTTCATTTGTCTTTTGCATAATCCAATCCCAATCGTGCGGGAAATTTGCATTATTACTTTTTGAAATCTTCGTCAGCATTTCAACACGTTTGAACACATTGAACTCGCCTTTTAATTTTGGTCCACGTTGATGAAATAATCTCAACTTCTTTGCAATGCGTGCCAAATAATCTGGCTTGACAATATCTTCAGGCATGATGCGCTTACCATTCACAAAACGCGTCACAATATAACCTTCGGGCTCAATAAAATAAACAACTTCAGGCGCAATCCCTAATTCACCTGCGGCTTTATTTGCGGCAAATTCCAAATCGCGTTTAATACCAAGTTGGTCAGTCCCTTCACCTGCCAAACGAATCACATAAGCGCGTCCATCCGCTTCAATCTTAAAATTTAAATTTGTAATTCCACCACTCAACGGAATCTTTTTGATATTTTTTGAATCCGCCAAAAAGGGGACTTTCGCTATCGCCTTATCAATCAACAATGTTGTCATCATGTACATTCTCCTATTTTGTACCTAAGAACATCGCTTCATTCGTGACTTCAACTTGATTCTGCTTCCTAAACTTTTTCTTTCACTTCGACTTTCGTAACCCGTATCTTGTAAATTGTTACTTCTTAATTCTCTCGCCTTTCGGGTCCCACAAAACTGCTTGAGCAACTTCCGCGTTCACTTGTTCACCAAAACATTCGATTTCTAATTTCGTACCAGCCTTTGCATATTCCATTGGCAAGTACGCATACGCCATAGATTTTTTAACTGAATATCCATATCCGCCCGAAGCCACCCAACTGATGGTCTTTCCATTCGCACGGATTGGTTCTTTGCCAAGCACAATGGTTCTATCGTCACTTAATGTAATCGTACAAAGTTTTTTCTGAATACCTTCCGCTTTTTGCTTTACCAATGCTTCTTTGCCGATAAAGTTATCTTTATCTAATTTCACTGCAAAACCTAAACCTGCTTCGTAGGGTGTGTAATCTGGTGTAATTTCTCCACTCCAATAACGATAACCTTTTTCTAAACGAAGCGATTCAATTGCTTTATATCCAGCGGCGACCATACCTTCAGGTTTGCCAGCTTCCCATAAAGTATCCCAAAGCCTTAAACCATATTCCATGGGGCAATAAAATTCCCAGCCTAGCTCTCCTACATACGTCACGCGCGAAGCGAGGACTGGCACATCACCAACCGTGATTCGTTTGGATGTCATGTAAGGAAAGCCTTCATTCGTTACATCATCCATAGTGACTTTTTCAAGAATTGTTCTGGCTTTTGGTCCCCACATGCCGATAACAGCATACATTGACCCAACATCTTCAATTGTCACGCTTCCATCTTCGGGCATGTTGAGTGATAACCACGACATATCATGTTGACCAAACGCAGTTCCTGTGACGATAAAGAATCTATCCTCTGCCAAGCGATTAACGGTGAAATCACATTCAATGCCACCGCGTTTGTTTACGCATTGTGTATAAACCAAATGACCCACTGGCACATCAATTTGATTTGCACATACAGAATTCAGAAATTTCAAAGCACCCGCTCCACGCACTTCAAATTTATTGAACGAAGTTTCATCAAATAAACCCGCATGTTCGCGCGTCATCAAATGTTCGTGACCAATCGCCCGCGACCAATTATTTCTTGCCCAACCATTTGGTTCGTGACCATGTGTTGCTAATTCTTCATACGGCTTGAACCAATTCGGTCTTTCCCAACCAAATTTTTCACCGAAGTGACATCCCAAATCGCGCAAGCGATAATAAGTGGGGGAGACGCGTTGATTCCGCCGTGACATTCTTTCTTCGCCGGGATAGTGAATATCATAATATTGTGTGTATGTTTCAATCGTGCGCGCGGCGGCATAATCGAGACTGTTATAGTTTGGACCAAATCTTCTTACATCCAATCGCCACACATCCCATTCAGGTGAGCCGTTTGCAATCCATTCCGCCATCACTTTGCCCATACCGCCGGAGCCAGCGAGTCCATGTGCACAAAATGCACATGCGACCCAAAATCCTTTGACCGATGTTGGACCCAATAAAAATTCACCATCCGGTGTAAAACCTTCGGGTCCATTCAATAACTTTTTAACTTCTGCTTTTTCCATGGCAGGCACACGCTTGATTGAATTTTCCATTAATGGCGTAAAGCGTTCCCAATCAGGTGGCAGTAATTGAAATTTAAATTCTTTTGGCAAACCATTTAAACCAAATGTGGCAGGCTGACGTTCATATCCTCCCATCACAAATCCACCCACTTCTTCACGCCAATACACCAATAAATCAGGGTCGCGTAATGTCGGAGTGGTTTTATCTACACCTTCAATCGGTTGCGTCATCAAATACAAATGCGCCATTGGAATCACTGGCAAACTCAAACCAACCATCTTTCCAATTTCGCGTCCCCATAAACCAGCCGCATTGACTACATTTTCAGTTTTGATTGTGCCTTTATTCGTCACAACTTCATGCACGCGACCATTTTGTACATTAATTTTTTCTACAATTGTATTTAAGAAAAATTTTGCCCCACCATTTTTTGCGCCTGTGGCTAAGGCATTCGTTAAACCACTTGGGTCAATGATTCCATCACTGGGTGTAAATGCCGCACCAACGACTCCATCTAAAGACATCAACGGAAATTTTTTCTGCGCCTCTTTCGGAGAAATCAATTCCATATCCACGCCGAAAGAACGAGCCATTCCCACTAGACGTTTCAACTCTTCCATTCTTTCATAAGATGAAGCCAAACGCACGCCTCCCACTTCGCGCCAGCCTGTATCTTGACCTGTTTCTTTTTTCAACTCCCGATACAAATTCGTGCTGTAGTTCATCATACGTGTCAAATTTGCATCTGAACGCATTTGACCAACCAACCCTGCCGAATGCCAAGTGGAACCAGAAGTTAATTCATATCGTTCAAGAACAACGACATCCTTCCAACCTAATTTTGTTAAGTGATATGCAATGCTACAACCGCCTACGCCTCCACCGATGATAACCACCTGCGCCTGTGTTGGAAGTTCTGACATGAAAAGATGCTCCTTGAATTTTAACTAGGTGGTCGAGTAGCCGCGCTCTTGTTCTTTGCGGCATACCGAGACCACCAGTTATTTCTATAATTTTATTTTTCTGTTTATTTGTTGATCTTGATTCGCCTTCACTACGTTCGGGCTATTCGACCAACTAGTTTATTTCTGCCAAACTGAATCGGGTTTTGCCATTTCTGCCACAATATCAAACGTGGAGATAATACCTAACGGAAATGCGTCGGGATCATCTTTATCAATGACAACTAACCTGTGATGATGATTTTGGATCATCATATCTGCGGCTTCACGTAAACTGGCGTTGATGTCAATTGTTAAAGCAGAATGCATTACATCACGGACGATTAACTTTTCATCTACACCATCTTTTACAAGTTTAAGTAAATCATGTCCGCTAACCACACCTAATACTTTTCCTTTTACATCTACAACTAAAACAGAACGCCAACCAGAAGATGTCATCGCGCGAGCGGCAGATAAGACAGGAGTCTTGCCTCTGCAAACTAAAATCGCATCAGACATCACATCGCCAACAGTTTCGCGTTTTGCTTTTGACTCGTGTGCAATGCTTGCAACAAAATCTGATAATGAAAGAACTCCAACGGGTTTTTCGTTTTCTGTAACTAAAAGCCGACCAATTCCTTTTTCAAGAAACAAGTCGGCGGCGGTTGAAAGGGGAGTAGATGCTTCGATGGAGTCAACAGGCTGGGTCATGAGTTCTGAAGCGTTTAATCGTTTCATCGTATGTAAACTTTCAGAGTCAGATGAAAGCCATTCGCCCGCCATCAAATCAAAATCAGAAATCACACCCATAATGCGCCCATCACGGTCAGTGACAAATAATGCGTGCACATTGTGTTGATGTAATAAAACTGCGACCTGCCCAAGTGTGGCTGTTGGTTTGCAAGTAATTACACCAATGTGCATTAAATCTTTTACGAGTTTGGGCATATCGTTATTATAATGAAAATTTCAAAAACTTGCAAATTCCTTCAAATACTTATATAATCCTTCACATGGGAAAACCCCTGATTCCAGCCCAACGCCGTGAAAAAATACAAGAATATTTAGGGGTACATCAGATTGCGCGTACTATTGATTTAATGGATTTGCTTGAAACATCTGAAGCAACTGTGCGGCGTGATTTGGAATGGTTGGAAGATAAAGGATTTTTAGAAAGAACACATGGGGGCGCGGTATTGAATCAACGTGTAATGGTTGACCCAGAATTTCAACAGCGCATTCAAAAATTTCCAGACGAGAAAAAAATAATCGGTGAACTTGCCGCTTCTTTAATTGAAGAAGGCGATATTGTTTTTATTAATAGTGGCTCAACTGCGGCACAAGTTTTGAAAAACATTCCACCTAATCCACGCATTACAGTTTATACAAATAATATGAGTATATTGACTGATATTGCTGAACCAGTTTTTAAATTACATTTGATTGGAGGCGAATTCCAGAGTCGTTCTAACTCTTTGGCAGGTCGCTTCGCACTAGACAATTTGGGCTTGGTCTTTGCCAACAAAGCGATTCTTGGCGTAGACGGAATCTCGCTAAAACATGGTTGTACGGTTCCAACGAATCCCGAATCAGAAGTTGTAAGAAGAATGATTGAACGAACAAAGGGTCAAGTGATTGTAGTTGCAGATCATAGTAAATGGGGTGCAGTCTCTAATTTTCCTGTAGCGGAGATTGATGAGATTAATAAGTTAGTCACAGACAATGGATTGAGTAGGCAAGCGAAAAAAGAAATTGGGGAATATGATGTGGAAGTGTTAGTCGCAAAATAAACATCAAAAGGTGTATTGAATGAAGAGTCATGCGGAAATTGTAGTTATCGGTGGTGGAATTTACGGGGCGCAAGTTGCATATCATCTTGCAAAGTTTGGGAAGAAAGATGTAGTCATTGTTGAGAAAGGTGAGATTGCGAGTGGTGAATCATCACATGCGGCTGGGCTTGTGACTCAATTTGCTACATCACAAGCGATGCTTCGTTTTCGTATGTATAGCATTGAGTTATATAGCGAATTGGGTTTATTCAATCATGTAGGTAGTTTGAGAGTTGCGTCTAGTAAAGAGCAATTGCTTGAAATGGAAAGAAGCGTCAGCCGTGCAAAAGCATTAGGTTTGGATTGTGAAATTATCACACCCGAAGAATCTTTGAAAATCATGCCACAGATTTCTAAAAAAGATTTGTATGGCGGTATTTATCTTCCGCGTGATGGACAACTTGACCCATATACTGTAACAACTTCGATGGTTAAGTTTGCGAAAGAATTAGGCGTGGAAGTTTATACAAACACACGTGTGACTGGAATCAAATTGTCAGCCAAAGGAAATGTTGAGGCTGTGCAAACAGATAAAGGCGAGATTCGATGCGAGATTATCGTCAATGCGGCAGGGATGTGGGCACCACGCATCGCTGCGATGGCAGGATTACAAATCCCAACGACTCCAGTTGATCATCAACATATTGCATTGCGAGCTGTGCCCGGACATGAATTTTCTCCAAACACACCATGTTTGCGTGACCCTGATAATTTAGTTTATATGCGTCAAGAAGCGGGCGGACTTGTGATTGGTGGTTATGAGCCGAAGCCGTTGCCGCGTTGGATCGATGGTGCGCCGTGGGAACATGGAAGCAAAAGTTTTCCGGGTGATTTTGATCAGTTTGAAATGTTACTTGAAGGTGCGATTCGTCGTTTGCCATTTTTGGAACAAGCAGGCATTATCACGTTGGTTCGTCATCCGGGTGCATACACACCTGATTGTCAGCCGTTGCTTGGACCGATGGCTGGTGTAAAAGGTATGTGGATGTTAGCGGGCATGTCTTTGAATGGATATGGTGGTGCAGGTGGCATGGGCAAGTTGATGGCGGAATGGATTATTGATGGCGAAGCGCCGATTGATGTGTATGGTTATCGTGCCACGCGTTTTGGAAATTATTATTCCGATTTTAATTATGCGGCGGAACGAACTGTTGAAGCAGTCAAATATTATTACCGCATGAAATTTCCGCATGATGAAAGTGAAGCGGGCAGACCATATCGCACGAGTCCTGTACATTATCGTTTGATTGAAAATGGTGCAGTCTTTGGTGAAAAGTTTGGTTGGGAACGTGTTAATTATTATGATAAAGAATCGCGCCGCATGGGCGAGGATCAACGCTTATGGGGTTGGAATAAACCTCCGTACTTTGAACGAATGCGACTCGAACATAATTCTACGCGTGAAGGTGTGACTTTATTTGACTTAACTTCATTCGGGAAAATTGAAGTCAAAGGAAAAGGTGCATTGCCTTTGTTACAAAGATTAACAGATAGCAATATTGATAAACCAATTGGCAGTGCAATTTATACACAGTTCTTAAATAAAAATGGTGGCATCGAATCTGATTTGACCGTCACACGTTTGGGTGAAGAATATTTTTGGGTTATCACAGGCTCAGGTTTTATTGCCAATGATTTGGCTCGCATTCAAATGCACGTAGATGAAAACGATGGCGATGTTTCGATTCGTGACATTACACAAGAATTTGCATGTCTCGCATTGTGGGGACCCAAGTCTCGTGATGTGCTGAAGAAAATTACCAGCAGTGACATTTCAAACGAAGCGCATCCTTACTTGACTACGAAACTGATTCTGATTAATGGAACCAAAGTCTACGCCCAACGAGTCAGCTATGCGGGTGAGCTTGGCTGGGAGCTTTATATCCAAAACAATCGTGCCACAATGATTTGGGATTTGTTAGTGGAAGCAGGCAAAGAATTTAATTTACAACTTGGTGGATACAAAGTTTTGGATCCATTACGTTTGGAAAAAGGTTTCAAATATTTCACAACCGATATTACGCCGACCACAACTCCTTACGAAGCAGGGCTTGGATTTTGTGTAGATTTAGATAAAGGTGATTTCATCGGACGTGATGCCTTAGTCAAACAAAAGGCTGAAGGATTAAGAAGAAAGCTTTGTACGTTTGTATTGGCTGACGCGGATGATTATGTTCAAATCTACGGAGGCGAGGCGGTTTATCATGAAGATAAATTGGTCACTCGTGTTCGCAGTGGTGGATATGGATTCACTGTCAAGAAAAATATTTTATATACTTACTTACCGATTGAGTTAGCAAAACAAGGAAATCGTTTTAAAGTTGAGTTAATCGAAGGCATGTATGATGCAGAAGTGACTCCGACAGTTTTATATGACCCCAAAAGCGAGAAGGCTCGTGCCTAATCAAAAACCTCCTGCTTATGTTGGTTTCGGTATGTTAACTCCCGTTTACATCATGGCTTTGGATAAACTTCCAAAACATAATACGGGTGCGATTGTGCATGAAGTCAGTGACTATGTGTATGATGATGCCGCGATTATTGCTTGTAATTTACGCCAATGGAATGTATCCGCTGGGATGATTGGTACAGCTGTCGGTGATGATTTGCTTGGGCATGATGTTGCAGATAAATTAAAGAAATGGGGCGTGCAAGGCAAAGTGCGATTTACAAAAAAATATAAAACACCACTAGAAGTTAACGTCTCTGACAAAAAAGGTGCACGGACTTACTTTTGGCAACGTTCTGAAGAAATACTCAGCACATTAGATACAGCAGATTTATCTTTGATTAAGAAATCAAAATTATTGTATGTGGATTGGTATGATGGTGATACACATATTTTGCGTGCCATGGAATATGCCAAAAAACATAATGTGCCAGTCTTTTTGAATTTTGAACATGGTCACCAAAACAAAGATTTGTTGAAAAAATATTCAGGTTTGGTGACAATTTGTCAGGCAGTGACCGATGCTGCGCAAATTGGAAAAAAGCAACTCATGCTTTCTGTAGCGAGAAAATTATTTAACTCAGGAATTCAAACAGCCATTATCACGATGGCGAGTCAGGGATGTATGGTTGTACAAGGTGATGAGATTATTCGCGTCCATGCTCCAAAAGTCAAAGCAGTGGATGGCTCTGGAGCCGGCGCCACTTTTTCATCAGGTTATATCTATGGATATTTGCAAGGCTGGAGTTTAGAAGAATCTGTCCGCTTTGCGATTGCGGCGGCTTCATTAAAAGTGACACAATCTGGCTTGAAGATGTTTTCAGTGAAAGAAATTAAAGACTTAGCCCGAACATTGCGTGTAGACAGGATGGTGTACCGTGACAATCAATTTGTCAAAATCACCAAGTTGTTTAGAATTCCAGAAGATAATGTGTTGATTGATAATATTCTCGTCAAAGAAACGCGTAAGTTGGCTGAAAGATTATTGCCGAAAAGAAAAACAGAACGCAAAAAAATTAAAAGGTCGTTGGTTGAATAATTTATCAAAAGGATGTGACCTATGTCATTTGCAACTTTATTAACGCAAGACCAAGTTCAAAAAATTCATGATGCTTCGCTAGAGATTTTAGAAGAAGTTGGGTTGAAAGTCCGCTATGAACCCGCGCGGGAATTATTCAAAGAACATGGTTGTTCTGTTGAAGATGAACGCGTTAAATTTCCACGAAATATTGTAGAAAAATATCGCAAACTCGTTCCATCGTCATTTACGTTTCACGCGCGCGACCCAAAATTTGATAAGACGATTCCGCAGGATAGCCCAGTCATTGTAACGGCGTCATCTGCTCCAGATATTATTGACCCAGTTACAGGCAAAGAAAGACGCGCTGAGTCAACTGATATTGCTCGCATTGCACACTTAATCAATGAATTATCTGGCTATGATGTTTTTTCTATCTCCACGTTAGCAGATGATGCGCCACCAGACCAATTTACAATTTCACGTTTGTATCCTGCCATCAAATATTGTGTCAAGCCGATTCGTGCCACAACGACAAACATGAAAGATACGTTGGATATGATGAAAATGGCATACATTGTGGCGGGTGGGGAAGAAGCATATAAAGAACATCCATTCTTAACGCATCATTATTGTCCCGTTGTTTCGCCATTAACAATGGATCATCTTTCAACTGAGAATGTGATGTTCTTTGCAAAAGAAGGCTTGCCTGTTTATCCAACGATTGTTCCAAATGCTGGGTTAACTTCGCCAATGTCAATGTCTGGAACGTTGGTGCAAGGCAATGCAGAATTTTTATCCGCACTGATGTTGATGCAAATGACTCGCGAAGGCACGCCGACTATTTATGCAACACTTGGAACGGTTGCTGATATGCGAAGTGGTGCATATACATCGGGCGCAATTGAATGTGGTATGTTGCACATGGCATTTGCACAACTTGCTCATTTTTATAATGTGCCATGCGGTGGTTATATCGGATTAACCAATTCAAAATTAAATGATGCCCAAGCAGGCTATGAAACGGGCATGTCTGGCATTGCGGGTGTGTTGAGTGGTATGGATATGTTTAACATCGGCGGTTTGATTGATGCATTGAAAACTTTTGATTTTGCAAAAGCAGTCATTGATGATGAAATGGCACAAATGATGAAGCGTATGAAACGTGGCATTTCATTTAATGATGATGATTTGGCTTTGGGTTTAATTAAAGAAATTGGTCCAGGCGGTTCTTTCATCACTGCTAAGCATACAATTAGTAGAATGAAAACTGAAGCCGTGATGACAAAAATCGCAGACCGTGATGCTCGCACGATTTGGGAAAAGAAGGGCGCGACAGATACGCAAGCAAAAGCGATGAAAAAAGCCAAAGATATTATGACGACAAACCCAACGCCTCTTCTCTCGCCTGAAGTTGATTCTGCTATTCGTGAAGCATTTCCTGGCTTGATAGCAGGTGAGTTGTTGCCAATAGGTTAATGTCATTGCGAGGGCGTTCTTTGCCCGAAGCAAGCTCCAATATTAATTAGGAGGTTGCTTCGCCATAAAAAACAGAACATGGCTCAGAATGACACAAATAAGGATTTTATGTTTCGTATATTTAAGAGAAAAGAAGATAAATTTCAAACATTAATTGAAGAACAAGCCTCGCTTGCTTTTGAGGGGATGAATTTGCTTGTCAAATATTTGGAGACGGCAGATGCCGAAGTGGCAGAACAATTATCCTTTAAAGAAAAAGAAGCGGATGAAGTTCGTCGAATCTTGATTGATGAATTGAATCGTACTTTCATCACGCCGTTTGACCGTGAAGATATTTTTTCATTGTCGCGTTCGATTGATGATGTGATTGATTATGCAGATACAACTGTGGTTGAGATGGTGATTTTGAATGTTAAGTCCACGCCTTTTATGTTGAGAATTGCTTCTTTATTAAAAGATGCGGCATATGAAATTTGGCAAGGTGTATTGCGTTTGCCAAAAAATCCAAACGTAGCATTAGACCATGCGCAACGCGCGAAGGCTTTAGAAAATCGAGTCGAAGCAGTTTATCGTGAAGCAGTTGCGGATTTGTTTAGTGGTCCAGAAGATGTTCATCATGTGGTTGAGATGTTAAAGATGCGAGAGGTGTATCGGCATTTATCTAATGCGGCAGACCGAGGCGATGAGGCGGCAAATATTATTGCAGATATAGTTGTAAAGAAAACATAACAAGATGTTAATCTCTGGTTCACTGCTGTTTGTTATTATTCTGTCCTTGATATTTAATTTTATTAACGGAATGCGAGATGCAAGTAATATCGTTGCGACTGTAATTTCTTCACGGGCATTTAGTCCTCGCATGGCATTGAGTATGACTGCTATTGCCGAATTTTGTGGACCATTTTTATTTGGTGTAACGGTTGCAAAAACAATTGGTAATGATATTGTCACTTCAGAATTAATTTCATTGAACACATTGTCCGCAAGTTTAATCAGCGCCATTGTATGGAACTTAGTCACTTGGTTTTTTGGAATACCCAGCAGTTCATCTCATGCATTAATAGGTGGTTTGATTGGTTCTGCATTTGCATCTTCTGGTATGGATGCAATTAATCTTGCAGGTTTATGGAAAGTGTTATTGGCTTTGTTTGCTTTTCCATTAGCTGGATTTTTAATTGGTTTTTTACTATTGAAGTTAATTTATTTTCTTGCTCAAAATGCTTCCCCGAACATTAATAATTTTTTCAAACGTAGTCAATTGTTAACATCGATTGCTTTGGCGTTGGGTCATGGAACGAATGATGCTCAAAAACCAATCGGTATTATTACATTAAGTTTAATGATTGGTGGCGTGTTAACAGAATTTTCGGTTCCATTTTGGGTAATTTTTGCCAGTGCATTGACAATGGCATTGGGTGCTTCACTTGGTGGTTGGAGATTAATCCGCACATTGGGTGGCAAGTTTTATAAGATTCGTCCTGTGCATAGTTTTGCTACTCAATTAACTTCTGGTTTTGCAATTTTAGCCGCATCTGTTTTAGGTTTGCCGATTAGTACATCACAAGTTGTGAGCTCTGCGATTGTTGGAGTGGGTGCATCAGAAAGAGTTAGCAAAGTACGATGGAGTGTAGCAGGTGATATCTTAACTGCTTGGTTGATTACAATTCCAGTCAGTGCCTTGGTTTCTGCTGGTATTTATTCATTGTTTGTTGTAGTTGGAGTAAGGTTTTAAGTTAGTTGTCTGGTCATTCATTCAAAGCCAAAATAAGTTGGTTTGACTTTGAATATTGATAATGCTAAAATATTAACAGTTTATTAACAGATTGGAGGCATCAGGAAGAAACATAAAGTAAAGCTGTACGATTTTGTCAAATCCATTTAATTCAAAATAGGAGATAGAGAATGCGTACTAAAAA
>ERZ761602.1155-NODE-1155-length-50280-cov-6.497402_pt1 | contig 50280 bp, 49 predicted proteins | sample MGYA00512165_ERZ761602 | MGnify/ENA primary metagenome ERZ761602 (study PRJEB28899, sample SAMN02445085) | bioreactor sludge metagenome | biome: EBPR sludge; isolation source: Thorneside wastewater treatment plant | place: Australia: Brisbane, Thorneside...
CTGAAAAACATGCCCGCGGGCTATTTCTTTAATGTAATGACCGAAGGTTTCGGCGTCATGTCGAGCTACAAAGCGGAACTGACTCCGGAAGACCGCTGGGCGGTCGCGGCATATATCCGCGCTTTACAAAAGATTGAAACGCATCCGGCAACGGAAACCAAGACGGCTTAAAATTTATGACGGAAACAAACGCCAATTTACAAAAAGGTTCAAACATCGCTTTCATCGCGGGCGCCCTCGGTGCCGCCGTTTCGGCTTTTGCCTTTTTTCAAAACCGCGATACCTTTGCTTTGGCCTATATGCCGGCTTGGCTTTTCTGGTTTGGGATCACGGTCGGTTCTTTTCCGCTCATCATGATTCACCATCTCACTTCCGGCGGCTGGGGTTTCGCGATTCGCCGCATTCAGGAAAATCTTTTGAAGGCTTTGCCGGTTTGCTTGGTTTTATTTATTCCAATCGGTCTCAGCATGCACTCGCTTTATGAGTGGACGCACGCGGAACACATCGCTCATGACCCGATTCTACAATCCAAGTCGCTTTACCTGAATGTAACCGGGTTTTGGATTCGCCTTCCGATTTACTTCGCGATTTGGTTTTGGATGGCCGCGAAGCTCCGTAAACACTCCGCGATTCAGGACGAAAACCCGACGCGTGCCACCGCGAAAAAGCTTTCCGGATACGGCGGAGCCGGTGTTTTGATTTATACGCTCACAATTACTTTCGCGATCATTGACTGGGTCATGTCGCTTGAACCGCATTGGTTCTCGACCATTTATGGCGCAATTTTTATGATTCATTTCGCAATGTCGTCGCTCGCTGTTTCTATTCTCTTCGGCGTTTATTTCAGCAAAAAAGAACCGATGAAAACTGTTTTCTCCGTAGACCGCATGCATGACCTGGGCAGTCTTTTGTTCGCTTCGATCATGCTTTGGGCTTACACCTCCGTTTCACAGCTGATTATTATTTGGTCGGCCAATATTCAGGAGGAAGTTCCCTGGTATTTGCACCGTTCTACGGGCGGATGGGAATGGGTCGCGGCGGCCATTTTCATTTTTCACTTCGTCGTGCCTTTCTTTTTACTTCTGATGCGCTTCATTAAGCGCAAAGCGGAAAGACTCGTCAAAGTCGCGATTTTAATTTTGATCATGCGCTGGGTTGAATTGATTTGGCACGTAAAACCAACGCTTGTCGATCACCCTTCATTTTCCTGGGTAGATGTCGCAACTTGGGTTGCCATCGGCGGCATTTGGCTCGGGTTTGTGCTTCGTAATTTTTCAAGCGCCCAGCTGACATTTAAGCAAGACCCGATTTTTCATGCCGAGGAGCATCATTGAGATGAGCCGCGAAAACAAAGACATTCTTTTCGAGGGACGGGATACTCAGGATAAAAAGATTTTTATTTTGGGTATTTGGCTTTTTGCCGTGATGGGAGCCTGTTCATTATTGATGATTCCGTTGGTTCACTATCTTTGGGAATGGGCAGAGTCCGCGAATCCGCGCGTGGAAAAAACAGTTTCTCTTTCAGCGCCCACAGTCATTTTGGAAACGCATCCGAGCCGTGACTATCAAAACTTTAAAAAGAACACGCAAGACAGCCATGCTTCCGAAAAAATTGACGCGGCCGTCAAAACAGCGCTAGCCGAGGGCTATCCGGTGAAATCATGAGAATCGACCAACGACCGACGACCAACGACCGAAAAATGACAAGAGCTCCTTTGTTCTTGTCGTTAGTCTTTAGTCTTTTGTCGTTAGTCAGTGTTTCGGCGTTTGCGGAGACTCAAGCGGATGAAATGCTGAAAAAAACCGGTCTTGAAAAACGCTTTGGAGCCATGGCCGCGCTTGATACGCCCTGGACAACCAGTGAAGGCGAAAAAATTATTCTGAATTCGGTTTTTAATAAAAAGCCGGTTATTCTCGTCCCGGTTTATTTTAAGTGTCCCATGCTCTGTCAGTTAATATTAAAAGGTCTCGCTAAAGGGTTGAATCAAATTGATTTTGTCTCGGACAATGTTTTTGACTTGGTTGTATTTTCAATCAACCCGGATGAAACGCTTGAAAACGCGGCTGCCGCGAAAAAAGAATTTCTAAGCAAGTACACTGAAAGCCGGCACGCGCAGGGCGTTCACTTTCTCACGGGAAGCCAAACCGCGATTCAAACTCTGACGAAGAGCGTGGGCTTTAAATATGAAAAAGATCCCGTGTCGGGAGAGTATGTTCACTCTTCGATTTTGGTTTTCTTGAGCCCCGAAGGCAAAATCATGCGCTACATGAGCGGAATTGAATTTGACGCGCGCAGTATGAAGCTGGGTTTGGTGGAAGCCGCCAACGGCAAAGTCGGTTCTTTTTGGGATCAGATTCTTTTGATTTGTTATCATTACAATCCTGCCAACGGTAAGTACAGCATGGCAGTTGATCGGATTTTGCAGACAACGGGCATTTTAACGGCTCTGGGTTTGGCGTGGTTTGTTTTTAGTTGTTTGAGAGATGACCGCCGCAAGGCTGCCGTTTCTTAATCAGGCGCAAAAAGATTTTTAAACAAAATAAGGTATTGTCAGAATAACTATGATGGATTTTTTGCTTCAATATTTTCCGGAACAAGCGGGTCTTTTATCCGCCGAAGTCGACGCTATTTATATCTTTATGTTGGCGGTGAGTCTTTTTTTCACCGTTTTAGTCGTTGCTCTCTCGGTTATTTTTTCTATCCAATACCGCAAACGCAATGAAAAAATGCCGGAAGCCATTCACGGTAACTTAGTCTTAGAGCTAACCTGGACAGGAATTCCCCTTCTTCTGACGCTTTTTATGTTTGCTTGGGGCACGGCGGTTTATATCAAGCAAGTCCGTATTCCTGAAAACGCGAAAGAAATCTTTGTTGTCGGCAAACAATGGATGTGGAAAATTCAGCATGGTGAAGGTCCGCGCGAAATGAATGAATTGCATGTCCCCATCAATCAGCCGATCAAACTCACGATGACTTCGGAAGATGTGATTCACAGTTTTTATATTCCCGCGATGCGCATGAAGCAAGATACCGTCCCGGGCCGTTACAGCTTTATGTGGTTTCAGGCTACCAAGCCCGGTAAGTACCATATTTTTTGCGCGGAGTACTGCGGAACCAAACACTCCGGCATGATCGGCTCGCTTTACGCGATGGAGCCCGCGGATTATCAAAAGTGGCTTGATGAGCGGATTAAAAACCCGTTGGAGCCGGTTGCGAATCAACCCGCTTCCTCATCTTCAGTGGAAAGCCCGGTTGTTCATGGCGAAAAACTTTTTACTGAACTGAAATGTATTACTTGCCATAGCCAAACTTCCGGCGCGATGGGGCCTGATTTAGCGGGGCTTTTCGGCCGGGACGTAAAATTAGAAGATGGTCGCACGGTGCCGGCGGATGAAACTTATTTGCGCCACTCGATCATCAATCCGGCGGACGGAATCGTGCAAGGCTACAGCGCGTTGATGCCGACTTACAAAGGTCAGGTCAGCGAAGAACAGCTTTTAAGTTTAGTGGCTTATATTAAAAGTTTGCAAAGCAAAAAGAATTAATTTGTAAGCCTTGAGCTTGCAAAGATAGGTAACCATGGAATCGAAAAAGAATTATTTAACGAACGGACATACGGTCGGGTCTTGGCTTTTGACGATTGACCATAAACGCATCGGTATTTTGTACCTTTTGTCGGTCACCGCTTTTTTTATGCTGGGCGGATTCTTCGCTCTTTTGTTGCGTCTCGAGCTTTTAACGCCGCGCGGAGATTTGTTTACTTCAGACATTTACAACCGTATTTTCACCATGCACGGCGTCGCGATGGTGTTTTTCTTTATGATTCCCGCCATTCCGGCTGCCATCGGAAACTTTGTCTTGCCGATCATGGTTGGCGCGAAAGATTTGGCTTTCCCTCGCATCAACCTTTTGAGCTGGTATCTCTACATCATCGGCGCGGCTTTGGCCTTCGTCAGTATCGTGATGGGCGGTGTCGACACAGGCTGGACTTTTTATACGCCCTACAGCAGTACTTACTCCACTTCGGCGGTCACTTCCGCGGCACTGGGCGTCTTTATCGCGGGATTTTCATCCATTTTGACGGGGCTTAACTTTATCGTCACGGTTCATAAAATGCGCGCGCCGGGAATGACTTGGTTCCGCCTGCCACTTTTCGTTTGGGCGCATTACGCGACCTCACTTATCATGATTTTGGGAACGCCAGTTATCGCGGTGACAGTTCTGCTTGTGTTTCTTGAGCGTGCTTTCGGCTTTGGCTTCTTTGACCCTCGGCTCGGCGGTGATCCGGTTCTTTTCCAACATTTATTTTGGTTTTATTCGCATCCCGCGGTTTACATCATGATTCTGCCTTCGATGGGAGTGATCAGTGAACTGGTAGCGGCCTTTACTAAAAAACGCCCTTTTGGTTATGAGTTTATCGCGGGTTCTTCCCTTGCCATCGCGCTTCTCGGGTTTTTCGTTTGGGGCCATCACATGTTTGTCTCAAGCCAATCCATGTACGCGGGCATTGTTTTCTCCATTATCACTTTTTTGGTCGGAGTTCCTTCTGCCGTTAAAATTTTCAACTGGCTGGCGACTTTTTACAAAGGTTCGATCACTTTTGAAACGCCGATGATTTATGTTCTCGGTTTTTTCGGACTTTTTATGGTCGGCGGATTAACAGGATTGTTCCTGGCGATTATGGCAATCGACGTTCACGTCCATGACACTTATTTCGTTGTAGCTCACTTTCACTACATCATGGTCGGCGGAACAGTCATGGGTTACTTGGGCGGTCTGCATTATTGGTGGCCGAAAATGTCGGGAAAAATGTACAACGAAGCTTTGGGACGCATCGCCGCGATCGGAATCTTTCTTGGTTTCAATCTCACTTTCTTTCCACAGTTTATCGCCGGTTATTTGGGAATGCCCCGCCGTTATCACATTTACGCGGAAGAATTCCAAATTTTTAATATTCTTTCCACCGGCGGCGCGATGGTGCTGGGGCTTTCATTCATCATTCCGATTTTCAATATGCTTTGGTCTCTCAAATTCGGCAAAGATGCTCCGGCCAATCCCTGGAATGCCAAGGGCTTGGAATGGACTATTCCTTCACCGCCGACCACGCATAACTTTGAGACAACTCCGATTGTGACGGAAGAAGCTTATGCTTACGCTCCGCACGATAAGGGAGGCCACTGATGAGTACAGCTAATACAAAAAAATTCGAGCCGCTCCAGCATCATTTCGCAAATCTGAACCAGCAGTATGAGTGCGCTTCGCTTGGAATGTGGCTTTTTCTCGTCACCGAAATTCTATTTTTCGGCGGCATCTTTTTGGCTTATACCATTTACCGCGAAATGTATCCGGACGCTTTTGCCGCGGGAAGCCATCATTTAAGTATTTTGCTGGGCTGTATCAATACCGCGGTGCTAATTTCAAGTTCATTCACGATGGTGATGGCCGTTCACACGGCGCGGCTCGGAAAAAAACATGCCACGACTTGGTTTTTACTTTTAACTTTGATCTTGGGCTGCGTTTTCTTGGGAATTAAGGCCGTCGAGTATACCGAGAAATTCACACATCACCTGGTCCCCAACAATACCTTCCACTTTGAAGGGTTTGATGGTCCCGGTATCCGTATTTTTTATTCGATTTACTTTGCTTTAACCGGATTGCACGCTTTGCATATGGTCATCGGCGCGGTGATCCTCGTCATTATCATGATCCAAAACATGCAGGGCCGCTTCAGCGCGGAATACAACTCACCGATTGATATGTTCGGTCTTTACTGGCATTTCGTGGATATTGTTTGGATTTTTCTTTTTCCTCTGCTTTATTTGCTCGGGAGACACGCATGAGCGCTCATTCACACGACAGTCAGCATCACGGCGGAATCGGTATTTATGTCATTATTCTCACCGCTTTATTGGTTCTGACCGCGGTTACGGTCTGGGCGGCATTCATTGATTTCGGTCGTTTTAACACGGTTATCGCGCTTGCCATCGCTTTCTTCAAGGCAACGCTTGTTATGCTCTTTTTTATGCATTTAAAGGGCTCTTCCGGCCTTTTAAAGCTGTTTGTCCTCAGTGCTTTCGCATTCCTCGCTGTCTTAATCGGTATGACCCTCAATGACTATGCCACACGCCATTGGGGCAGTCAGCTTGAAAAAGACTCTTGGATTACCCGTTCGCCGCATCATTATGCTGATGCCCCCGCCTCTTCAGCGAACGCCGCTCAACACCATTAATTCACCGTCGTTCTTTACCGCTCAATAATTTTGAGTAAAATGTTGTTCTGAACTTTTATTTGGCATACTCCGTGTTATATTTATTTTCTAAGGAGGACTTTTTGCATGTTTGAAGACGAAGATGAAGACGATTTTGAAGAAATCGAAGATTTGGACGAAGACGATCTTGAAGATGAAGAAGATTTAGAAAAACTTGAAGATCATCTCGATGAAGAAGAAGACGCGGAAGAAGATGAAGCGCTTCAGGATGAAGACGCGCTTGCGGATGACCCTTGGGAAAAACAGGTCCGAATGAATAAAACGAAGGGCTCCCGAAAAGACAATCTTTGGTAATGCCGATTCCGCTCTTATTTATTTAAAATAAGACGGTTGTGGCGTGTGCGGCGAAGCTGATACCATTCATCTCCATGCTTAATTAAAACAAGCCCGTTTGTTTCAAACAAATCGGAAGAGTGAATAATTAAATCCGCTTTCTTAAACAGCCCTTGCTCTGGGTCGGAAAAACTTTTACTTCGATCGGTCTGACTCATAGTGCCGCCCCCAATCTTGAGATTTGTTCCATTTGAAAACGCTGATGCAGTTTTCGGACAATTTGCGTAAAAGGTTCACGCAAATCGGTCGCAAGCGCCCAAATCAATCCGCAAGTTTTAGCTTTTTTTTCAAACTTAAACCCGCAGGCATACTCATAAACCTGCTCGCTTTCGGACTCACGCACAAACTCAATCCAGTCGCGATAACGAACTGCTATCAGCTTTTCCAATGCTACGGAAAGTCTGTTTTCGGAATGGCACACCTGGTGCGCCATTTGAAAAACATACAAACTGTCCTGACAGTCCATCTTTCTCTCGCAAAGGCTAAGTCCCGCTCCGGTAAGAAAATTCGCCAACTCACGCCAATCGAAAGATCCGGCCAAAACCAAATCGACTGTCAGGCAATCCAAATCCCATATTCTCTTATCGCTAAAATTATTCGTCATAATATTAATTCCTATCAAGATTAAATCTTAACTACTAATAAGACTTAATCTTAATTAAAAAAAGGGTGCTGTCAAACCTTTTCTGAAAAAATACGCGGAAACTAAAAAATTAGCGTAGAACCGTTTGAATCCAGGCGTAAATGTCGCGAATTTCTTGCGGATGAATCGAGTGAGCCATGTTGTATTCATGCCATTCAACAGGGCAACCACGCTTAAGAAGAAACTCTTTGGAAATACGCGCGCCTTCATAAGGAACAACTCCATCCTGCTTTCCATGCGCCATGAAAACCGGTGTTTTTGAATTCGCTTCATTCATTTCAGCCGTTGTTTTTTCAGCCAACGGCAAATACGCGGATAAAACCATAAGCCCGGCTAGTTTTTGCGGATAACGCAATCCGGAAAAAAGTGTCATTGCGCCGCCCTGAGAAAATCCGGCAAGAATAATGCGATTAGCCGGAACACCCTTTTTTTTCTCGGCTTCAATCAATTCAACGATTTGCTTTTGCGATCGCTTCATTCCTTCTTCATCTTCATTGTCAAGGACGCCGCCGCCGGCAATGTCATACCAGGCGGGCATCACATATCCGCCATTCACGGTAACAGGCATAGTGGGAGCGTGAGGAAAAATAAAACGAATTTTTAAATCTGTGGGCAGCCGCAACTCGGGAACGATCGATTCAAAATCATGGCCGTCCGCGCCAAGCCCATGCAGCCAAATTACAGCCGCATCGGAAATCTTTGAAGTTTCGAGAATAACGGAATCAAGCATCATCAACAAACTCCTAAAATCTTATTTAAAAAGGTCCGACAAAAAGGCATTCCCTTTTCAGACATCTCCAGCTATGGATTCAAAATTTCGTCTCCGTCTTTAACATCCCTCTTTAAAGATGGCTCAAAAAGAATCAGCTACAAGGCGCACACAAACGCCCGCGGAGGCGTAGTGAAACCTACGCCGCACAAAGAAGTGCCGTGTGCAACGCTGCAGATGATCTTTTTCAGGTATCTTTTAGAGTTTTGGAGACCATTTCATAAACATCAGGCGAACACTCTTTGCGGTTTAAAATCTTTTCAAGTGCCGCTTTCATCAAACCTTTGCGGACGGAATCCAATTTCTTGTAATGATTAAAAACCGGAATCATGCGCCCCGCGATTTGAGAATTAAACTCATCGATCGCGATTAATTGATCGGCGATCAACTGATAACCCTCTCCGTTTAAAGCGTGAAACCGAGGTAGGTTGCGCGCAAACACACCGTAAAGCGAACGGATCATATTCGGGTTCTTAGTCTGATAACACTCATGCTTGGCAAGATTGCGGACACGGTCAATCACCTGTTCTTCTTTGGAGCCAGCCTGAACAATCAGCCATTTATTGATCACTAAAAATTCATGCTTCCACTTGGCGTAGAAACGATTCAGTGCTTCCTCTTTTTGAGGCGCGCGGGAATTCACCAAAATACTAAGCGAAGCGATTTCATCCGTCATGTTGGTTGCGGTTTGAAATTGCTTCCACGCGAGTTCATACGCCGACGCTTTCTCAAGCTGAACCAAAGCCGCCAAGGCACGGTTCTTTAAAGCTCTTTCGCCCATAGCCTGGGAAGTAATTTCATACTTTCCGGTCTTGGCGTTTTGGTCATGCAAAGCTATCCACGCACTCTCATTTTTTGAAGCCAAATCCGTCAGCAAGCTTTCGCGCGCTTTAAAAACAGCGTCAAAATCACACACAGTCATCTTTTCAACCAATCCAGAAAGGCTGGGCAAAAGTAAAGCTTCCGCTTTAAAAGCGGCGCGCGGTTTTGAATCGCAAAGCAATTTTGAAAAGGCTTCAAAGAAAACAGTTTCGGGCGCAAAAGACTGCCCTTTTTGCACAGCTTCAATGCGCCTAAAAAGCACCATTTCCGCCAAACGCTGCCCGGCATCGTAACGCGTAAAATCATCGGTGTCATAAGCCATTAAATGCGCCAAATCTTCTTCCAAATACGGATAATCCAAATGAACGGGCGCGGAAAAGTCCCGTAACAACGACGGAATAGGTTTGGCGGTAATATTTGGAAATTCAAAACGATGCTTCCAGTCTTTGATTTCGCAAATTTGAGTCGGCAGTATTTCTTTGCCGGCGGAATCAAGCAAACCCAAGCTTAAGGGCATTACAAACGGCTTCGGATTCTCCAACTTCACATTCGGCGCCACCGACTGCTCAACTTCAAGCGCATAATTTTTTTTTGCCGCATCATAAATACCGCGGACTTTAAGCGTCGGAGTTCCGGCTTGCTCATACCAGCTGTTTTTAAAAGCGGATAAATTTTTACCCGAAGCCAATTCCATGGCGTTCACAAAGTCATCGGTCGTCACGGCTTGGCCGTCATAAAGTTCAAAGTACTTGGTGATGCCTTTTTTGAAATTCTCAATCCCAATAAAAGTTTGAATCATGCGGATCACTTCCGCGCCCTTGTTGTAAACCGTGGCGGTATAGAAATTACGGATTTGTATATACGATTGCGGACGAATCGGATGCGCGTTGGGGCCGCCGTCTTCGGGAAACTGATGGTCACGCAAGACGCGCACATCGGAAATACGCTTAACCGAACGGTCATTCATATCGGATGAAAACTCTTCGTCGCGAAAAACGGTCAAACCTTCTTTTAAAGTCAACTGGAACCAATCGCGGCAAGTCACCCGGTTTCCGGTCCAATTGTGAAAATACTCGTGGCCGATCACACCCTGGATATTTTGATAATCCATGTCCGTAGCGGTTTCAGGCTTTGCCAAAACATACTGCGAGTTAAAAATATTCAGCCCTTTATTTTCCATCGCGCCTGAATTAAACGCGTCCACCGCCACAACCTTATAGTCATCTAAATCACATTCCAAACCGAAGGTATCTTCATCCCACTTGATGGATTGTTTCAGCGACAAAAGCGCGTGCGCGCATTTGGTTTCACTGCCGGGCTCCGCGTAAATTTCCAAATTGACGCTCTTGCCTGATTTTGTGACATAAGTATCGCGAATGGATTTCAGGTTGCCGGCTACCAACGCGAACAAATAACTCGGCTTCGGAAAGGGGTCGTCAAACAATACCGTCTTCCGTCCATCGGCGAGCATTTTTTCTTCTTTCAGATTGCCATTCGAAAGCAATACCGGATAAGTCTTCGCGTCCGCTGTAAGCCGCACTTTGTATTGGGTCATCACATCCGGCCGGTCCATAAAATAAGTAATACGGCGGAAGCCTTCGGCTTCACATTGCGTGCAAAGCACACTTCCCGCGGCATAAACCCCTTCCAATGCCAAATTCGCCTTGGGATTAATTTCGACCGTCGTGCTTAATTCAAAGGCGGTGGGAACACTCGCTAAAATCAACTCTTTATCCGTAACTTGATAATCTTTTGAACTCAAAAGCTCCTCATTTAGACGAACCTCCACCAACTTTAAATGAGTTCCGTTCAAAATAAGCGGTTTTTTTCCGTCTTGATTCAAAGCGGAACGCGCAATTTGAATCCGCGAAACCACGGTTACTTTTTCCGCGCTTTCGATCGTAAAATCGAGTTCAACCGAACGAATGGAATAATCGGGCTTAGAATAATCTTTGAGATGAATTACCGAGGGTTTTTCTGAAGTTGTTTTAACGGGAGAAATCATATGATGACATTTCCTTATGGCTTCGAATGAACTTTCGCAAACCGCCGCAGAATCAACTCCGCCAGAGGCTTGCCTTTAGGCGTAAATTTTAACCTATATTCGTCTTTTTCCAACAACCCTTCTTGAATATAAATCTCCGCTTCTTTTTCAAAGGGCGCCCGCAAGATATCGAGACGGCGCAAATCCATTCCTTCTTTTAAGCGGATACCTGTCAAAAAAGATTCTTTTTCGATTTCTTCTTCCGTCAGCCGGTCTTCGGTTTGATTGGTCCAGTCTTGCTCGAGCGTTTTTCGAAAATAACCATCCACCGAATCTGAAAATTGATAACGGATGCCATTCATATAGGAGAAAGCCCCCGGCCCCAAACCTAAATAGGATTGATTGTTCCAATAAATCAGGTTGTGCCTTGATTCAAAGCCCGGTTTGGCAAAATTGGAAAGCTCATAATGAATAAAACCGGCGGATTCGAGACTTTGAACAACCTGCTCCGCCATCACCGCGTGTTCGGCCTCCGAAGCCAATTTGAGGCGTCCTTCACGGCGCCTTTGGCCATAAGCTGTCTTTTCATGCACATCCAAATCATAAACCGAAATTTGATCGGATCCGAGCGCAACTAAGCGGGAAACCGTTTCTTCAATATTCGCGAGAGTTTGTCTCGGTAAATTAAGAATCATATCCATGCTGACACTTTTAATTCCGGCTTGCCGCAGTAAAGCCACGGTTTGATCAATCTCAGCAACACCGTGCGGACGATTCATGTCCCGAAGTAGATCTTCCTGCATCGCCTGCACGCCCAAACTGACGCGATTCACTCCCGCGCGGCGGTAAGCTTCCACTTTTTCGGAGCTGATGTCGCCGGGATTGACTTCCACGGTAAATTCAAATCCGGGCTTAAATTCAAAAGCGCGGGTTAATAACCCATGGATATGATCAAACTCGCCCAGTTCAAGCGCTGAGGGCGTTCCCCCGCCGAAATAAAGCGTATCGAAATGAAGCCTGCCGTATTTTGAAACGGAATGTTTTAACTCTGCTTCGAATGCTGAAAAGAAACTCTGCTTGGTCGCGGGGTCACGCTTCGTGGTAATGACAAAATCGCAGTAGTGGCATTTTTTGAGGCAGAAGGGAATATGAACATACAGCCCGCGTTGAAACACGGGCTGTATGTTGGGAGAAGAGTTCAACTCAAATTAAAGCGAGGGCACGCTTTTGTTTTTTCGGAACAAATACTTGAAATAAAAAACAATCGCTCCGACAGGAACGCCTACGGAAAGAACCAAAGGCCCGTATTTCTGCTTCACAAAAGAAACGCCGAATATCATCACCGAAAAAAGCCGGATAAACGCGCGGCCGCTTGTCCAGTCGAGATAAATCGGAAAAAAGGCCAAAATAATCGCAACGGCCCAAATCCATTTCCACTTCACCGTTGAAATCACGCATTGCCAAAGCGTGTAAGCGATAAAAAGCGGCACCGCAATCCAAAGCAAAAGCACGATGTAATGAAAAAAAGATTTTCCGAAAAGCTTAAAAGCATAAAGCTTTTCAAGCGGCTGATTCACCGGATCCACGCGGACGCTTACGATAGAACGAGCCGTCGGAGTTTCTAAAATAACCAGGGTTGAAATAATAGCTTTATCCGGATAGTACAGCTGATAACTGACCTGAATAAGCCGTTCTTCACCTTTTTTCTGAGCGCGAATACCCACCGGTTTAATCTGTTGAGCTTTCGCGCTTTCAAAAAGCTGAATGATATTTTTAATTTTCTCGGACGCTTCCTTACGCACTTGCGGTTCAATCAATTGAAGCGCGGCATCCGAATTCTTGGCTTCGACCGCCGTCATAAAGTCACGCGCCAGGGTATCGGCTTCTTTGGGAATTGCTTTTTGAATGCGCGCGTCTTCGCTGCATCCCGCGAGCACCATAACGCAAAAGAGACCTGTTAAAAAATAAATGCTTTTTTTATACATAAACATCCTTAATTCCATAAATGAAAGGTGAAATAAACGGGCGTATTATAGCGGTTTCGGCGGAAAGCCCAAATAGAAGATTGAGCGGCCTATTTAAACAAAAAACGGCTCAACTGGACGGCTAATCCCGCAAAAAGGCTGATTAACAGGCACGTTGCGAGAGGGAAATAAAAAGAAAAACTTTCCCTTTCAATTCGAATATCCCCCGGCAATTTCCCCACCCATTTCAGAAGCCCAAAATGCCACAAAATACCGGCAGCGATTAGCACGAATCCGACAATAATAAGAGTTTTTGCAATCATACTTTTAGGTCATGTTGACATTGTTTATGCGTTGGCGTTGTGGGCGCCATGACTGTCCATCCAAGGCGTGACGACGAAGGCTTGTCCAATGCGACAAGTCGAGGAGGAACAACGCCGGAGGGGCAGTCATGGCGCCACAACCCGATTGGTTCCTCTTTTTTTGTGGGACAGGACGGATTGCTCCGCATGACAGCGTCTCTCATTCGTCGATGCACCGCAAAGGGTGCACCTTCCTCTTCGTTCCTTGTCCTGACTTGCAAGCCGTTCCTGTCGCCATCGCAGAAACAATGTCAACACGACCTAGGCCCGCAGTTGCGGCAAAGCCGCAGAGCAAAACATTACCGGACAAAATAATCAATATCCACGACACATTTAATTTCTTTTTGAATCGTGGTGGTGTCATTCACGCCGTAATCGGAAACATCCGTTGAATTCAAAGGCGTAATTTGAAAAACACCGACTCGCACTTGAGAGATACTGCCCAACTTGAAGTTGCCTTTCTTAGAAATGGTATGCGCTCGTTTCTTGGCATTTTCCGTCGCCAGTCCAATCATCTCAATTTTTAACTCTTCCAAATCAGTGTAAAGAAAGGAAGGGTTATAAATAGTCAATCGCACGCCTTCGTTCAGCAACTCGCCGACCGTGGAAGACAAACTCTGAATCAATCCAACATTTTCAGACTGAAATTTTACGCCCAGTGAAACCTCATACTCATAAACCTGATTGAGTGTGTGTCCGCTGTCGCTGATCAAATTCTTCTCATTAACACACACGGGCGACCATTGAAGCACGTTCTCTTTGGCCCCGTTACGCTTAAGAAAGTCCGTCAAAGCTTTTTTGTCTGCCGCTAATTTTTCATAGGCCAATTTCAAATCGGCATTGGAAGAAAGAATGCGGACTTCAAAAATACCCAAATTAGAACTGATTTGCTTAGTGGCAAAGCCTTTAACTTCAACCACACCCTTGTGCTTCACATTCACCAAAGCGCCGGCCAATATATTGGCAACCCAAACCAGAGACAGACAAAGAATTGCGCCTGTTACAAACACTGTGAGATATTTCCAATTTTTATTCATATGACAAGCTCCGATTTGTTAAGAAAATGACAAATTTTAAAGGCTGGCTCTTTGCTTGAAATGCCCCATAAAAGCCCTTATTATACGCACTCCGCCATTCTTTTATTCACCGATTTTCGCCCTGGTGCTGAAACTGGCAGACAGGCACGTCTCAGAAGCGTGTGCCGCAAGGCGTGGAGGTTCAAGTCCTCTCCAGGGCATTAAATAAAAAAGACCCCCTCTTGTGGGGTCTTTTTTATTTAGGGGTTCCTTCGAGAGAACTTGAAGGGAGAATCGCAATTTATGGAGATGACTGAGTAAAAACATGACTCTCTGTCATGTTTTATACGAAGGAATTCACCGCGATTCGGGAGGCAACCTGAAATGAGCTCACGCGACTAGCGTAGAGCGAGTGGAAGGTGCCAAGTCTTCTTTTTATTTAACTGTCTCATTTTCCGGGATACATTCCAATGAGCGGCTCATGGAAATCAATCCAACTTTCGATGCCCTGATTCCAAAAATCAGAGCTGTGAGTTCGATCGTAACCAACTTCAAGCAACAACTGTAATCGATCCCACATAAACTTCATATTAGTTTCAGATTGATCCTTATCAATAATAATCAATCGATTAAATTTGTTGGGATTTGAATTTTTTAAAGCATTTCTAATATGTCCATCAACCAATGGGAAGCTATAGCCTATGACAACAATGCTGTGTGCCTCACTTAATTCTTTAGTCATTAATGGTAACAATCGGTCAACATATAAACTCTTAACACAGGTGTCAGCTTGTTTATCTTTATCATATTCGATCTTGTTGGCTACAAGACCTACTATGGCGTGTTGATGTAATTCACCGTTTTCCTTATAACCTATCTGTGAAATAGGAATCGGATGCTTTTGTTGTGAAATTGATTTATTAACAACATGGAGCCAATTAACTGAGCCATGCGGTTTTATTATGTTGAAAGTATTTGAACGAGGTTCGCAATCATTCAACCCGTAATAGTGATAACTTGAAAGAGATTGCTCTAAAAGAGTATCGTAATTAAAACTTATAAAAACCAGCTCATCTCCACCGGTCGTTTTTCTTAATTGCTTAATTAGCCTTCTATATGACTCTTGAATAGCATCCGAAGCAGTCACGCTATAAACCGATGCGACGTATTTACGCAACTGCCAACCAGCGAACATAAAAAAATACTCATAGGGTGATCTTGGCTGGGTATCACGATTAAGATGTTGCCAAAAATATTTGAATGCTTTATCGCTTTCCTTTTGCGCTAAAAGCTGAGCTTGTTCGAAAATTTGATCAATAATTCGAGAGTGAAGAACAATTTTTGACTTGTTATAGTTTTCATCTTACGCTTCGGCAACGAAAAATAGCTCTGAAGGATCAACCCTCCCTCTATTAGAGTCCATACCTGCTGACAATCCTAGGTAAGGAGCTAACTCTTGGTTTATAAATTGTCGATCTGCAGGCAGTCCGGCTAACCCCGCGCTACAGCCAGCGCCTATAATTACCACTGTTTTCATATTCTTTTATCTTCTACAAACCCGGCACTTTTGGAAATGTTCCGATCTCTGCTGCAGATTTGCCCTCAATTATTGCCCCATCGGTAAAATTAATCATTTTGTTCTAACCATCTTTTTAATGTTGGGGAAACAGTCAAAAACTGTTTGGTTCTGCTACCCATACCACCATAAAAATTTCTGATAAATCCCAATTGTTCAAAACGTTCAAGTACATGCTCTATTATCCTATGAGGTTGATTTAAATTTTTCGCCAAAGTATCTGAATCTTTGGTTTCCTTATTAAGAATTTCCAGCCCTACACCTCTAATTGTTTTCTGATAATCCGGATAATGCGTATCTAAATACGAGTCCATTCCTATAGATGTGAGCTGAACGATATGGAAACCTCTTGCTCCAATAGAGGCCGCCCCCTTAATGTACATCCCATCATGCAATACTTCTAGCGAATCCAAAAATTCTTGCTCGGATATGCCAACAGCGAGTGCTTTTGAGAGTAATCCTGGGGTTTGAATAAAGTTATCATTTTTGGCAATCGAAACTTCGCAAATCATTTTCAAAATTTGACCATCTATCTTTGCAAGACCAGGTATATAGATTTCCTGGTCAATATAATCAGGCGATTCTCCGAGAGTTGGTTTCTCATACTGTCCATAAATAGACATTACAATTCGTTCAAACTCTAATTCATAATTATTTAAATCATTAATATTTATCCACACGATTGATTTTAGACACTCTGGTATTTCACACTCATCTATAACAACGGGAATCAACTTACTGCCATGGTTTATACGCTTTACGAAAGCCGCATTGATTTCCTCACGCACCCATGCCTTATCTACACTATTCTTGGAAATCACTACGATAATCGCCTCAGCCTCTTTAATTCCTTCTTCGAAAATCTTGTCTACCAAACTATCGCCCGGCCCCATTTCCCATTTATCAAGCCATGCATCCACTCCTTTACTCCTTAGCTTTTTCGCAAAATCAATAACAAATCTGCCCTTATCTTCAGACGCATGGCTTAAAAAAATCTTTGGAGATTCCTTCACAATACCCTCGAATTAAAAGTTATCCAGCAGAGATCAGAACATTTCCAAAAGTGTCAGGTTCAAATCCCCGGAAATTATAGCCCCATTCCAGACCATAGACAAAAGACGACAAACTGGATTCCCACCTTCGCGAGAATGACACGCGGCGACCAAGGCGAGATTTACGAGCCGCGGGAGCAAATAAAACAGGAAACGCCGCAGGCGAAGCCCAGGCTTTCTCCGCTGACAGCCCCCCACCCCACCTTTGCGCGAAAAGCTCAAAGAAGAAGTTTGCCGAGGGCGAGTTCTCCGCCGTCAGGACGGAGCTGTCCGAGCCCGCGGCGAATTTCTTTTTGAGCTAAGCTACTTCATACAAGAGAACTAGATTCCCGCCTGCGCGAGAATGACAGAAAAAGCAAAATCGAAAAAACTATGCCTTTTTCTTCCCGTAATTCTTATATCCGGAACTCTGAAGTTTTTTGACCTTCACAAGCACTTCTTTGTTTAGCTTGCTTTTATACACGATCATTTTTTTCAAAATTGCAGCGTTAGAAGAACCAATAATTTGCGCTGCCAAAATTCCCGCGTTCTTCGCGCCGTTAATCGCCACGGTGGCAACCGGTACGCCCGCGGGCATTTGCACAATCGATAAAAGTGAATCCACCCCACCCACCGAATTGCTGGATTTAATCGGAACACCGATCACGGGTAAGGGGGACAAAGCCGCCGCCATGCCCGGAAGATGCGCCGCGCCACCCGCGCCGGCGATAATGACGCGAATTCCGCGCGTATGCGCTTTCTTGGAGTATTGAAACAAACGGTCAGGAGTACGATGCGCGGAAACCACGGTCAGCTCCACACCGATTCCAAAACTTTCCAAAATTTCTGCGGCATCCCCCATCACAGCCAAATCTGAATCCGAGCCCATGATAATCGCGACTTGCGGACGCCCTACTGCCTTTTTCATGCTTTCACCTTGATGGTTTGCCGAACACGCTTTGCTTTTTCAAGCGCGCGCTCGCGTTTAAAATCTAAAACTGTGATATGTCCCATTTTGCGGAACGGCCGTGTTTCTTTTTTTCCGTAAATATGAATCTTCACGCCTTCGATCGCCAGACATTCTTTCAGGCCTTCATAAACAGCCGGCCCTGAGAAGCCTGCTTCGCCCAACAAATTAATCATCACCGACGGCATTTTGGTGGCCGTGCTCCCAAGCGGAAAGTTGAGAATCGCGCGCAAATGCTGTTCATACTGAGAAGTAAAACTGCTTTCAATGGTTTGATGTCCGCTATTATGCGGGCGCGGAGCCAACTCATTCACCCACAGTTTGCCCTGCTTATCCAAAAACATTTCCACGGCGAGAATACCGATTAAATTGAGCGCACCCGCGATTTTTTTAGCGAGCATCTCCGCTTCTTTTTCAATGGCCGGAGTAATCTCCGCGGGGCAAACCAAATAATCCACCAAATTGGCATCGGGGTTAAACACCATTTCTACGGCCGGATACGCCGCAACTTCCCCGCTGCTATTGCGCGCCACAATCACGGAAAGCTCTTTATCGATCGCGACGCAATCTTCAGTCATCGTTTCGCCCTCTAAAAGCTGGGGCAACTCTTTTTCTGAGCGGATAACGCGGACACCGCGGCCGTCATAGCCAAACTTGCGCAGTTTTTGCACAAACGGAAAACGGACTTTACCCGCATCAATCGCCTGACGGATTTCGGCGGGCGATGAAAAAGTAAGATAGGCGGGTTTGGGAATTTTTTGATCGATTAAAAATTGCGTCTGAACGGCTTTGTCCTGGATGACGCGTAAATTCGCGGGGCTCGGAAAAACACGAACGCCTTCCTTTTCGAGTTTCTCAAGGGCATCAATATTAATCTGTTCAATTTCGATGGTGAGCAAATCCACGGTTTTTCCGAAACGATATACCGTTTCAAAGTCGCGAAAATCGCCCTGGACAAACTCCTGGCAAACCGGCGCCGCGGGCATATCTTGTCCGGCATCCAAAATGGCGGTTCTCAATCCCCATTGGCTCGCGGCCAAGGTCAACATCTTGCCCAATTGACCACCGCCGAGCACACCTAATTTAAAATCTGAAATTGCTTTGTTCGTCATAATGAGAATTCAGGATTATATCACGCGGAAAAAGAAAATTTTTGCCGCTCTAAAATTTCAATCGCCGCCTGGACTGTCAGTTTTTTCAAGCTGGAATCTTGCGGATCATACCGAAACTTAAAATAACGGGGCTTCCCATCGACAGGAGGCTGATAGATCGCGGCGGAATCAACCCCTTGAGGATAAGGCCCATACACTTGCGGATCCGCGGGGCCATAAATACCGATCGCCGGCTTAAACACTGCCCGCGCTAAATGCAAGAGCCCGCCGTCATTTCCCACAAAAAAAAGTGCTTTCTTAATAACCCAGGCGGTTTCCGTGATTGAAAGTTTCCCAGTCCAATCTTCCGCGGCAACACTTGATTTTAAAAACTCCTCCGCCAGTCCTCTTTCACCCGCGCTGCCGATTAACATTATTTTTTTCGCCCCTGACTTTGCCAAAAGATATTGCGAGAACTTCGCAAAGTTTGCGGCATCCCAACGTTTCAAATGCGCGTCTTTCCCCCAAGATTCACCGCCGCCCAAACTTAAAGCGATATAGTCAGAGGGAAGCTGCGGCGTTAAAACCGCGTCTAAGGTGTGTGATTGATTTTGTGAAAAGAAAAATTCAACGAAACGATCTTTCACCTTTACCCCGGCTTGCTCGGCTAAGTCGCAGGCATAATCCACGGCATGCTTCCCCTGAAAACCATCGGGAATCGGCAAACGGATATTGTGAAAAAAAGCGCGATTCTTATACGCGTATCCGGCACGCTTGGATATACCCAGAAAAAAACGTCCTAAAAAAGCGTATTCACCGCGAATCGAATAATCGAGCAGCAAATCATATCTGTTTTTTTTCAGATCTTTTCCGAGCATCTGAAGAAACCGGAAGTTTTCGGTTCTCGAATTTGCGTGCATTTTATCTTTATCGATGACGAGAACATCATTCACATGCGGATTCGCCTGAATCACCGCGCGCGTGCGCGATCCGATCATCAAATCAACCCGCTCCACTGTGGGAATCAGCCTCAGCGCGCGCAAAACCGGCGTAATAAAGAGCAAATCGCCGATGCCGTAGGGTTGAACCACCAAAACACGGCGAATCACGGAGTCACCTTTTTCGCCGCATCAAGCACTTGCTCCACTGAAATTCGGTCAACATAAGTAAATGCCCGTTCAGCCACCGGAATAGATTCAATCTGAGGCGTGACCACGATTGCTTTTTTTCCGTTTGGCTTCCATCGCTCAGCATTCATACCCGGCTGCCATCTTCCAAAAATAGAAACCGTGGGGGCACCTACCGCCGCGGCGATATGCGCAGGACCCGAATCATTGGAAACCACCAGCTTGGCTTTTTCAAAAAGAGCCGCGAGCATTCCGAGCGAAAGTTTGCCGCACAAATCCAGCACCAGCAATCCGCTTAGCTTTGAAATGATTGCCGTTTGCTCCGCGGCTTTCGCATCACCGACCGCAATCCATCGAACTTTTCCGGACACGTATTGTTTTAAGAACTCGGAAAAGTTTTCCACGGGCCACATTTTGGAAACATCACTCGCGGAAGGATGGATCACCGCAATCGGTTCATTGGCCTCGACACCCAGATGCTGCAATAAATTAGAAACGGAAAGCCGATTACCCTGCGTCACGGGAACATAAGGCAAAACCGGCTCCGCCGGTTGGGATGAAAACCCAGAGGCACAAACAAGATCGGTCAGATAGTTTGTCTCATGCTTCAACCCCTCCTTCTTGTCATAAGGAAAAACTTGGGTTAATGCCCAGGGAGCGCGGCGGTTATACCCGATTCTGATGGGCACTTCCGCGAACAAACTCATGATATGCATGCGGTTAGTCGCGTGCAGATGAATGACTGCGTCAAACTTCTTGGCGTGAATTTCCCGCGCGAAACGCCATTGCCCGATCCAGTTTTTTTGCGCGTCTTTTTTCTCGTAAAGAATCACTTCGTCCACGAACGGATTACCGCTCACAAGCTCGCAATGTTCACTAAAAACACAAGCCGCTAAATGGCTTTTCGGATGTTTCTTTTTAATGAGTTCAAAAATCGGCGTGCTGACAACCAAATCGCCGATACGATCGGTGCGTGTCACTAAAATTTTCGGATTCTGCGGAAGCCCCGGCTTCATGCCTGCCCCGCAAGAAGCTCTTCGCATAGTTTAAAAACGCGATCGGAATTTAAACCATGAAAACAGGATCGTTCCGCTTTAGGTTTTATGTGGTCATTACACGAACAAAGCTTGGAATCAGAGGCTGCGATCCGAAATTGCGCCCCAACGTGCCCGTAAAGTTTGTGCTCGGTGGGGCCAAAAATTCCCACGGTCGGAACCTGAAGCTCAAAACCTAAATGCATCATCGCGCTGTCATTCGCGATGACAAGTGATGCGCGCGACAACATCGCCGCGCTTTCCGCTAAATTTGTTTCACCCGCAACAATCACCGCGCTTGCTTCCAATCCCTGCGCTACCTTTTGGGCAATGGGCTTTTCTTCGGGGGAACCCGCCAGAAGAATCATTTTTCCCGTGAGAGCCGCAAGCTTTTCCGCCAGTTGCCGAAATTGCTTGGATGGCCATCTTTTACGCTCGCTTGCCGCGCCGGGCGCGATCACAATCCAACCCTTGTTCTGAGCAACACCCAACGCCTTTAACTTGGCGAGCATTTTGTCATCATCGCTTTTTTGAAAAAAATCAAAGGGCGCCGTTGGTTGAGTCTTTAAACCCATCCATTCAAGAGCTTCCAAATGAGCTTCCCGCTTCATTTTTTTGCGGTGTCTTCTCAAAAGAGGCGTACGTTTTTCACACTTTACCAACACAGGAATTGCGGTGTGCCGCAAGTCCACAACCCAATCCCAAACTTGTTTGCGCAACAAACGGATAAATTCTTTTTTAGATTCAAGCTTTCCGCGTTTATCGTAAACAACAACTTCTTTGATATTTTGGCTTTGACGCAAAAGGCCCTGCGCTTTAGGACCCACCACAACCGTAATTTCGGCATTGGGAAATTCTTGCTTCAAACGCATCACAACGGGTGTCGTCATAATCACATCGCCCAAATTAGAAAGCGTGATCACCAATATTTTGGAAGGAATTTTATCTTTAATCATGAATCCATCCCTTGGCCCAGATGGCATCAAAAACTTGGGTGGGTGAAATCTGTGCAAGCCAATCTTGCGCGTCTTTTTCTTCGCCAATAAACGGAATCGTAACGCCCTGAGGCGCAAACTTCAAAACAACCGCCTCGCCCCGCCCGCGCGGCCCCGTTAAATCGGGACTGGTCGGCCCAAACAAAGCCACGGTCGGCGTTCCCATAGCGACCGCAATATGCATAGGCCCGGAATCACCCGAAACAACAAGCGAGGCCTGAGAATAAAGCGCTGCCAAAGAATCTAATCCGGTTTTTCCGATTACGCCGATAACCTGCGCATTTTTAACATGGCGGCGCATCGCTTCCCAGAGCGGAGCGTCACCCGCGCTGCCGGTGACCACAATCGACATTTTCCAATTCTGCCCAATCAATTCCGCCAAAGCCGCGAAATGCTCCGCGGGCCAGCGTTTAGGAGCCCAATTGGCGCCCAAATGGAAACAAACAAAATGTTTTTGTCCCGCGATACCAGCTTCGCTCAAAAGTTGGTTGGCTTTTTCAAGTGCCGTCCCCGAAACCGGCAATTCATAAAAAGGTTTTTCCGGAAGCTCATAGCCACAGCCGCGCAATAACTCCAAGAAATAATCTACATGATGTAAAGCTTGCTCGGGTTCCGCAACAGAGTGTGTCAGCCAAAAGCCGCGGCCTTTTCCGTAACCAAAGCGTTCTTTTACACCGGACAAAGCCAACAGCATCGCACGTGATTTTGAGCGGTGAAACAGATAAGCTTGATCCCATGGCCCGCGGGAACGCAGCTCACGGACAAAAGCAAAACGCTTCAACCAAGACCGATGCGTTGTTTTCTCGTCAAACTCCAGCACTTCTGAAACAGCCGGATGCGCCAAAAGCAGTTCGCGACAGCGCGGCGGAGCAATGCAGGTGATTTGCGCCGAGGGGTATTTTTTTTTGATTAATTGAATCGCGGGAAATTGAAAAAAAGTATCTCCCACCCAATTTTTCATGAACACAATTATTTTCATCAACTTTCCTTTGCGCGAGTTTACGAGCGCCAATCATTACCGGCGCAGCACCGCTTACCACCTCATCTGCCCGCAGCTTGCGATGAAGTTTAAAATTCCATCGCGGCGGCGAGTTCCGCAGGGCAAAGCCCGAGGACTGTTTGAGCCGCAAGAGGAATTTTAAGCTTCGCTCATTTCAAATACTTCACGCAAGCCAGAAAAACTTCCTGAACGGAAATCTTTTTCAAACAAGCCAGCTCTTCTTTGTTTTTGCATTTACCCGAATAACAAGGCTGGCACGGAAGATTTTTAACCAGCACCGTCGCTTTTTCATGCGGCGGCATATGCCGCGACGGGCTTGTCGGCCCAAAAAAACTCACGACCGGTGTTGCCACAGCGGAAGCGACATGCAAAGGTGCCGTGTCGCCCGTCACAAGAACGTGGCAACGCTTGAGCAACGCCACTAAATCTTCCAACTGGGTTTGCCCGACCAAATTATGAATATGCGGTGAAATCGCGGGATTAAAAAGCTCCGCGATATCCTGCTCATCGGGAGAACCGATCAATAAAATGCGCGCGTCATATTTTTCCAAAACTCTCTCAGCTAATTCCTCAAAATAAGGCAAAGGCCAGCGCTTCGTCGGCCACGAGAGGCTTGACCCCACGACAAATCCGATGACTTTCGTGTTTTCTTCCATCGGGATTTTTGCGAAAAAAGAATCAACTCGTTTTTCGCTTTCGGCATTCGACTCCAGCTCAAGCGTCTGATCCAATTCCGTAACTCCGGCTTTGGATAAAATACGGAACTGATGCTGAATCGGCGGAGCCGCTTGGTCAAAAGATGGGTCAGGCCGATTTAAGAAAAACCCGAAGGGCCCGCGCTTATATCCGTAACGCAGTTTAACGCCGCCCAGCCAGGCCAAAAAATGAGTCCATTTTGTGTTTTGCAGATCGATGGAAAAATCAAAATTTTCCATACGAAGACGTTTGGCTGTTTTCAACAAATAAAATAGATGCGAAAGCTTTTTGCGCTGAACCAAAACCACATCATCCACATAAGGTACATTCGCGATCAACCCGCCCAGCTTTTTATCCACCATGACGGTCAAACGGCTTTGCGGGTATCTTTTTTTCAGCATACGCATACTGGGTACGGAAAGAATGACATCCCCCGCCGCACCAAGCTTGATCAATAAAATTTTCTGCTGTTTGCCGATTTCCTGATACACCTCGATCGTCCGCTCCACCATACGCTCAACTGTAAACTCTTTTTCAACCTTCGCTCTCAAACGATCAGCAAAAAGCCGCGCTTTAACACGATCCCTGAGCAGCTCAAAAATAGCCCCCGCCATATCCTGAATGCTTCCGGTATCCACAAGCAATCCATTGAAGCCATGCTCAATAATATCCACTACTCCGCCCACGCGGGTTGAGATCACCGGAACACCCACCGCTCCCGCCTCGATAATCACACGTCCAAACGCCTCCGGAACAATCGTCGACATCACCATCAAATCCGTTTCCGCCATCAGCTCAGGAATGTTACGTGAAGAACCCAAAAGTTTTACGGTGTTTTCAAGGCCCAGCTGACGGATGGTTTCATGGATTTTCTTGGTATACTTATTTTTTCCGCCGCCTTCGGAACCGACCAGCCAAACTTCAAAATCGGGAAAACGGCTGCGCGCCAAATGCACCGCGCGTAAAAACTCCACCTGCCCTTTAATCGGCGAAAAACGGCCGACATGAATCACACGCAAAGGCTTGGTCGGTTTATCAAAACGCGCTGTGGAATGCTTAAATTGATTGAGATCGACTCCGCGCGGAATGAGGCGAATATGTTCAGGGGATGTACCGAAATCTTCAATCATGTGGCGGCCGATGACATTGGACGGCACAATTAAAGGCACGCCCCAGCCCATCACAGTCGAAAAAAGGTGCGTGGAGTAATAGCCATGACAAGTTGTAATAAAAGGCACATTCGCGCGGCGCGCGGCAAGCCAACCAAGCCAAGCCGGCACACGGCTGCGCGCATGCACGGCATCGATTCTTTCGCGGCGGATAATTTCGACAATTTTGGGCACAAGCGAAAGTGATGATAGCGATTTTTTATGCACGGGCAATTCGTAATGAGGCACGCCCATTTTGCTCAGCTCCGCAACTAAGGCACCGCCCGACGACATCACCGGAGCCTGATGTCCGCGCAATTTCATTCCGCGCGCCAAATCAATGACACCGCGCTCAACACCGCCCACTTCCAAAGACGGAAGCATCTGTAAAATCTTCATAGTAGTTTTTTAAACGCCTCTTTAAGCGCCTCTTTTTCTTTTTGAACAAATTCCGCGGCAGCGGATGCCACCGGCTGAGACAATGCCTTTTCTAAATTATCCAACTCAACGCAAGTCAGCCATTTTTCTTTTTCAAGCGTTTCTAAAAAAGCCCGGTGCTTTTGCGGCAACTGTGCGGAATTAATCCGAACAACAATGACAGGCTTGCCGGTCGCCACCGCTTCAGAAATCATCGCTAAGCTGTCTTCTGTCACAATCATTCGCTTCGCTAAACCCAACATTCCTTTGGCCACAACCGAACGAGTGTCTTCACGCGCATCAATCCGCCGCCGGCAAAGCTCCGGTGTTTCGGCCTGAGCCATCAGCACTTTTACGGCTTCCGCTGAAGTTCTCCGCGAAGTGGTCAGAACATATCCGCCTATTTTAGCCGCGGCACGGTTCAAAATGCTCAAAAGTTTTTGCGCATCATCCCCAGTCACATCAAAACCGCGGGTTTGCCCGCCGACAAAAACTCCAAACTCAGGCGCTCCGCTTCCCTGAACTTCGGCCGCAAACTGTGCCGCTTCTTTTGTAAAGTCTTGCGCGCCATAGCCGCTGGATGAGATACGAGTCTTGAAACTGTTTCGAATCAACCGGCCTTGATCATGCGCCGGAATGACAGCTAAATCGTAATTCAATAAGCTGTACGGAAACGGCGGCGTCATCATGACGATTCTTTTCGCTCCCGTTTCAGCGGCAAAAAGATGCTGTAAAGGCGCGAGTGACGATCCGGCAGCGAAAATAAAATCCGCATGCGTTTTGTCCAACACATCCAGTGAATCTTTCTTGATAAAAAAACGAAGCAGCCCCATGCGTCCGCGAATAAAAGGTAAAAGCAGCCAGCCAAAAATAAAAAGGAGTTTTGCATGCACGGGCGAAAGATAATCAATTTCAACGGTCTTCGTCTCAAAGGTCAGCCCTTTTCTGCCGTGATACTCATCCAACTCCGACATAAGCGAAGCCACAGCCTGACTTTGCTTAAAATGCCCCGGCTTTTTATCGGATAAAATAATAATCGTGCGGGTCCAGGAATATTTCCAGCGCTTATTCTGCCAAAGCCATTGCCGCGGAGAGCGGCGAATATATTCCTCCAAATACCTCAGGTAGATATTCATCTGATTCTGGATAATCTCCGATTCACTATTCCCCGTTTCAGGAAGGGCTTCTTCTACATAAAAATGGTGCTGATCGCCATGGGTTCGAAGCATAAAACAAGGCACAATCACCGAATTGGTGCGGCGTGCTAATTCAAAAGCTCCCGTCGGAACCGAAGTCACCTTTCCAAAAAAAGGAAGCAGCACTCCGCCGTCGCGGCCCGCGGACTCATCTCCTAAAATACCGGCATACCCGGCTTCTTTCAGAGTTTTAAACAATGCCCGCATACTCATTCCGCGACTGACCATAGTCGAGCCATGCAGTTCGCGCTGCCTCGCCAAAATTTCATTTAGTCTGGGAAATCTTTGGTTCCGCCCCAAAGCAAAAACAGGCTGCCCGCGAATTCCGGAATAAATCTGCATTAACTCCCAATTTCCGTAATGCGCCGTCAGCAAAACCGCACCACGCCCGCCTTTCGTTGCATTTGTAAGACGATCCCAATTACTCGCCTGAATCGTGCGAAGAACTTCTTCAGGATTAAATTTTTTGAAAGTCAGAACTTCGCCTAAAACACGCGCCAAATGTCTAAATTGGGCTCTTAATTCATTTCTGCGCTGATCTTCGCTCAGTTGTCCGGCCAATGCAAGACGCATACTCCAATAACCATCGCGCCTTTTTTTCGGAAGAAAAAAATAGGCGCAGCGGCCGGCAAAATCAAAAATATGCCCCGTCACTTCCAGCGGAACGTGTTTAAAAACACGGATCATGCCAAGCATTAAACCGGCATAAAATTTGTCTTTTTGTTCTGAGTTCATACCTTTAAAAATCCGCCTGCTTGAGTCAGCGCCGCTTCACTCCGACCAAATTCATGATCGCGTCATCCAAAATATCTTCCCCTGACATAAATTGAACGCGTGTCGCGAGAACCAAAGGATCAAGCGTTTCGCTGAGCAGTTTTTTGCAGCGGTAAAAATCTTTCTCCGTGGTTACAATTTCTTCCGCGTCCGCCAAATCACTGATTTTTTTGATTTCTTCGAGATCTTTCTTCTTAAATTCGTAGTGGTCACGGTACTCAAAGCTGCGCACCGGTTTTACTTTGGAACGCTGTAAAATAAGCTGAAAAGTTCTCGGTGCGCCGATGCCGGAAAAGGCGGTCACTCGCTTACCGCGCATCTTCTCCAGAGACACGCGCAAATGATCGCGTCCGCGATAGAAAAAAAGCGGCTCAATGTACGCCTGCACCAACTTTGCCTGCGGCGCAAGCTCCGCTACTTTCTTGCGCAAATCGCGCAAGTCCTGCGTTTTAAGAAAACTGACATGCATCAGCACCACGATATGAGCCCGCTGAAGCGCCGACAAGGGTTCACGTAAAATTCCGCGCGGAATCAGCTTTCCATTACCAAAAGGGTTAAGCGCGTTAATCGTAACGATTTCTAAATCGCGTTCAATCGGCCAATGCTGCATACCGTCATCCAGCACGCCTAAATCAACGTGATAGTCGCGTAAAACTTCTTTCGCGGCCAACACGCGGTCTTTACCGGAGGCCATCAACGCGCCTTCTAAATGGCTTTTCATCTGCTCCACTTCGTCATGACTGTATCCACGGGATAAAATCAGAGGCGTTTTTTTAGCAGCCAATACTTTTCGCGCGATCGCTTCGACCAGCGGCGTTTTACCGGTTCCGCCCCACGTTAAATTTCCGACACTGATAACCGGAAACGCGAGCCGGGCGCGAGCCGCCGGATTCTTTAAATACTGGTCGCGATCTCTTTCATACCCCTTGCGGTAGAACCATTCCCCCACCGATAAAAAAGGTGTTAAAAGTTTTGTCCCGAAACAATCCGGGGCTGTGCCTTCCATAATATCTCTAGCTAACCCTTGAATACTCATTGTGCTGATCCTTTCTGATCTTGAATCAATTCCATTATCCGTTGCGCCTGCTTCAGACCGGCTCCGCGGTATTTTTTTACCGTCTCACCGGCACGCTGTCCGGTTTTGAAAGCCAGTTCGGGCTGATTTAAAAATGCTTCCACTCTTTGAAAACAACTCTCTTCGTCGGCAACGCAATAAGCGCCGCCTGCCTCGCCAAAAATCGCGTAAATTTGTTTGAAATTAAAAACATGCGGTCCATGCAAAACCGGCAAATCGAACACGGCCGGCTCAATCGGGTTTTGTCCGCCATGTTTAATCCAGCTTCCGCCCATAAAAACAAAGTTCGCAAGCGCGTACACATTTTTCAAAACACCTATTTGGTCGATCACCATGACATCCCAGGCCTCAGACGCTTTAATCTGAACGTCGGTAAACAAAACTGTTTTAAACTGAGCCTTCGCGCAAATCATCGCAACTTCTTCGGTTCGCTCCACATGGCGCGGCGCCAAAATCATTCTCAACTTGGAATGATTGCGCCGTAAACGCAAAAAAACACGAAGAAGACTTTCCTCTTCACCGGGATGCGTACTGCCCGCAACCAACACAGAATCGTTTTCCGCGATGCCCACACGATTCCGATGAAACGCTTCCGGCACCACGCTCGGCGCTGCTGTATCAAATTTAATATTCCCCATCACCAGAACCCGGTTCTCAGCAATTCCCAAGTCACAAAACCGCCGCGCGTCAGATTCTTCCTGCGCGAGAACAAGCTGAATTTTTGAAAAAACATTTTGAAACAAAACACGGATACGTGAATAGCCACGCAATGATTTCTCGGAAAGTCGGGCGTTAATTAAACAGACAGGGATATTTTTTGCGGCGGATTGCAGAATTAAATTAGGCCAAATTTCCGTTTCAACCAGCGCCAATGCCGCGGGTTTTACAGCTTGAAGAAAAGCGTTCACACACCAGGAGAAATCAAAGGGCACATAAAACGCCGTAAGGTCTTCCGCTTCGGCCTGGCGCGCAAGTTTTTGGCCTGTGGGAGTTACCGTAGTCAAAACAAAATGAAAAGGGGCTTTGATTTCGCGTAAGGATTCAATCCAGCGGCGTGCCACCATGGTTTCACCGACGCTTACGGCATGAATCCACAGAATTTTTTTTCCGGAAATTTTAGCTAATTTCTCAGATGCGTAGATTCCCCATCTTTCGGAAAAAAGAGTGGCGGGATTTTCACCGACACGGCGGCTCTTTAAAAAGAAAACCGGCGCGTAAACCAGCGCGGGCAGCAAATATAAAAAATCAAACAAAAGCGACAAAACTAGCCTTATCCAAATTTTTCTCAAAAAAGTTTGGGCGCGAGGCGAAGGCGAGCATCTGCGGAGGCGTATTCGAAATACGCCGCACAAAGAAGCGCAGCCTTCAACAAAGCGAACGAACTTTTTTCAGGAAAATTTATGCTCGAGGGTGGGCTGCGGCATACGCTTCTTTCAACCTCTTCGTCGTCACATGCGTGTAAATCTGAGTCGTCGAAAGATTTTCGTGACCCAAAAGTTCCTGAACACTGCGCAAATCAGCGCCGCGGTCAAGCATGTGCGTTGCGAAAGAATGACGGAGCATATGCGGAGAAACATCTTTGGCCAAAGCAATGCGGCGCGTGTATTTTAAAATCATGCGCCGAATGCTGCGGTCTGTCAGTCTCCCGCCCAACCTGTTTTTAAAAACCGGCTTTTCCAACGAATCGCCGGCATCTCTCGGGGATTTTGCTTCGAAATAGCTTTTGATGGCGGTAATCGCGACACGGCCAACCGGAACAATCCGCTCTTTCTTTCCTTTTCCGCGCACGCGCAGTAAGCCGCCGGATAAATCAACATCAGCCTGATTTAAACCGACAAGTTCGCTGACGCGCAAACCGGAACTATAGAGCATTTCCATAATGGCTTTATCACGCTTCTCTTCCCATGACCCTTTTGAAGGAGCCTCGAGAAGATTCGACATTTCCTCCTGATTCAAAAAATCAGGAAGACGCTTATCGCGTTTCGGGGTTTGGATTCCGGCCGCGGGGTTGGTTTGGATGACGTTTTCGCGCGCGAGATACTTAAAGCAAGAGCGAATGCACGCCAATTTGCGCGCGATCGAACTCTTGCTGTAGTTTTTATCTTTCAAAACTGCGAGGAAGGCGCGCACTTCGAGGTAGGTCACAGTCTCTAAAGACCGCGTTCCTAAAAACGCAAAAAACTCACGCAAATCAATCGCGTAGTTTTTCAGCGTATGCTCGGAATAGCCCTTCTCCGTTTTGAGAAACTGGAGAAAATTTTGCGCTCGTTTATCCATATTCCCTTTAGCTTGTGCCAGGCTTCCTTTTTTTGAAATGGCGAACCCGTCATTTCAATTTTTACGAAACGCTAGCCACCACCCACAAAACGAACTATTTCAACCTTATCTCCGGAATTCAAAGCAACCTGCTCTAAATTCTTTCGAGGGATGACTTTTTCATTGTGTTCAACAGCCACAGAACCGGTGCGAATTTCAAGACTTTCGAGCAACTTGGCAAGCGTTAACCCTTGAGCTACCACCCGCTTATCGCCATTTAAAAGAATTTCCATAAACACCGTCTCAGCTGATCAATACAACTTAAAGCGGGATATTGTATCGGCATTTTGGCGGGATTGTAAACATGAGATTATCGGACCTAGAAGGGTTAAAGCTGATAGGTTAAAGGTCAAAACGTTATGGTTTTAACCTTTTAGATTTAAACTTTAACCTAGCTTATGTTTTCCCACGGATCGCCGGGCGCGTCAGGCGGAGGGGTTTGCGGTTTATCTTTTTTGCTCTTGGGATTCATCTGATACCAATTCTCGAGCTGGATAATCTGTGAATCGCGAATTGCTTCCTGTTCGGCTTGCTTGATTAAACGTTTCAAAACACCAACCCGCATTCCGAATTTCTCAATGCAAAGCGTCGTCAGCAAACGAATCATAAGCCCCACATGAATCTCAAGCTCTTGGGTACGCGCTTCCAGTCCTTCTTTTTCTTTGCCTAAATCGTGCAAAGTTTTTTTGAGCTTGGCAATCTCAGTATAAACGGGAAGCGGATTATCAGACGCCGGACGGCTTTTTGACTGCTTGGGCTTAGCGGATTTTTTGGCCATTCCTCACCTCCCTAAAAAGATACCACAAATCAGATAACAAACCAGCGGTTGTGTCGAAGCACAGAGCTCTTAAAATACAGAAAGCCGCAAACCCTTTCGGATTTGCGGCTTTTTAATATAAACAAATACTTTGTTTTTCGTATCAGGCCTCAACTACCCGTGTCTTAGCCCATGAATCAGCAAGACGGTTACCCTTCACGCAAACCCAAACCAATTCAAGGATATAACCAACAATCAGCACAACCGGGATAATCAACAGAATGTTGCGCAAAACAGCCTGTCCCAAGCTCACTTTGTCAGAAGTTAAACTGACAAGCTTAAGCTTCATAATTAAACGGCCGGGTGCGAACACAGTGTCGCGCACAATCAACCAGATAATGTTGGCTAAAATGAGAATAACTGAGCGGACGGATTCAGGAATCGCGTTGCCTAAAACAACAAATAAAAGACCAAGCACAATGCCGATAACAACGGGAGCAACAACAAAGTCAATTAAGCCCGCGACGATTCTTTTTCCGACCGGGGCGGATACATGTTCTGACATAAGGAACTCCTTTCAATCTATTTAAAATAGCGAGAAACATCCTGTTTCTTGAATAAGAGTACAACTGAAAGCCTTTTTGGTCAAATATTATAAAAATTTTACCAAAAATATCCCTCCTTCAATAGTCAGCACTCAACTACTGTCATCCTTATCATTGATATTTCTTTGGGTTGATTGGCTACTGAAGCAGCGCAAATCACCCTAGCTCATAGTAACCCGAGAAGTTTTTTCGAACCTTTCCCTCAACCTCAAGTTCAGTCATCACCCTCGCAAAATCACTCGGGCTCATGCCCGAAAACTCTAATAAACCGTCATAATCGCGGCTTTGCTTCATAAGCAACTCAACAATTTTTTTATGGCGCTCATCTTCTTCTTTTTCAGACTGCTCTTCCGGGATAACCTTGCCTGCGGCAAATTCTTCCGTGAACTGAAAATTTTTCTGCCGCCGTTCCTTCGAATTGACCGAAAGATGCGAAGATCCTGCCATGGCCATCAAAATTTCTTCCGGCGCCTCCACAAGTTCGGCTCCCTCACGAATTAAGCGGTGCGTCCCGCGCGAAGTAATGTGATGCACCGGCCCCGGCATAGCAAACACTTCGCGCCCCTGTTCAAGCGCCTGATAAGCCGTAATCAAAGAGCCGCTTCTTTCATGCGCTTCCACAACCAACACTCCCAATGACAATCCGGAAAGAATGCGGTTTCTCCTTGGAAAATGATACGCGCGCGGTTCCGCACCGAACGGATACTCGCTTAAGATAAGCCCTTGCTCGGCAATGCGGTGATACAGAGATTCATTTTCAGAAGGATAGACCACATCGACACCGCAGCCCAAAACAGCGACTGTTCGTCCGGAACCTTTTAGCGCTGCTTCATGCGCCGCCTGATCAATCCCCAGTGCCATGCCGGAAACAATCGTCAACCCCGCATCCGATAAAACGCGGGAAAATCGGCGTGCTTGTTCCATGCCGTAAAAGCTGGCATGCCGCGCGCCCACAACCGCAAAGGATAAATCATGCGCCATTTCAATCTGTCCTCGGGCGTAAAGAATAAGCGGAGCATCTTCGATTTGGCTTAATAGTTCGGGATAGCGCGAATCCGTTATGGAAAGAAATTCGATTTTCTCCGCCAGCCCCTTTTCAATTTCACGCTCCGGCTGAAACTTCTCGAGAACACCGCAAACCTCCGGCTGCTTCTCTGATTCCCATTGCTTCATCAGCTCGGAAAGCACGGCACCTTCGGAAACCCGCCGAATCACTTCTTTGCGGAAAGAAAGATCCATTTGACTGGCAATCATGGCAGCCCTGATTTCGCTATACATTGAATTTGAACTCATTTGATTATTTTATATTACTTATATTAAATATGCAATAAATACATACAAAAGAGGCTTCCTAAAAGATTTTTGAATACGCCCTTCCCAATTAGAATTCATGTGCTATCTTCTTTTTAGGATAGCAAAAAGGATAACGAATGCTTTTTATATTAAAAAAACTAGCGGTTTGGATCATCATTGCAGGTCTTGCCTTTGCCGGATACGAAGTCAAACATCCCCACTTAAAACAAGATGCTGTTCAGCTGGTCGCCTCAAATATTATTGCGCATAGCATGCATGTTCAGGTCAGAGATTTGAAAGCCCGTGAAAACCCCAATGGAAAAGGAATTTTTATTCACACCAAAAAGAAAGACGGGCGCGGCATTGAGCGCAAAGCTCTTTGGATCGTCTTTGAAAATGAAGTTTTTCCGCTGAACTCAACCGCAAAAGAACTCTCGCCTCATCTTAAATGGCCGGAAGAAATCATGCCCGAGGGTTGGCAGATGACGGGGTTGAATCTTTACTCCTTCCACAAACCCATGCAATGGGTGTTTGGTTGATAGCCGATTAAGGCTTCAACAAATTTTCAGACAGTCCTCACTTCGTTGCGGAACTCAAATTTTTATGAAGCCTTAATCGGCTATCTGATGCGGTTGGCTCGTCGCTGCTTCGCAGCGATCAGCGCTTTTAAATTAAAGTCCTGCCTTTATCCGTCATTTACTTTGCTCTACCGGATAATCCAAAAAAAAATGAAAAGAAATTATTTTGCGCGGCGGGGACGCGGAGCGAAGCGCTGAACTTTCGGAGCGGCTGTGCGCGGCGCATGAGACTGAATCCGTGCTTTTGCTTCTTGTACACGCGAGGCTAACGGGGATTTAGGCGCAGCAGCTTCCGGTTTTTTTTTAAGATCCTCTTTCACGGCTGAACGCTGGGGCTGAACAGCACCGCGTCTTAAAGGTTCGCTCACCTTTCCGGAAACCGTGGAGATTCCCACGCTTAAATCTTGAAGCGTTTGCAGCAATCCGTCGAGGTTATGCTGTTTAGCTTCGGCAAGAATTGAAACCTTAAACTCACGCAAGGCTTGCGATGTTTGCGGCCCAATGCTGACGACTTTATCTTTAATCTGTTGAATTTCTTTCGCGCTTACGCCTTTAAAAAAATTCTTAACGCCTGACCCGCTCGTAAAAACAGCATAGTCGAGCGGTCCCGCGTTTAAAATCTCTGCCACGCGCCGTTGCCCCTCAGGATCAGCAATCGTATGGTAAAGGATAATATCCGTCACTTCCGCGCCGGCTTGTTCAAGCTCGGTTTTTAAATCAAGCGGCGCGATATCCGCGCGCGGCCATAAAAATTTTTGTCCGCGTACAAAATACTTTTCCTGTAATTCGCGTAAAAGCTCACGGGAATGAAAAGCCCGCGGAACAAGATCGGGTTCAAGTCCGTAAGCACGCAAAGCTTCGGTTGTTTTATCACCCACCGCGGCGATTTTACTTTTTCCAAGCGCGCGGCTATCCAGCCCCAAGCTTTTGAGCCGTGAAAAAAAATGTTCCACCGCGTGCACGCTTGTAAACAAAATCCAGCCAAAACGGCTTATTCTTTCTTTGATTTCACGGTCCAGAGGATCGGGATTGCGCGCCGGCTCAATCTTAATCATCGGCGCTTCACATACCACCGCACCTTCGGCTTCCAGCATCGATCGAAAGGGTCCTGCGTCCGCGGTCGCCCTGGTAATTAAAATTCGTTTTCCGATCAAAGGTTTACGCCCAAACCAATCCAGTGTTTTTCTTAAACTGACCACTTCGCCGATCACGGTCAAAGCCGGTGATTCTATTTTTTCAGATTGCGCGCGCAAAGCAATGTTCTGCAAAGTTCCTTCCACAACGCGTTGACGCGCCAAGGTTCCCCATTCAATCACACAAACGGGTGTCGATGAAGGCTTGCCGCCTTGCACCAATTGACGCGCGACTTCCGGCAAACTTTTGACGCCCATAAAACAAACAAGCGTTGCTTGAAGCTGCGCTAACTTTTTCCAATCAACTGAAATACTTTGCTTCTCCGGATTTTCGTGCGCGGTCACAAAAACAACCGCGGAAGTAAAACGCCGGTCCGTTACGGGAATTCCCGCGAATGCCGGCACCGCAAAACCCGCGCTGACGCCCGAAATAATTTCGAAAGCAATATCATGATTGCGCAGATACTCCGCTTCTTCTCCCCCTCGTCCGAACACAAACGGGTCTCCGCCCTTGAGCCTCACAACCCGCTTACCCTGACGGGCATACTCCACTAACTTGCGGTTAATTTCATCCTGATCCGGTGCCTTACAATGCTTCGCATGAGGCAGCTTACCCACAAATACTTTTTCCGCACGATCGGCATAGTTAACAACGACAGAATGAACCAGCGCGTCATAAAGCACGACATCCGCCTGACGCAAAGCTTCATATCCGCGCAAAGTCAATAACCCCGGATCACCGGGACCCGCACCGACAAGAAGAACTTTCCCCTGCCTTTTCTGCGCGGCTTTGAACTCATAATTCGCGTCATGAGCCGCAGCGCGCGGACGGCGGTGAGTGTTACGGTTTTTTTTCGGAATCATGCGTTTTCTCCGTCACCGTAAGCTTTGTTCATTTTTTGACCGGCTTTGCCGCGAATCTCTTCTAAAATTATTTTTCCGCCTGTTTCAAGAATACGGCGGGCTAATTGCAGCCCCACTTCATCGGGATTATCCGACTGCCCCACAAAGTCAGCTTCAACCCATTGAGGCTGGTAGGGCGAGAGAAGAACGCCGGACGCTTCCATGCGCGGGCCGTTAATCCGCGTTCTGATTCCACACGGCAACTGGCATCCGCCTTCTAATTCCGTCAGAAAAACGCGTTCGGCTTGCAATAATTTACCGCTATCATCATGATGAATGGAGCGCAGCAGATCAAGCACGGCTTGATCCTTACTGCGGCATTGCACGACAATCACGCCCTGTCCCGGCGCGGGATAAAACATTTTTTCATCCAAAATTTCACTAACGCTTTCCTGAAGCCCCAGCCTTTTAATTCCAGCGTAAGCGAGTAAAATTCCGTCGCATTCCCGGTTCATGGCTTTTTTAAGCCGCGTATCCACATTGCCGCGAATATTTTCCACCTTCAAATAAGGATAAAAACGAAGCAGCTGAGTTTGCCTGCGCAGCGCGCTGGTTCCGATCACGGCGCCTTCTTTCAAATCACCCAATTTTTTTCCATCGGGATGAATAAAGCAATCGCGCGGATCTTCCCGCTCGAGCACCGCGCCGATCATGAGGCCTTCCGGCATTTTAGCCGCTAAATCTTTGGCGCTATGCACGGCAATATCCACTTGGTCCGCCAACAGAGCCTCTTCGATTTCTTTCGTAAAAATCCGCTTCGTTTCCATCGGAACCGGATTTTTTTGACGAATCATATCGCCTGAAGTTTTAATGACAACAATTTCAATATCCGCGAGGCCTGCGCTGTTACGTAAATACGCCTGAACCAATTCCGCCTGATAAAGCGCCAATTTACTGCCGCGAGTACCAATTCTGATTTTCATGCCATTATTCATAATGCGTGCTTATGCCGATTGCGCTCTGTACAGAGCGCTCATTTAAGATTGAACAGCGAAGAGATGGCTTCAAGGTAGCGCTTCACGCCGCCGTTTTTAGAAGCTTCTTTAATGCGCTGATACGGTTCATGCAAAATTTTTGATTTAATGCGGTGCTGTGTTTCACGGATCAGTTCCTTATCCAAATCCGCGCGCCCCGCAAGCCGCTCAAGTTCCTGCGATAAAATTTTATCCAGATGCGTCTCCAAACGATCCATGGCCGGGCGCGCGCGCAAACTCTCAAGCCAACTTTCAAACTCATGCATCGCGGACACCACAATCTTTTCAGCTTCCGCGATTTGCTTGCGGCGCAAATGCAAATTTGCATCCATCACACTTTGCAAATCATCCACATTGTAAAGATAAACGGCTTCAAGCTCGTGCACGCGCGGATCAATATCCCGCGGAACCGCGATATCAATTAAAAAAAGCGGCTTGCTCCTGCGCGCGGCAACCGCCTGACGAACTTCGTCAAATTTCAAAATGGGTTCGTCCGATGAAGTCGAAGAAAGAACGATATCCACGCGCCCTAAATGCGTCAAAATCTGTTCCATGGAAATCCATTCCGCTCCGAACTGGTTGGCCAGCACCGAACCGGTTGTCTGATTGCGGCTCGCGACAAAAGCGGGCGACGCGCCGGCAGTACGTAAATTATCCAGCGCCAAGGCGGCCATTTCCCCCGACCCGATTACCATAATTTTTTCACCGTTCAGATTTCCGAATATTTTTTCGGCAAGCTCTACCGCGGCGGAAGGAACACTCACGGCGCCTTCGCTGATGCGGGTTTGCGCGCGAACATCTTTGCCCGCCTTCAATGATTTTTCAAATAAGCGGTAAAGCACCGAGTGCACCGCGCCGGCTTCATGCGCCTGCCGAAAAGCGGTTTTTACCTGCCCTAAAATTTCGTTTTCACCGACCACCAGAGAGTCGAGACCCGCGGTCACACGGAATAAATGCTGAACCGCGTCAATGTTGCGAAAATGATAGAAAGAATCGAGAACGCTTTGAGGCATTTGCCGCTGATCAGTCCAGTAACTTTTCAAAAAAAATTGCCACCCCGCTTCATCTTCCGCTTCGCCGTAGAACTCAACTCGGTTGCAGGTTGAAAGAATGACGCACTCCGAAACAGTGGATTGTTTTTTTATAAATTCTAAAGCAGGGCCAAGCAACGGCTCGGAAATATGTAGCTTCTCGCGGATTTCTACAGGGCAGTTTTTATAACTCACACCTGAAGCAAAAAAACTCATGATGGTACCTGATCGGACGCCGCCTCACTCAAAACCGTACTGTGCTTACCGTTCATGTACCGGCCGCCGACAAAGCTCATAATCATAAAAACAAATATAAGCAGTCCCATCAAAGCCAATCTTGATTTGCGCGTTTGAGCTCCGAATCGCAACGCGATCAGAAAACCATACAGCCCTAAAGTCATTAAAGTCAGCCACGTTTTGGGATCATTCAGCCAATAATAGCCATAAGTGTCTTTAGCCCAAAACAAACCCACCACCACCGCGCAGGCAAGCAAGGCCGCGCCCAACGCCATGGGAATATAAGACAGCGAATCCAGTGCGTCGAGGTTAGGCAATTTATGGTAAAAAGCCCCGGGGTGCCTTTTTTTAAGTTCTCGGTGCTGAATCAAATAAAGCAATGCGGCCGTAAATGAAAGCGTAAAAGCTGCGTAAGCAAAAAAAGCAAAAATAATATGCAGCGCGAAATAAACTGAAACTTCAAGCCGATAAGTCGCGTCTCCGGAGTGCAAAACCGCGGCAAGGTTGAGCGCAAACAAAATCGGCGCGAGAATCAGCCCAAACGATTGCGTTTGCAGACGCATCAGCGGAATCAAATATAAAAACGCCAGTGCCCAAGAGAAAAAAGCGATGACATGCGAAAAATTGAGAATGGGAAAAGCAAAGCCATGTTTCCATGCTTCCAGCCCCAGAAAAACAGACGCTCCGAGAAACCCGATACGGATACAGGCAAACCCTTTGGTTTCCCACCGCGAATCAGAACGATAGAAAGAAGAAACATAAAGAAAAGACGCGAGAAGATAAAAAAATCCGCTCACAATTAAATTTAAATAAACCATCGAAGCCATCATTACCCCGCTCTGCTTGAATCTTGAGTTTTGAAATTTTCGCTCAGAAAAATCTCAAATTCATCTTCCAGAGTTAAACACGGCACGGGCTTAAGCCGGGTGATTTGTTCCACGCGGTCAAGCAGCTTCAAATCAAAGGGGTCACACATCGCCAGCTTGATCATACCGTCGGTCACCTCAACCGGAACCACGCGATGCGCCGTCACAAAATCAAAAGTAAACATTCTTAACACTTCTCTTGATGGGCGCCATTTTTTTAAACTGAAATAAGGCACGTTCAAACGTTTTTCAAGCATACGCCCTACATCTTCGCTTGAAACCAAATTCATACTGATCAAACATTGTCCAAGCCGTTGACCCGTTTCAAAGTGTTTCTTCAAAGCCAACTCCAGCTGAGCTTCCGTGAGCAGTCCCGCACCGAGCAAAATCTGCCCCAAAGGATCAATCGCTTTGCGATTCGGATCGGGAATTTCTTTTTTAATAAACTCTTCGATGTCCTCTAATTTCGGCGGCGGAGCGGAACGGCGGTCACGCAAATAATGACTTCCGGGCTGAGTCTTTAAAAAAGATTTCACTTCCACGGCATCGCTGGCAACTTCAGCCAGACTTTGGTAAGTGCGGTATAAATTCGTGCACGCGGCAACGGAGCAGGACATTAAAGGCGTATCTTCCATTTTTCCGGCTCTGTTTTTTGCCCGGACAAAGCCGCGCTTCTGATCTTCTTCGCTGTAATACGTGGGCATAATACGGTCAAAATCATCAATAAATTTACGCGCGAATTTTTCTTCCAGCTCAACCGAAGTCACCGCGATGAAATCATCGCCTCCAATATGCCCCACAAAACAATCGCCCTGACTGTTCAGCTCGCGGGCAACCGCGGTCAAAAGTTTGGCGGTATGACGCAGCACATCATCGCCGCGGCGAAACCCGTAACGGTCATTAAACGATTTGAAATGATTGATATCAATGTAGATAACCGAAAACTTCTCGCCGCTTTTGATTTTCTTCTGAACCACTTTCTCAATCGCGTGATTGCCCGGCAAATAAGTCAGCGCGTTTACTTCCACGCGTTCACGCACGCGCTCCACGTTCATTTTGACGCGCAGCTGCAGCAAAAAGGGATTTACGGGCTTGGTTAAAAAATCATCGTAACCTTTTTCGGAGGAAAGCAGTAATTCCGTGACCTGGCTTTCCTGAATCATGATCAAAACAGGCACCGCGGTTAAATGCGGCTTAGCCCGAATGGTATGAATCAGGGTTTGTCCCGCGATTAACTCCAAATCACGGGAAACAATAATCAAATCGAATGATTCACGGTCTAATGTTTTAAGAGCGGCATCCGCTTTATCACAGCAAACAACTTCGTAGTGCCGCGACACAAGGCGCATCCGCATCATTTCACGCGTTGTCTCATCTCGTTCAACAATCAAAATCCGGTTGTCGGCCGAGGCTGTCATGTGAAACTTTCTTCCGCGGCGGGAAAATGCAAACTGCGGACATCATCAATAAATTCGCGCGCGGCTTCATGAATCTCCGTCTCTAAGTGCGTGTACTCGCGCACAAACCGCGGCTTCACACTGGATCGGATACCGAGCATATCGTTAATGACCAAAACCTGCCCATCCGTCTCCGGCCCCGCGCCGATTCCGATCGTAACGGCTTTTGTTTTTACCGTAACCATTTGCGCCAAATCCGCGGGCACACATTCCAGCACCATCGCAAAAACACCCAATCCATCTAAAATTTCGGCGTCTTTTAAAATCAAATCAGCTTCTCTCACGGTGCGGCCCTGAACTTTAAAATCTTTGGCCGTTGCCGCGCTTTGCGGTGTCATGCCGATATGCCCCATCACAGGAATTTTAGCCTTCAAAATCGCGGCAACTTGTTTTTCAATCCGCTTGCCGCCTTCCAGCTTCACGGCACCTGCCCCGCCTTCTTTTATCAGGCGCTTGGCATTCTTCACCGCTTCCGCGGGCGTGCGGTAAGCGCGATAAGGCATATCCGCGACGACCAGCGCGTTTTTGACGGCGCGTGTCACCGCCTGCGTGTGATAAACCATGTGATCCATGGTGACCCCGCGCGTAGTTTCTTCGCCGCGCAAAACCATACCCAAAGAATCTCCGACCAGAAGAATATCAATGCCGGCATCATCTAAAATGCGCGCGGTCGGATAATCATACGCCGTTAATACCGTCACTTTTTCATGGCGCTTTTTTTGAGCTGCCAAATCTTTTATTTTTTTCATCCGAAGGAATTTTGCTATTTCTTATGAGAGTGACTTTGAATTAAATTGACCAGGTTTTTAAAAAGAAGTGTGGTGGTTAAAGGACCGACTCCGCCCGGAACCGGCGTCACAAACCCCGCTTTTTTGCAGGCTTCTTCAAAATCAACATCGCCCACAAGCTTGCCGTTGACTTCGGTTGTCCCCACATCCACAACCACGGCACCCGGCTTCACCCACTCGCCTTTGACAAGACCGGGTTTTCCCACCGCGGCAAATACAAAGTCACTTTCCGAGACAAATTTTTGTAAGTCAGCGGGCGTCGTTCCTGCGTTCGCAATCGTTGTCGTCATACGCTCTTCACCCAAAAGAATCGCCAAGGGACGTCCAACAATCGCGCTTTGTCCGATCACAAGCGCTCGTTTTCCCATCAAAGGAATATTCGTCGATTTCGCCAATAAATAGGCCGAATAAGCAGTCGGCGGAACGGAAACGCGGCGGCGCATCACAATCAATCCCAAAGTGGAAGGATGAATGCCTTCAACGTCTTTTTTCGGATCTAAGGCTTCAATCACACGGTTGGACGAATAACTTGCGGGCAGCGGCATGGAAAGAAAAATACCGTGCACAAACGGGTCATCCGAATACTCGCGGATCTTCATGATCAGCGAACCTTCGTCCGGAACTTCCGAGCACGGTGTTTTTAAATACTCAATGCCCAGCTTGGCCGCCAGCTTCTCTTGCGCGCCCATATACCATTCCGCGGAAGGGTCTTTTTTAGTTTCAATCACCGCGAGGCAAATCCGTCCGGGCGCCTGCACTACAAATTCACGGATTTCATTTTGCATTTGAGCCGCGAGCGTTTTTCCTTCGAGTAACTTCGCATTCACAGATAAACTCATGAATAGTTTTCCTTTTTTAGATTGAACAATTTAAATCAAAACTTCCGCCAGGTTAAGACGCTGCACCCGTAATGCCAAAATTCAAACGGGTTTTAGCCAATACTTCTTCGGCTTTGTTTTTCTGCTCGGCGTCTTTAATGTAAACCACGTTAATATGCGCCGTATGATAAGCCCCCTGAAATGCCGCGCGTAAAAGCTGCTGCGCCACAATCAAATCGTTTTTAATCGCGCCTTTGACAAGCCCGGCTAATTTGCCGTTCAAATCCAGCGCCTGCGCGATTTCATGCGCCAGTTCTGCCTGCATATGAAAAGCTTTCAGTAACAATTGATCCATCTCCGCGTCGGTTGCTTTTTTCGCGTAACCGCCCATCACTTCATCATAAACCTGCGGATCGGTTGAAACGATTTCCATCGCCTGTTTTTTGACAATTTCCACTTCATCGATAATTTTCTGAAGGCTGGCGCGTTTCTTATCCTCCTCAGCTTTCTCTTCAACGGATAAATCAGGCTTTATTTTGCGCTTTAAAGTGATACGCGCCACCATTTGAATCAAACCCAAGCCTAAAGCCGCGGCATAAGCCGAAACACTCCCGCCGCCCGGAATCGGGGCGTCACTGGCAAGCTCATCAAGATAGTTTTGTAAAGTAAGGGCAGAATAATCTTTCATAAAAAAACTCCTTTAAGAAAGGGGCATTTTAGCACAATTAGACTACAGACCAAAGACTACAGACTGAAGACAAAAAACCGAAGCGTGAAGGTTAGAAATGCACTCAAATGGCTAATTCTTAAGATGATTTGTAGAAGGCATCTTAAAAGGAATCGTCCCCAACATACCTTCTTCTGGCTTACTCAAAAAGCTGCAGATGCGAGGCGCGATTGAACGCCCGAGGAGGCGTATGCGGCAATACGCCGCACAAGGAAGTGAAAATCGCAACGAAGCAGATGCGGCTTTTTCAGGAAGCCGTTAACTTTTCTTTAGTTCGGCGGCGAGGTGCCCGACTGTTTCCTTGGCGGAACCAAAAAGCATCATCGTCTTGGGATTGTAGAAAAGTTCGTTTTCCACACCGGCGAAACCGGTGGCAAGCCCGCGCTTCATAAAAATAATCTGTTTTGCTTTATCGACTTCAATGACGGGCATACCGAAAATCGGGCTGCCAGGATTGGTCTTTGCGGCAGGATTCACAACGTCATTCGCGCCGATCACAATCACAATATCGACCTGCGGCATTTCGGGATTGATTTCATCCATTTCAATTAAATTGTCATACGGAATATCCGCTTCGGCCAAAAGCACGTTCATGTGACCAGGCATGCGTCCCGCAACAGGATGAATCGCAAACTTCACATCGATATCGCGTTTCGTTAAAAGATCGAAAAGTTCGCGCACTTTATGCTGTGCCTGCGCAACCGCCATGCCATAACCCGGCACAATCACGACTTTCTGTGCTTCTTTCAAATATTCCGCAGCTTCTTCAGCCGAAACTTCGCGATGAATTTTTTCGCCCGCTTCCCCTGCCGCGGCTTTTTGAACCTGGCCGAAAGCGCCGAAGAGAACGTTCGTGAAAGAACGGTTCATGGCTTTACACATGATAATCGAGAGAATCAACCCGCTGGCACCATCCAAAGCACCGGCGATAATCAAAAGATGATTATTTAAAACGAAACCCATCGCCACAGCGGAAAGACCGGCATAGGAATTTAAAAGTGAAATCACGGTGGGCATATCCGCGCCGCCGATCGGAAGGACGAGCATGATGCCGAATAAAAGGGCAAGCGCCACAACCGCGATAAAAGCCCAAGTCTGCGTCGGATCAATGACAAGCCAGATACCGCAGATAATCGCGCCGGCGAGAACGGAAAGATTCACGAGGTTCTGTCCGGGATAAGTAATCGGCCGGCCCGAAATCACTTCCTGCAATTTCAGCGCGGCAATAATACTGCCGGTGAAAGTCACGCCGCCGAGCAAAACTTCGAACACAATCGCGCCGCTGATAAACGGAGTCAACTCCGCGTGCGAGAAAACAAAAAATTTACCGACACCAACCAAAGTCGCGGCTAAAGCGCCGAAAGCATGCGATAAAGCAGTACGCTGAGGCACCGCGGTAATCGGAACAGCCGCCAGCGGAATACCAACGATTGTACCGAGCACCATCGCCACCGCGATCCAGACAAAACGGTCAACACTTGGGCTGAGCATGGTTCCGCCCACGGCGAGCACCATCGCTGCAATACCGCAGAAAACGCCTTTGCGCGCCCCTACCGGCGAATTCATCAAACGCAGTGAAAGAATGAACAGGGCTCCGGCAACAATGTAAGTTAATTGGGTAATCATGCTTTTTTACCCTTCTCTTCCTTGCGTTTCTTGAACATCTTGAGCATACGGTCGGTAATCAAGAAACCCGAAACAATATTCGTCATCGAACAAAAAACCGCGATCGAACCCAAAATCGTTCCGAGCGTACTCGGATGTTCTTTGGAGCCGGCAACGAGAATCGCGCCGACAATGCAAATCGCGCTGATCGCGTTGGTGAGCGACATCAAAGGCGTATGCAAAAGCGGGGAAACTTTTTTAATGACATCGAGCCCGACAAAAGCGGACAGCATAAACACCATCAGTCCGCTGATAAAAAATTCGTTCATATTTTTGTCCTTCGCTTTGCTTCGGGCATCCATATCCCTCGAATCATACTTTTTGACTCGGGATAAATTCGTCCATGCAAGTTACGTCCCGTAACTTGCGGTCTCATTTAAGTAACCCTTTCACTCTTTCATTCACCACTTGTCCGCCATGCGCGACACAAGCACCCTTCAGAATGTCATCATTGAAATCAAGGTTGAGCTTGCCTTCTTTAACTAAAAGACCGAGCAGCGAAAGAATATTACGCGAATAAAGCTGGCTGGCATGCACCGGCATTGAAGACGGCAAATTCACGGGGCCGACAATGCGCACACCGTTTAAATCCACGGTTTCTCCCGCTTTCGATCCTTCCACGTTACCACCCTGTTCCGCGGCCATGTCTACCACAACCGAACCCGGACGCATACGCGCGACCACATCTTTTGTCACAAGCACGGGCGCTTTTTTACCCGGCACCTGCGCAGTCGTAATCACGATATCGGAAACTGCTACCGTTTCAGCGAGCGCTTCCTGCAATTTCTTTTTGGTTTCTTCGCTGACTTCTTTGGCATATCCGCCCGCGGCGCTTTCAACTTCAACTTTTGCTTCCACAAATTTTGCGCCTAAACTCTGCACCTGTTCTTTGACTTCGGGGCGGATATCAAACGCGCTTACTACCGCGCCAAGACGCTTCGCGGTCGCAATCGCCTGCAAACCAGCAACGCCCACACCAATGACAAGCACTTTGGCCGGCGGTACGGTACCCGCAGCCGTCGTTAACATCGGAAGATATTTACCGATTGAAGTCGCGGCGGTCAGCACAGCTTTATAGCCGCCGATATTCGCCTGTGATGAAAGCGCGTCCATGCTCTGGGCACGGCTCGTGCGCGGAATCAATTCCATACTAAAGGCGGTGACGCCTTTTTTGGCAAGTTCGGCGCTAATCGAAGGGTCTGCTAAAGGATTTAAGAAACCGACATAAACTGAGCCTGATTTTAATTTGGCAATCTCCGCCGCGGAGGGCGCGCCAACTTTAGCGATAATATCAGCGGAATAAACATCGGCAACAATGGAAGCACCAGCTTTTTGATAATCCGCATCAGGAAAAAAGGCTTTTTCACCCGCGCTCTTTTCGATTTGAACCTGAAAACCGGCTTTGATCAGCTTAACAATGGTTTCGGGAACAAGCGCGACACGGTTTTCACCGGCAATCGATTCTTTTGGAATACCAATAATCATTTAATCAACCCTTACAATTTTGTAAACAAACTTGGAAAACAAATAATAAACAGCTTGGTCATTAAGTCAAGCTTTGAATCGATCAACCCCGCCTGTGCACTTTTGTTTTACGGCAAAAATCCCTCAACCCTAAAGCCCGGTTAAAGCGCCCCTGGTTTTACTTCCGCTTTGAAATGGGAATAACCGTGACGGGAATGAGTCCTCTTTTTGATTTCGAGATTTTACGGAAAACAGCATGCGTTAAATCAATTTCGCGTTTCAGCCTTTTCGCGGGCCCGCGGTCATTCACGCGGCAAACCGTCCACTTCCCGTTAAACGCGTTAATCACGAGCAGTTTTTCATGAAAAGGAAAATGCCATGTCGCGCAGGTATCCGCCGTATCGTCAAAAACCTCGTTGTTGGCGGTGTGTTTATTAATATACGGATCGGTTTCGCTGTACCACGATGCCAATCCCCAGCGCATACGCGAAAAATCCATATCCGGAAAGCGGGCTTTCAAATCGTTCGTGTAATGGTTGCACACCACAAAAACATTGATGATGACCACCGCCCAAAAAACCCGCCAAAGCCATTTTCCTGTCTTAGATTCCGGCATGGCGACATTCTAAACCAACTCCCATAGCTTGCCTCAACAAAAATCCAGAGAAGCGCGCTAAGACGCTTCTGTTAGAATACACGCATGGACAAAGCTTTAATCAGTGTCATTATTCCGTCTTACAATCGTGCCCCCATTCTGGAAAGAGCCATTCAGTCGGTGCTCATTCAAAAAGGCCCGCCGTTTGAGATTATTGTCGTCGATGACGGATCCACCGATGAAACCGAAAAAGTAGTTCACAATCTTTTTCGCCTGGCAGGCAATACCCGGCCTCTGCCTTTAAAATTTGTCGCACAAGAAAATCGCGGTGTCTCAGCCGCACGCAATACCGGTATTTATCATTCCAAAGGCGAATGGCTCGCGTTTCTCGATTCTGACGACGAATGGCTACCCGGGAAACTCGAAGCTCAAACGCGCTTTTTCGAAGCTCACCCCGAATATCAAATTTGCCAAACCGATGAAATCTGGATCCGCAACGGCTTCCGCGTGAACAAAATGAAAAAGCATGAAAAAAAAGGCGGCTGGATTTTTAACGAATGTCTGCCTCTTTGCGCAGTCAGCCCTTCTGCCGTCATGATGCATCGTTCACTCTTCGATGAAGTGGGTCTTTTCCGCGAAGACTACCCCGCCTGTGAAGACTATGAACTTTGGCTGCGCGTCGCGCCGCGCTATCCGATCGGGCTCGTTCCGGAACCCTATCTTAAAAAATACGGCGGGCACGAAGATCAGCTCTCGCATCAATTTGAAGCGATGGACCGCTTCCGCGCAAAAGCACTTTCCGAAGTCATCGCTTCCGGAATTTTACACACAAAGCAAAAACAAGCCGCGCAAGCCATGTTGGATGAAAAGTTACGCATTCTGCAGCTTGGCGCTGAAAAACGCGGGGAAACATTACCCGACATCAAAACCCTTTTCGATAAATTGAAGCCATGAAACTTTTTCATCCGTCAAAAATCTACATTGAAAACGGCTGTGAAAAACTGCCGCTTGTAAAAGACATTCTGAAACGCTTTCCGAAAGTGCCGTCCGAAAGCGCTGAGCATGCCAGCGATGTTTATGAAAAAATAAAAACCGCCAAAGATCCTTGGGTGCACGGTAAAAAAATAATTTTTTTGGCGCGTGATCAGGGACGCTCATTCAAACCTTTTCCCGAAGCCGAAGATTATTTCTCCTGCGATTATCATTCACTGCATCTTCAGGAAGGCTGCGATATGGAATGCAGTTATTGCATTCTCCAAAGCTATCTCACAAATCCCCTGCTCATGATTTACGCGAACATGGATGAAATCCTCGAAAATCTTCAGGGTTTTCTTAACCGTCATCCGCAAAAGTTTTTCCGTATCGGTACCGGGCATTTGTCAGATTCGCTGTCGCTTGATCACATCACGCACACATCAAAAATTCTTGTGCCGTTTTTCGCGAAACAGAAAAATGCCGTTTTGGAATTCAAAACCAAAAGCGACAATATCCAAAACCTGCTCGATTTAAAATCCGAAGGCAAAACGATTGTGTCATGGTCGATTAACGCGGGACCCATTCAAAAAGAAGAAGAACACAAATGCGCATCCATCGAAGAGCGGCTTGCCGCAGCATCAAAAATCGCTGCCATCGATGGCTACCGCGTCGGCTTTCATTTTGATCCGATGATTGATTTCGAAGATTGGGAAAAAGAATATGAAGCCACGGTGAAGAAAATTGCAAATGCTGTGCCCGCCGATAAAATCGCGTGGATCTCTATCGGGAGCTTGCGCATGATGCCCGACCTAAAAAAGAAAATGCAGGATCGCTTTCCGAAATCAAAATTGCCTTACGGTGAATGGATCAATGGCATGGACGGCAAACTGCGTTACTTCAAACACCGCCGGTTGGAGCTCTACAAAGGCTTGGCAGACATGCTTGAAAAATACCTGCCCGGCGTCACATCCTATTTAATTATGGAGTCACCCGAAGTTTGGCGCCGAGTTTACGGTAAGGAGTTTACGAAAACCTCCATCTGCGAAATGCTGGATCATTCGGGATCAAAAATATCTCTCTGAAGAAATCTTTATCCTTCTGCGTCAAAGTTTGTACAATGCTTCGATTTTCTAATTAACAAAGGATCTCCAACTATGAAGAAATTGAGTTTGTTTGCATTTTTTATTGCCGCTACTTTGCTTGCCGCTCCCGCGGTTCACGCGGATAGCGATGTCACATCCGCTCTCGGCGGAATGAACAAAAAAGCTGAAAACATGGCGAAGCGCGATGCCAAGAAAGCAGAACGCCAAGCGAAAAAGGCGGAACGCAAAGCCAAACGTGAGGCCAAAAAGGCTGAAAAAAAAGCAAAGCGCGAAGCCAAAAAAGCAGAAAAAGCCGCTGTTTCTTAATTCTCAATTAAACAAAAAGCCCGAACTGATTTTTCAGTTCGGGCTTTTTTAATTTAGCCGGATTTTTTTAAACAGGAACAGTTGCAGAGAGAGAAAGCGTATTGTCCGTAAAATCGATTCCGCTTACATTCGATTCACGGCGCGAATAATTGTAGTCTAAATGCAGCTTTAAATAGCGGCTGACATCATAATCCGCGCCGATCGTCAAACCCGTAACTTGATCGTCTCGCCGAACCTGATTGGGGGATGTCGAAAAAACAGCGCCGTTGACAACCACGCGCGAACCCGTAAAAACACGTTCCTCATAATCTTGGTTGCCGGCATAAATCGAAAAACGGCCGCGAAGCTTTTGAGTAATAAGGTGTTTCAGAGAGCCGTAAAACATTTTCTCATCATAAGTCGTGGCTGTTGAAAAAGTACTTTCCACCGGCCGCCGCACAAAACCTAATTCGACCGAAGTCGGATTTTGAATCGCGTCGCGGTCTCCCAAAAAATCAAACTGCCGACTGATCGTGATTTTTGTCGTTACGGTGTTGAAATCGTTGCGGCTACTGCTTTCGAGATTGCGGCGATGAAAACCAATTTGCGCCAATCCTTGCCAACCCCAAAACAAATTTCCGCGCACTCCGACTGGAATTTCCCAATAAGTCGTATCCCGCGATTCAAAATCCTCGAAGCTGACAAGTCCCCAATCCACCCCGCTGAAAATTTGTATGTTTTCGGTAACGGGATGGTAGCCGCGCAAACCAAAAACATTTTCGGCATAGCTATAACGCTTCGCTAAACTTTCTTGGAAATCGCGCAGAAAATTCTTATATAAAAATTCCACGCTTTGCTTTTCGTCATTCTCAAATCCCAATGTCAAATCAAAGGTATTATCCCGAAGATTGGTAGGTTCAAAAACGGGAGACCCCGCGGTAAGCCCCGTCTGACGAAAATCTTCACGCAGTTTCAGGTAAGTGTGTTCCGTCGGCTTCAAATGCGCGTAGGTCATGAAGCGCTGATCCTGCGTATTCTGTTCTGAAAAACGGTTAAAATACTTGAAATCCGCTTGATAAGATCCTCCCAAGCGAAGATAGTCTCCCTGATAATCAAAATCCACTCCCGGCGAAACAGTCCAAATGCTATCGGAGTGTTTGGTGCTTACGGCATTGCTGCCGTTGGGATTGGCTTGAAAACTCTGGTCGGACGCTTTAAAAACATTGCTTGTCCAATCAAAGCGGGTTTTGACATAGGGCTGAACCCTTAAACCCTTTTCGCGCTGCCAACGTTCACGCATGTCCGCCAAAGTCACCGCGCGAAAGGCATCTTCGAAAGTTCCGGCAAATGCCGTAAAAGACTCGCCCACGGCGACCGTGAAAAATAAAACCGCCGCAAGTATTTTGATCTGAAGTTTTTTT
>ERZ761602.1156-NODE-1156-length-50260-cov-4.737775_pt1 | contig 50260 bp, 32 predicted proteins | sample MGYA00512165_ERZ761602 | MGnify/ENA primary metagenome ERZ761602 (study PRJEB28899, sample SAMN02445085) | bioreactor sludge metagenome | biome: EBPR sludge; isolation source: Thorneside wastewater treatment plant | place: Australia: Brisbane, Thorneside...
GCACCGGACTCAACGCGAAGGTCTGGTAGATTTCCTCGGGCGCGTCCTGGTGGGCGACCTGCCGCCGTACCCCCTCCAGCCGCGCGCCCCCGCCCGTCGTGCGTACTCCCGCCACCGTGGCCGCCACCGCGGGCCAGACGTCCGGCCAGACCTCCGCCGCCGGCAGGCCCCACGCCCCTTCCGCCCGTGGCCCGAGCATCGGCGCAAAGGCCGGATTGAAGGCGATGCGCTCCTCGGCGCCCCACGTGAGCCAGATCGGCTGGGGCGAGGCCTCGATCGTCGCCAGCAGCGGACGCAGCCACGCGGGCACCGCCGCGCGTCCGTCAACCGCCGCTCGCGCGACGAAGGCACCGTCCGGCGAGGCGGCCGGTCTCGCGGGTTCGGGGGCGGCTGGACTGGGAAACGTGGGATGCAAGCGCGACGGCAAGAACTGCACGAAAGGAACGACGGGCGGAACGCGTGAAATCGCGGCGGCGGAAATTAACCGTTTCTGCACCGGGCGCCGCCCGGTGTGGTGGCCCGGATCCGCCCCGGCAACTGGGAATCCGGTCAGGATCGAGCCGGGCCGAGCCTTGGGCCGAAACCCCGTTCATGCAAGCGATTGTCACCGCTTGGCGCAGCGCGAGGCCGTGGGGCCTCCGGCGAACGGGTTTCAGCGCCGGCGCGGAGCCTGGCCGGATCGACCACGGCGGGAGTTTGCCTGGGTACCCGCCTCGCGCATGGAACGCCGGGCCAGGTGCAGGGCGACGAGGTCCTGAACGGCGCAGCACACCTCGTAGCTGCAGCCGCACTGGGAAAAATGCTCGAGCAGGCGCGCCCGCTTGCGCTTCAGCGTGGCGGTCGGCAGTCCGCGCAACATCTCCTGCAACACCTGCAGCAGGGCGTCCACGCGCTTTTCCTCCGGGAGGGCGCCAATCGCCGCCAGGGTGGCGGCAATGCCGGGATGCGTGGAACGGATCCGGCTCATGCGACAGCGGAACCGCGGTGGGCGGGTCGGGGTTGGGCGGATGCAGGGACGGGCACGAGGGTGAGCGGGGGGAAACGTCCGGTCCCCGGTCGAGACGCCAGGTCGGACCTCAGGTATCCGTGGACAGCGAATTTGAGTGCGAGCATGGTGAGGACGCGACGAAAGGGCGGGAAACGCGCGGACGCAGGGTCCCTCCCTTCCTATCGGCACGTCCGGGCAAAAGTGTAACCGGGCCTGGCTGGCGTTCTTCCGGGGCTGCGCGCGTCGACCCTGCGCCTCGACGGGGCGGGGGACCCCGCTGTCCCCGGGTTCCGCCGTGCAGCGCCGGTGAAGGCTGGCCGCCACCGATTGACTTGCCCCGGCACCGGCGAACACTGCGGTCCCGCGCGTCACCGGGGTGACCGCCTGGTCCACTTTCACTCCTGATGAACAATATCCTGCTCGAGCTCGTGATCGTGTTCTGCCTCCTGCTGGCCAACGGGGTGTTCGCGATGGCGGAAATCTCGGTCGTGTCGTCACGCAAGGCCCGGCTCAAGAAACTCGCCGCGGACGGGCTGCCATCGGCGTCCCGCGCCCTGGCCCTCGCGGAGGAGCCGAGCCGGTTCCTGTCCACGGTGCAGATCGGCATCACGCTCGTCGGCATTCTCGCCGGCGCGTTTGGCGGGGCGACGTTGTCGGAGCAACTGGCGGTCGTGATCGAGCGGGTGCCGGCGCTCGCGCCCTACAGCCAGGGGCTGGCGCTGTTCGTGGTCGTGGGTGCGATCACGTTTGCCTCCTTGATCGTGGGCGAACTGGTGCCCAAGCGGATCGGGCTGAACAACCCGGAGAAGAAGGCGATGCTGCTCGCCGGTCCCATGATGGCGCTTTCCCGCTTCGCGTCGCCGTTCGTCTGGCTGCTGATGACGACCACGGAGTTCGTCCTGCGCGTGCTTGGTCTCGGCCGGGAGAAGGAGGCGCCTCCGTCCGAGGAGGAGGTGTCGCATCTGATCGAGCAGGGCGCGGCGGCGGGCGTGTTTCACCAGGCGGAGCGGCAGATGGTGGAAGGCGTGCTGCGCCTCGATGAGCGGCCGGTGACGGACATCATGACCCGCCGCAGCCGGATTGTGTTTCTCAGCGTCGCCGATCCCGACGAGGTCAACTGGCGCAAGATTGTCGCGAGCGGTCACTCGCACTTTCCCGTTTACGAGGGCACGCGCGATTCCGTGATCGGGATGGTCTCCGTGAAGGCGCTGTGGGCCAACGCCGCTTTCGGCGTGCCGAGCCGCCTGCGCGACCACATTACGCGTCCGCTCTTCGTCCCGCGCACGGTGACCGTCGTGCAACTGCTCGAGACGTTCAAGCAGACGGGCAAGCACCTCGCCCTCGTCACCGACGAGTACGGCAGTGTCGCCGGCATCGTGTCGCTGATCGACGTGATGGAGGCCATCGTCGGCGACCTGCCGCAGCCCGGCGACCGGCGGGAGCCCGGGGCGGTGCAGCGGGACGACGGCACCTGGCTCGTCGACGGCGCGATGGACATCGCCGACCTGAAGCGGCGCTTCGGACTGGCGGCGCTGCCCGGCGAGGAGGACGGCGATTTCGAAACCCTCGGCGGCTTCATGCTGGACCGCTTCGGACACATCCCGGCGGTGGGGGAGCGGTTCGGCTGCGGCGGCTGGTGGTTCGAGATTGTCGACATGGACCGCAACCGGGTGGACAAGGTGCTGATGGCCAAAGCCGCGGCGCCCGAACCGCCCGCGGCGTGAGGGCTGCGGGGACGCGAGCAATCCGCTGGCCATTTCCGCGCCGCGTTCGCATAGCTGGGCGTTTTCGGAAGCGCATCTCTCGACGATGAAGATCTACTTCATGGGCATCTGCGGCACGGCGATGGGCAACGCGGCGCTACTGGCGCGCGCGGCCGGGCACACGGTCCTCGGCGCCGACGCCGGCGTGTATCCGCCGATGAGCACGGTCCTCGCCGCCGCCGGCATTGAGTTGCACGAGGGCTACGACGCCGCCCGGCTCGCCCGGCTGAGCCCCGACCTCGTGGTCATCGGCAACGCCATGTCGCGCGGCAACCCCGAGGTCGAATGGCTGCTCGAGACGCGCGCGCTGCGTTTCACTTCCCTGCCCGCGCTGCTGCACGATTTTGTGCTGTCGGGCCGCCGCAACCTCGTCATCTGCGGCACGCACGGGAAGACCACCACCACCGCGCTCACCGCCTACCTGCTGCGGGAGGCGGGCCGCGATCCCGGATTCCTCATCGGCGGCGTGCCGCAGGACCCGCCGGTCGGCGCCCACCTCGGCGCCGCCTCGGATCCCTTCGTCATCGAGGGGGACGAGTACGACAGCGCCTTCTTCGACAAGCGCTCCAAGTTCATCCACTACGCGCCCTACCTCGCGGTGCTGAACAATCTCGAGTTCGATCACGCCGACATCTTCCGGGACCTCGTGGATGTGCAGCGCACCTTCACGCACCTCGTGCGCATCGTGCCGCGCCACGGCTTCGTGGTGCTGAATGGCGACGATCCCCACCTGCGCGCGCTGGGCCCGATGGGCTGGACGCGCGTGGTCCGCGTCGGGCTCGACGAGGGTTGTGACGTCCGGATCGTCGGCTTCCAGGAGTCGCCCGAAGGCGCCCGCTTCCGCCTGACCTGGCGGGGCGGGGCCTGGGGCGAGGTGGCGTGGTCGCTGCCCGGCATCTTCAACGCCCGCAATGCCGCCATGGCCGCGACCGCCGCCGGCCTCGCGCTCGACCCCGCGCAGCCCACCGCGCTCGCCCTTGCGCCCCTCGCGCGTTTCCGCGGCGTGAAGCGGCGGCAGGAGATCCTGCTGCGTCAGCCCCGCACGACGGTGATCGAGGACTTCGGCCACCATCCGACCGCGCTGGCGGAGACGCTCCAGTCGCTGCGCGCGCGTTTTCCCGGTCACCTGCTGACGGCGGTGTTCGAGCCGCGGAGCAACACGGCCCGCACGAAGGTCATGCAGGCAGGCTTCCTGCGCGCGCTCGCCCTCGCCGACGAGGTTTACCTCGGCCCCGTCAACCGGCCGGAAAAACTCAGCCCGGAGGAACGCTTCGATCCCGAGGCCGTCGCGCAACACCTGGAGACGCAGGGCGTCGAGGCGCATTTCGCCGCCACCAACGCGGCGCTGTACGAGGAACTCGCCGCCCACACCCTGGGCGCCGCGGCGGTCGTCAGCAAACCGCGGCTCGTCGCGTTCTTCACCAATGGCAGCTTCGACGGCATCATCGGGCGCTACGTCGCCGCCGCGCGGTCGCCCTGAAGCGGGCGCGGATGACCGCCGTGGCGCCGGTCGCATCGCGGACTCCGGGCGCCCTGGTTCTCCTTTGCCGCTTGCCTCGGTGCGGCCCATGGCCTCAGTCGCCGGGCGCGCGCTTCGCCCCATGATCCTCCCGCTTCGCCGCCTCTCCCGCGTTTTTCCCGGCCTGCTCGGCCTTTTTCTGCTCGCGCCTCCCGCCGACGCCGCGGAGCCGGCCGGCGCGGCCCCGGCCGCCGCGGAGTACCCGATGCTGACCCGCATCTTCCCGTCGATCGTCCGCATCGAGGCGATCCGGCTCCGGCCGAGCGATGGCCGCCTCACGAAGCAATGGAGCGGCGGAAGCGGCGTGATCGTCACGACCGAGGGGCATCTCGTGACCAACTGCCACGTGACCGAGGACGGCGATTTTTTCCGCTGCCATTTGTTCGACGGCTCGACGGTCGAGGCGCGGCTGGTCGGCCAGGATCCGCTCACCGACCTCGCCGTGCTGCAGCTCGAGATGAAGCAGCGTCCGGAGGGCGCCCCGCCCCTGGCCGTGGCCCGCTTCGGCGACTCCGCGCGGCTTGCGGTGGGGCAGGAGGTGTTCGCGCTCGGCAGCCCGGGATTCCTGTCCCAGTCGGTGACGCGCGGCGTCGTTTCCAATCCCTCGCTGGTCCTGCCCGAACAGACGGTCGGACGCATGATGCTGCGCGGCGAGGACGTCGGCATGCTGGTCCGCTGGGTCCTCCATGATGCGCGCATCTTCGGGGGCAACAGCGGCGGTCCGCTGGTCGACCGGCAGGGCGAGATCGTCGGCATCAACGAAATCGGCGTGGTCAGCCTCAGCGGCGCCATCCCGAGCAACCTCGCGCAGGAAGTGACGCGCCAGATCATCGCCACCGGCCGGGTGACCCGCGGGTGGTCGGGCGCCACGGTCCAGCCGCGCCTCGAGGCCGACGGCGACAGCCGCGGGGTCGTCGTCGCCGATGTCGCCGCGGGCTCGCCCGCCGCGGAGGCGGGGCTTCAGCCGGGTGACGTCATCCTGGCCTGCGGCGGACAGGCGATCGAGGGCGCCGAGGAAAAGGCGGTCGCCCACTATAATCGCATGGAGGCGGGCGGACTGCCGGGAAGCGCGTTCGCCCTCGAATTCCTCCGCGGCGGCGAGAAGCGCACGGCGCAGGTGAAACTCGCGGTGCGCGAGCCGGCGCGCAGCGACGATCGGGAGCTGCGCACCTGGGGCGCGGTGGTCCGCGACCTCACCCCGCGCGTCGCCCGGGATGAACGTCTGCCTGACGGCCGCGGGGTGTGGCTGGAAAACATCCGCCCCGCCGGCCCCGCCGGGCAGGCGGAACCGATCCTGCGCCGGCAGGACGTGCTCATCTCGGTCGACGGGAAGCCGGTGAATACCGTGGCCGAGCTCCAGGATATCACCCGCCAGCTCATGGCCGACGCCCCGAAGGGCACGCGCACCGTGCTCGCCAGCGTGCGCCGCGACGGCGCCGTGCTCAGCTCGGTGGTCGAGCTGCGGCTCGCCGACGAGCGCAACTTCCCCCCGCAGGCCCGCAAGGCCTGGCTCGGCGCCTCGTCGCAACCCCTGACGCCGAAACTTTCCGCGCGCCTCGGCATCAAGGCCGACGGTGGCGCCCGGCTGACCCGGATCTATCCCGGCACGAAAGCCGAGGCGGCGGGGTTGCAGGTCGGGGACGTGATTCTCGCGCTCGACGGCAGCCCCGTGCCCGCGCGCCGGCCGGAGGACATCGAGGTGCTCGCGCGCCAGATCCGGCAGTATCGGTCGGGGACCGAGGCGGCCCTGCGCGTGTGGCGCGACGGCACGACCAGCGAGATCAAGGTCGTGCTCGAGGAACAACCCTTGCCTGCCGCGGAGATGCCCTGGTGGCAGGACCTCCAGCTCGAGTTTTCCGCGCGCGACATCGCGTTCGACGACCGCGTCCGCCTCCAGCTGCCGATCGACGCGAAGGGCGCGATCATCGAGAGCGCGATTCCCGCGGGCTGGGCGGCCCTGGCGGGACTGCGGGCGGACGACGTGGTCGAGCGCGCCGGGGACCGGGCGATCGCCACGCTCGCGGACCTGAAGGCCGCCCGCGAGGCGGCGGGCGCCACCAGCCGTCCCTGGTGGGTATTGCTCGTCCGCCGCCGCGGCCAGACCCTGTTTGTCGAAATCAACCTGAAGCCGACCCGCCAACAACCATGAAACGCCTTCCGTCCCTCGTCCTCGCGTCCGCGCTGCTTGCCGGCCTTTCCAGTCTGCCGGTCGCCACGCATGCCGCCGACGCCGCCGCCGGGCGGGCGCTGGTGAAGCGCTATGCCGACGCCATCATCGGCGTGGAGCTGGTCGTGACGATCAAGGTGAAGATGGGCGATCGCGAACAGCCCCCGCAGGAGCGCCGGCTCGAGGTCGACGGCACGGTGATCGCCCCGAACGGGCTCACGCTGACCTCGCTCGCCACCGTGGATCCCCAGGTGCAGTTCGACGCCATGCGGGCCGCGCAGCCGGGCGGCCGGATGCCGGAGCTGGTCGGCGTCGATTTCAAGGAGGTCAAGCTGCGCACGGCGGACGGTCGCGAGGTTCCGGCGCGGTTCGTCTTGAAGGATGCCGACCTGGATCTCGCCTTCATCGCCCCGGAGACCGCGGAGGCGGACCGTCCCTACGCGCACGTGAAGCTCGACGAGGCGGCGGAAGGCACCGTGCTGGGCGACTACTATTTCGTGGCGCGGGCGCCGAAGGCGCTGCAGCGCACGCCGCTGGTCCGGACGAGCGAGCTCATCGGCATCGTGGAGAAGCCGCGCCGCCTTTACCTGCTCTCGAACCAGTCGCTGGGCACGCCGATGTTCGATGCCGCGGGTCGCACGCTCGGGATTTCGCTGCAGCATTTCGCGAACGGGCGCCCGGTCGGCGTGATCGTGCTGCCCGCCGGCGACATCGCCGACATGGCGAAGCAGGCCGCCACGATCCTCGCCACGCCGAAGTCCGGCGGCTGACCTCAGCCGGACCGATGCCGCTGCGGTGGAGCCGCCTGTCCCCAGGCGGCTGACGTGCGACGGACCGGTCTGCTGCGGCGTGAGGGCAAGCCGCTCCACCTTCCCGTGCGGCCCTTCTCACGGCTGATTTGAAGGCCAGCTGCGTGAGTTGGCTCAGCGCTCGCCGGCTCGGCGACCCCGCTCGGGGTCCGCGCTCCGGGGCGAGGCGACGGCGTTCCCGCGGCACTACGCCGCGCCGGGCTGGTTTCCGCTCGTCAGTCCGCGCAGGAGGAGGCGGAATTTCTGCAGGTCGAACGGCTTGGACAACTGCTCGTCCATGCCCGCGGCGAGGCAGCGGTCCCGGATTCCGCGGGACAGCGAGGCGGTGAGCGCGATGATCGGCGTGCGGCGTCCGGTGGTCTCCGCCGCCCGGATACGTTGGGCGGCGGTGTACCCGTCGATGTCGGGCAGTTGCAGGTCGAGCAGGATGGCATCGTACTGGCCGGCGGCGGCGAGCCGCACCGCCTCGTCGCCGCCGGCGGCGAGTTTCGGTTCGAAGCCGTGGCGCCGCAGCAGGTGGTCGAGCAACGTGCGATTCGTCTCCAGGTCGTCGACGACCAGCACGCGGGCGGGCGGGCCCGCGGCGGCGTCGGCTGCCCGGGCGGGCTCGGCCGGCAGCGCGAAGGGCGCCATCGGCAGCGTGAACATGAACTCGGAGCCGGCGCCCGGCGTGCTGCGGGCCGTGATCTGCCCGCCCATCAGCAGCACGAGCCGCTGGCAGATCGCGAGGCCGAGCCCCGAGCCGCCGTAGCGGCGGGCGGTCGACGACTCCGCCTGGGTGAACATCTGGAACAGGTCCTTGAGCCGGTCCGGAGGGATGCCGACGCCGGTGTCGCTCACGTTCACCTCCAGTTTCCCCGGCGACGCGGGTCCGGCCGGCGGCACCCAGTGCAGGAAGACGGTCACGGTGCCGCGGCTGGTGAACTTGAGCGCGTTGTCGACGAGGTTGACGATGATCTGCCGGAACCGGAGCGGGTCGCCCGCGACGAGCAGCGGGCCGGCGAGCTGGGCCTCGGACCGGAGCTCGACCTGCTTGTCGAGCGCGCGCGGTCCGAGCAGGCGGAGGACTTCCTGCACCGTCTCCGCCGGCGCGAACGGCAGGCGCTCCAGGATGAGGCGGCCCTTCTCGATCTTCGTCAGGTCGAGGATGTCGTTGATCAGCGCCCCGAGCCGGGCGCCCTCGGTGGTGATCGTGGTCACGTAGCCGCGCTGCGCCTCGTCGAGGCGCGACTCCGCCAGCAGGTTGGCGAAACCCATGACGGCGTTGAGCGGGGTGCGGATCTCGTGGCTCATCACCGCGAGGAAATCGCTCTTGGCCCGGTTGGCGGCGTCGGCCTCGCGCCGCGCCTGCTCGAGCTGCCGGCCAGCTTCCGCGTGCACGCGGAGCTCCGCGCGCAGGAGTGCGAGGCGGGCGGCGGCGATCATGACCACGGCCCCGACCAGCCCCGCGGCCACGAGCACGGTGGCGCGGGCGATCGCCACGGTCGCGACGGGGACGCTGTCGTGGTGGCCGAGCACGAGCGAGGTCCATTCCGCCAGGAGCGCGCCCGCGAGCGCGATCACGACCACCGTCACGCAGATGGCACCCGACAATTCGCGGGCGGCCCCGCGTCGCCGCACGCGCGTGCGGCTCGCCTGGCAGGCGACCAGCGTCGCGACCGCCACGACGAGCGCGTCGAGGCGGTACCGGACCAGGGTGTCGAGCAGGGTTTCGGCCGGGGACATCACCGTGTTTTCACGGCGAACGTGCCAGCGTCCGGCGCCCCCGGCAAAAGGCGGAGCTACGTAGCTCCGGGGGTGATCCTACGCAGCCGGGCTCATTGCGCCTGCCGGGCCACCTTGCGGGTGGCCGGGGTCTGGCCCTCGGGCAGCGCAAGCAGGTCGTAGTTCTCGAAACCGGTGATGCGCACCTGCGCGAATTCCCCCACCGGCACGGTGATCGGGAGGTACACCCGGCCGTCGATGTCGGGCGCATCGGCCTCGCCCCGCGCCACGCCCGGCTCCTCGACCAGCACCTTCAGCGTGCGGCCCACCTGGGCGGCGCTGACCGCCGCGGCGATTTCCTGCTGGAGCGCCATCAGCCGGTGCCAGCGCGCCTCCTTCACCTTCGGGGCGATCTGTCCGGGCATCTTCGAGGCGCGCGTGCCCTCCTCCTGCGAGTAACGGAAGACGCCGAGCCGCTCGAACTTCGTTTCCCGGATGAAGCCGCAGAGCTCGTCAACGTCCGCCTCCGTCTCGCCGGGAAACCCGGTGATGAACGTCGTGCGGATCGCGATGCCGGGGATGCCCGCGCGAATCCGGCGGATGAGGTCGCGGATGTACGCCGAGGACGTCTCGCGCTGCATCAGCCCGAGCATGTGGTCGCTGACATGCTGCAGCGGAATGTCGATGTAGCGGGCGACCTTGGGGCACTCGGCGATCGTCCGGATCAGCTCGTCGCTCCAGTGCGCCGGGTGGGTGTACAGCAACCTGATCCAGAACTCGCCCTCGATGGCGTTCAACTGCCGCAGGAGGGTCGTGAGCGCGGTGCCGCGCGAGGAGTCCACCGGCGCGCGGGGGCCCGGCCGCTCCTCCCAGGTGTCCATGCCGAAGAAGGTCGTGTCCTGGGAGATCAGGTTGATCTCCTTCACGCCCTCGCGCACGAGCTGGCGCGCCTCGGCGACCACGCTCTCCACCGTCCGGCTGCGATGACGACCGCGGATCTGCGGGATGATGCAGAACGTGCAGGGGTGATTGCAGCCCTCGGCGATCTTGACGTACGCGAAATGCCGCGGCGTGAGCCGGAAGCGCGGCGTGTCGTAATCGGGGATGAAGGTCGAGCGGCCCTCGATGAAGACCGGCGGCTGCTCCGCCGCGGGGCGTTCGCGGCCGTAGATCTCGTGGATGATCGGCGCGACCTTCGTGACCTGGTCGAGCCCGATGAAGGCGTCGACCTCGTCGCTCAATTCGCCCCGCAGGTCCTTGGCAAACCGCTGCGCCATGCAGCCGGCCACGATCAGCTTCTGGTGCTTGCGCCGCTTCTTCATGCCCCGCTGCTGGTGCACCTCGAGGATGTGGCCGATCGATTCCTCCTTGGAGGAATCGATGAACGAACAGGTGTTCACGATCACCACGTCGGCCGTCTCCGCCTCGGGCACCACGGTCATGCCGGCCTGGTGCAGGTGACCGACCATGATCTCGGAATCGACGAGGTTCTTGGCGCAGCCGAGGGAAACGAGACTGACTTTGATCATGCGGAGAGGCGGACGGGGAAGGGAGTGCGAAACCGGTCAAAAGCAAAAAGGCCCCGGAGGTCGGGGCCGTCTGCTGCCGGTCGCCGTGGGCGCGGCGGTTACTTCTTCTTGGCGGCAGCCTTCACGCGCTCCTTCTTGCGCTTCAGGTAGGCGGCGCGGCGTTTGCGTTTGATGTACTTGTTGAGTTGTTGGCCCATGATGTGTGGAAGAGAGAAGGGAAGGGTGTTTCAGAGCGGTTGCGGGGAGTCAAGACGGGCGGCAGCGCGGCCCTGTCCGGGTTTGAAAAGCCCGTCCCGGCCGCGCGCTCGTAACGGCGCGGCGGTTCCCCGCCGCCGGCGGGCGGGGACTGCTACATTTTTCCTTTTCTGAGCACATCTTTGCTGTCGGCGCCGGGGAGCCGCCGCTCCTAGCCTTCGCACCTGCCATGGAAACCCCCGCCGCGCCTGCCTACGACCTTGTGGTGATCGGCGGCGGCATGGCCGGAGTGATGGCCGCGCTCGCGGCCCGGACGCCCGGGCTGCGCGTCCTCGTGGTCGAGCCGAGCAACGTGCTCGGCGGCCAGGGCACCGCCGGCGGCGTCGCGGGGTTCTGCGGCGACACGGCCCGCGTGAACGACGAGTTCGCGCAACTGGTCCAGCGCCTGGCCCGGCACGGGCTGATCGAGCCCTACCGGCCCAACGAGGACCGGCGGGCCTACGACCTCGAATGGTGCGCGTTCCACCTGCAGGAGATGGTCGCCGCGCGCGGGATCGACCTCCTGCTGCACTCCCGGGTGATCGGCGCCCGGGCGGAGGCGGGCGTCGTGCGGGAGCTCACCCTCGCCACCGCGGGCGGGACGCTCGCGGTCGCGGCGCGGTTCGTCATCGACGCCTCCGGCGCCTGCGTCGTGCCCCTGCTCACCGGCTTTCCCGTGCTGCACGAGGGGGCGAACCGGCAGCTTCCGATGAGCCTGTATTTCACGCTCTGGGACACCGGCCGCCCCGTGACCCCGATCCTCCCCGAGGGCGCGCCGCGCTGGCGGCACGACGGCGAGATCCCGATGACCAGCCTGCACCGGTTCCCGTCCGGCAAGGTGGAAGTGAAGATGAAGGTGGTGGGTTTCGACGCGGCCGACGGCTTCGGCCGCTCCGCCGCCGAGGTCTTCGCGCGCCGGCAGATGCACGCGCTCATCCATTACCTCCAGACGACGGGCTATCGTGGCCGGAAACTGGATACGCACGTGCTCGCCTCCGTGTCGCGCGGCATCGGCGTGCGCGAGGAGCGGCGGATCGTGGGCGAGCACCTGCTCACGGAGGCCGAGGCGCGCCGCGCCGCGATCTTCCCGGACGCGGTCGCGGTGAACACCTACCATATCGACTTCCACTGGCCCGACCGGATGGAGCGCGCGGGCACGGGGGTGACCGACATGCTCGACCCGCACCACCTGCCGCTGCGGATGATGGTGCCGCGCGGCGCCCGCAACCTCCTCGTGCCGGGCCGGGGCGCGTCCGGCGACCAGAAGGCGATGAGCGCGTTCCGGGTCATGGCGGTCGTCGCCCAGATGGGCTTCGCCGCCGGCCACGCCGCGCGGCAGTGCCTCGAACGCGGCACCGACCTGGCCCGGATCGACCTGCCCGCCTTGCAGGCCGCGATCGAGGCCGGCGGCCAGTCGCTCGACCTTTCCGACTACGGCGACTACCTGCGGCAGGACCTCTTTGTCGACGAGCTGGCGGTGCCCGGCGCGGGAGCGTCGCGCGTCGCGCTCGCCGCCGAGCGCGACGGCTGTTTTCGGCTGGAGTGGACCGACGCGGGCGGGCGGACGCTGGCCGCCGGCCGCCGCGAGCGCGCCTGGTCCGGGCCGCGGCCCGCGCGCACGGCGCCGCCTGCGCCGGAGGACCGGCGCGAGGCGCGCGTGACGCTCGACGACGGGTCGGTCGCGCGCGTCTGGTCGGCGGACGGCGCGTTGCACGCCGCGGTGTCGCATGACGCCGGCCGCACCTGGCCGCACGCCCGCATCCTGGCCGAACCCGCGGCCGCGATCCCGCCGTCGGCCGTGCCCACGCGCACCGGGCTGGCGCTCGCGTATGTCGATCCCTCCGGCGGCATCCGGTTCTGGCACGGGTCCGTCGAGCGGATCGTCTCGGGCCCGCCGGTGCCGTCCGCCGTCCGGCTCGATGCCCCGCCCGACCATGTGGCGGCGTCGTGAGCGGCTCCGCGATGCGTTCGACCGCCGATCGTCCCCGCATCCTCGCTGCGCTCAACCGCTGGCTCGCGACCGCGGAGCGCCTGCCCGTCGTGCGGGTGCTCGAGGGACGCAAGCCCGCCAATCCCCATCCCGCCTTCTTCATGGAGGTGCCGCGGCTGATCGTCGGGCTCGAGGGGCGGGGGACGTTTCTCGCCCTGGAACAGGGTCGCGAGATCACGTTCGACCTGGCGGCCGGGCAGGTGCTGTTCCTCGCGCCTTACACGTGGATCTGCCCGGTGCCGCGCGCCGCCTATCGTTCGCTCGGCGTGGTGTTTCGTCCGGACTCGACGCGGCTCACCATTCATGCGCGGCGGGCGATGACGGCCGGTGGCGCGATCCCAGGCCGCTATGTCGCGCAGTGGCGCACGCAGGAAACGCTCGGCGCCCGCGGCGAGCACCTGTTCGAACTGCTGCGCGAGCCGCCGGCGGAACGCCTCGGCGAACGCACGTTCTCGTACCTGGTCGAGATCCTGCTCGCCGAGGTGACGGCGCTGGTCGCGCGGGCGCCGGAGCACAGTCGCAGCGGGCAGGCGGTCCTCTGGCAATCCGTCCTCGACTACATCTCGGAGCACTGGTCCGACCCCACCCTCAGCCGCAAGGAGGTCGCGCGGTTGTTCCGCCGCCACCCGAATCACTTCTCGCGCTTCTTCCACGCGCACGCGCACCAGAACTTCCGCGTCTACGTGAACGAGATCCGGCTCGAGCGCAGCCTGCAGTTCCTGCGCGACCTGCGCTACAACGTCACCGACGTGGCCAGCCTCTGCGGCTTCAACGACGTGCAGTACTTCATCCGCTGCTTCCGCCGGCGCTTCGGCTTCACGCCGGGCGAGTACCGCAAGCGCCATGAAGACTGAGCGCCCGACGCGCCGATCCCGCACCGTCTCCGCTTCGAACTCAACCCCGCCATCCCCCATGCCGAACTCATTCCGCCTCGCCTGCTGCGTGGCCGCCGCCGTGCTCGCCGCCGGCGCTTTCGCGGCCGCACCGCTCCCGCCGTACGCCAACGCCAACCCCAACGCCGCTCCTCCGCACCCCGCGCGCAACCCGGGGTCGCGGCTCATGCTCCAGGGCCCCTGGGTCCCGGCCAACCCGCACGAGATCGACCCCGAGAAGCTGCCGCGCGTGCCGGTGCAGCACGTGGTCGTCAGCGATGTGCGCGCGCGGAACGGCGTGAACCAGCACAATTATCTCATCCACCACGACGGACGCTTCTGGGCGATGTGGAGCGACGGGCCCGAGATCGAGGAGCGCGTCGGGCAGATCGTGAAGTACGCGACCAGCCGCGACGGCCTCGCCTGGTCGGAACCGAAGGCGATGACGCCCAACCCGCGCGGTTTCGGGCCCGATTCTCCGCTCTACAACACGCGCAGCCCGCAGGGCTTCCGGTACATCTCCCGCGGTTTCTGGGTGCGGGAAAACCAGTTGCTCGCGCTGGTCTCCCTCGACGAGGCCGCCGGATTCTTCGGCCCGAGCCTCGAGCTGCGCGCATTCCGCTGGGATGCCGCGGCCGGGCGCTGGCTCGATGCGGGCGTGGTCCAGAAGGACGCCATCAACAATTTTCCGCCGCAGCGGCTGCCGTCCGGCGAATGGGCGATGTCGCGCCGCCGGCACGACTATGTGACGAGCGGCGTCGAATTCCTGATCGGTGGCGTGGCGGCGCTCGACCGCTGGACCTCCGTACCCGTCGTCCGCGGCGCGGGTGGGGACGTCACGCTCAAGGCGGAGGAGCCGATCTGGTGGGCGCTGCCCGACGGCAGCCTCATGGCGCTCTTCCGCGACAACGGCGCCAGCCGCTGCCTCTTCCGCGCTTTCTCGACCGACCAGGGCCGCACCTGGAGCACGCCGGTGCAGACGGATTTCCCGGACGCGCGCTCCAAGCTGCACGGGCTGCGCCTGAAGGACGGGCGCTACGTGCTCGTGTCGAACAGCAATCCCCGGAAGCGCGATCCGCTCACGCTGGCCCTGAGCCGCGATGGCATGGTCTTCGACCGGCTCTTCTACCTCGTCGGGGGCCGCCACGTCGATTATCCACAGGTGATGGAGCACGACGGCCACCTCTACATCGCGCACTCGGGGGGCAAGCGCTCGGTCGAGATCCAGCGCGTCCGCATCGCCGACCTGGATACGATCACGATGCCGGCCGCAGTCCGCTGAGCCCACGATGCGGATGGCCGTCCCGTCACCGATGAACACGTCCGCGCTGAAAGGTGCCGCGGGAGCCCCACGGGCCGCTGCGGCGGGATCCGTCGCCTGCCAGCCGCGGGGGGACCAGCGGCTCCACCCCCGCTGAACCATTCCGGCCGGGCGTCCGTGACGGGCCCGCCACGACTTCACTCTTCGCATGGACATCACCATCCGGCCGCTCGATGCGGCCGCCGTCATCGCCTATCTCGCCGGCATGCTCGTGCTCGGCTGGGTGTCGGCCCGCCGCAGTGCCACGGCGGAGAACTACTTCGTCGGCCACCGCGATTTCCCGGGCTGGCTCGTCGGCCTGTCGATGCTCGGCAGCATCATCAGCTCCACGACATTCCTGGCGCTCCCGGCGGCCGCCTTCGTCCTCGACTGGCGGCAGCTCACCGTGAACCTCATGGTTCCGTTCGTGGCCGTGGTGGCGGTGGTGATCTTCATTCCGTTCTTCCGGCAGGGCCGGCTCACGTCGGCGTTCGAGTACCTCGGGCTGCGCTTCGGCCGGCTGGCGCGGTTGTACGGCACGGTGAGCTTCATCTTCCTGCAGCTCATCCGGCTCGCCCAGGTGCTTTTCCTGATGTCGCTGCCGATGCAGTTCCTCACCGGCGCGCCCCTCGAGGCGGTGATCGTCGGCGCGGGCATCTTCGTCGGCCTCTACACGATCGCGGGCGGCATGGAGACCGTGGTGTGGGCCGACGCCACCCAGGCGGTGATCAAGGTCGCCGGCGGCGTGCTCTGCCTCGTCTGCATCGTGGCCGAGCTGCCCGGCGGGTTCGGGCAGGTGATCGAGGTGGGCGCGGCGGCGAACAAGTTCAGCCTGGGCAGCTTCGACTGGGACCTGCACCAGCGCACGTTCTGGACGGTCGCCATCCTCGGCGTCCTGAACTGGCTCAACATCTACTCCGGCGAGCAGACGATCGTGCAGCGCTACGTCTCGGCGCGCTCCACGTGGGAGGCGCGCAAGGCCACCATCCTCTTCTCCGCGGTGGCGGTGCCGACGTGGACCATGTTCTTCTTCATCGGCACGGCGCTGTACGTGTTCTTCAAGGTGTTTCCCGACCCGGCGATCGCGTCGCTGCAGCCCGACCAGATGCTGTCGTACTTCGTGTTCACCCACGTGCCGGCGGGGCTCGCCGGGATCGTGATCGCCGCCGTGCTGGCGGCGGCCATGAGCGCGATCGACTCCGGCGTGAACTCGATCGCCACCGTCACGGTGGTCGACCTGCTCAAGCCGTACCTCGCCCGCGACCGTACGGACCGCTACTACCTTCTGGCCGCCCGCGTCGCGACCGGCGTCGCGATCCTCTTCGCGGTGGGCGGGGCGCTGGTGTTCTCCCGGCTCGAAAAGGAGAGCATGAACGACGTCAGCCTGATCGTCTTCAGCGTGCTCGGCGGCGCGATCACGGGCATCTACATGGTCGGCTTCTTCACGCGGCGCGTGGACAGTTTCGCGGTCAACGTCGCGCTCGTGCTCTCGATCGCGCTCAACGTCTACCTCGGGCTGGGCGTGATGAAGGTGCTGCCCGAGTCCTGGCGGCTGGGCGTGCACAGCTACTGGGTCGGCGCCGTGGTGAACCTCGCCTTCATCGTGGTGGCGTACGGGATCAGCCTGGTGCGTCGCGGCGCGCCGCGGGACCTCACCGGGCTCACCGTCTGGACCATGGGCCGCCGGGCGGAATGAACGCCCGCGGTTCGCCTCGGGGCCGGGCTTTCCCGCGAGGCCGCACGCGCGGCGGAGCCGCCGGCGGGCGGACGCTCGCCGGGCTCAGAACGTGCCCTTCACGCCGAAGGTCCAGAGCGAGCCGTAGCGCTCGCGGAAACGCAGCTTCGCGTGGGCGGGCGTGTTCGGCCCGACGGTCTCGCCCTCGTTGGGCACGTCACCGACGTTGCGCAGGTTGGCGAACACCGCGAAGCGTTTCCAGAACACGTACTCGCCGAGCACGTCGACCGTGTTGCGCGCGGGCGTGTAGTTGAAGGTGTCGGGCTCGATGCCCACCCCGGTCACGACGGCGAGGCGCTGGGCGTCGCGGAAGCTGACGTTGAGCCGCACGTTGAAGCGCGGGCGGGCCAGGCTGACGCCCCACGAGCAGCTTTTCGGAATGTCGTTGAAACCCAATGCACCGAGGTCGCGCGCATTCGTCCGGCGCGAGCTGAGGTTGCCGAAGACCTGGAGGCCCCGGGCCCAGTGCGGCAGGAACGTGAGCGCCTGCTTGTAGCTCACTTCCCATCCGTCCATGCGCACCTTGCCAGGGATGTTGTACTGGGTGGAGACCTCGTAGTTGCCGTATTCGTCCGCCCCGAGCCCGTAGAGCGCGAGGAACTCGTCGGTGGGAGTGAAGATCGTGTTGCCGAAGAAATTCTCGTAGTCGCGGCGGAACGCACCGACCGCGAGCTGGCCCACGCCGGTGAAATAGTACTCGAGCCGCACCTTCAGGCTCGTGGCGGTCCAGGGCTTGATGCCGGCGTTGTTGAGGCCGATGCGGTTGGCCGCGCTCGGCGGATTGTCCGTGTTCGGCAGGGTGACGCCGCCCGCGTACTGGTTGAAATCGGGCCGGCCGATCGAGGTGGAGACGGCGGCGCGCGCGATCAGGTTCTCGCGGACGTTGTAGCTGGCGTTGAGGCTGGGAAAGAGGGTGAGGTACTCCTTTTCCACCCGGGCGCCGCGCTCGAGGAACGTGAGCCGCGAGGTCTCGAGCGCGTTGGTCGTGATCGGAACCGGCCGGCCGGCGGCGTCCAGGAGCGGCCGGCCGCTGGCGTCGCGGCGGACGTTGCGTGCCGGATCGGTGAGCGGGCCCTCGGCTTCGACGTTGGTCTGCTCGGCGCGCACGCCGCCGACGAGCTGCAGCCGGCGGTTCAGCAGGGCGAGGTCGCCGCGCAGGTAGACCGCGGAGACGCCCTCCTGCATGTACTTCGAGTTCGTGACGCGGGAACGGTAGTTGGCGTTCTCGTCGAGGGTGAATTCGCCGGGATTGGCGCGGAAGAAATCGAGCGTGCCCTTGTAGTCGGCGAACTGCATCCGCGGAAAACCATACGGCCCCACGCGCTGGGAGATGTACGCGTCGAGGAACGGCGCCGCGCTGCCGGGGATGTTGCTGCCGCGGTAGGCCCACGAGTACGTCGTGGCCTGGTTGTCGCGCGTGGTCTGGCGGAAGTCGATGCCGGTGCGGAGCGTGAGCGGAAGCGGGCCGCCGAAATCACGCCGGAGGTTGCCGAAGGCGCTGACGTTGATGTCGGAGCCGAAGCGCGGGTTGCTCGTGACCGTCGCGAGGGAGTAGCTGTCGAGGCGGAACGGGTCGACGGGCGCGCGCGTGGCATTGTCGACGACCGTGATCACGCCGGGGCGGGTGTCGGTGATCTGATCGAAGCCGATGGTCACGCCCGTCCGGCGCGAGACGACGGTCAGGAGCTGGCCCTGGTCGGTGTCGCGAAACGCGTTCGTCCCGTACGCGCGGCTGAAGCCGGCGTCGGCCTTCCATACCGGGCCATCGTGGCGCCAGTTGAGCGTGGGGATGTACATCCGGTTCTCGCGCACGCGGCCGTTGCCGCTGGTCGAGACGAGGTTGCCCGCTCCGGCCACGCCCTGGGTGAAGAAGGGCGTGAACGTGCCCGCGACGATCTGCGCGGGATTGAACTGGATGTTGCGGGCGGCGGTCCAGCCGTCGAAGGCGGAGTACTGATAGGACAGCGAGACGCGGTCGTAGCGGCCGAGCCGGAAATCAAGCGTGAGGCCCAGCGATTCGCGGGCGGACTCCTTCGGCGCGTCCGTGACCTGATACGCCGACAGGTAGGGCCGGCCCGGCACCGTGTGGGGGAACGCGGCTCCGTTGGTGACCGCGCTGACGCCGCGCCAGGTGTTGGTGTGGCCGACCTGGTGCGAGTACTGCGTCGACTTGCCCGTGGCGACGGAGAAGCCGAAATTCCGGTTCACCGGCACGATCCAGGAGAAGTCGAAACCGGGATGGATCATCTGGCGCGGGTCGCGATAGAGGCTCGGCTGCTTGCCGAACCAGATGCGGTCGTCGCGCATCATCGCGTAAACGCTCCCGTTGAACACCGGGCGGGTGCGCTCGAACGAACTCCGCGGCACGAGGTTCACCGAGCCAGCCAGGGCCGAGCCCGGCGAATCCGGCGTCGGCGAGAGGGAAACCTCGATGCGCGAGATGTTGTTGAGGTTGAAAAAGCCCACCTCGACGGAGCGGTTGGTATTGTTGTTGCCGGGGCTGGGCAGGCTGAGCCCGGCGATCGTGATCGGGGTGTTGGCCGCCGGCGCGCCATCGATCGACACCGTGCGCGCATCGCCGCCGCTGAGGTCGACCGTGATGCCCGGCAGGTAGCGGAGGAACTCCGCCACGTTGCCCTCCGCCACGGCGCCGAATTCATCGGTCGACACCACATTCTTCACGTTGGCGGCGAACCGCTGCTCGTTGATCGCGATCGCGGCCGCCTCCATCTCGCGGGTTTCGCCGACGGTGAACGCATCGAGCGTCACCACCGCCTCTCCCGCTGGAGTCGACGGTCCCGCGGCGAGCGTGATGTCTCGCACCGCCGTCTGGCCCGCCGCCACCGTGACGGTCTCGATCTGCGGAGCAAAACCGGTATAGAAGACGCGCAGCCGGACCGTTCCCGGTGCGACAGGCGCGATCCGGTAGACGCCGTCCGCGTCGCTGAAGGTCAGGACGTCCGCGCCCTCGACGCTGATGCGGGCGTTTTCCACCACGGTGCCGCTGCGGGGATTGAAGATGCGGCCTTCGATGCCGGCCGGGGCGGGCGGGGTCGCGGCGACCGCGGCAAGGGCGAGGAGGGCGGACGCGCAGCAGGCGGCCCGGCGGAGCAGGGAGGGGAGGGACATGGGCAGGGAGGGGCGGTGCCGACAGCCGGCACCCGGGGAACTCCTAGGAGAGGCCGCGGGCGCCTCGACGCAAGCACGCAGGCTCGCCGCCGGCGCGGCCACGCACCGTCGCCCGCGCTCCGCTGCGGGAAATCCGATTCCGCCTGACACGTCGCCGGCCCCGAGCCTTGCTTCTGCCATGAATCGTCGCCGCTTTCTCGCACGTTCCGCCTTCGCCGGTGCCGCCGGCGCGCTCACCCCGGCGCTTTTCGCCGCCGCCGCCCGGGCGGGCCGCCCGCCCCGCATCCTGCTCCGCAGCTCGTGGCAGAGCGTGAACATCGGCGACATCGGCCACACGCCCGGTGCGCTCAGCCTGATCGAGAAACACTTTCCCGAGGCCGAGGTCACCCTCTGGCCCGGCAGCCTCGGCCACGGTTCCCGGCAACTGCTCACCGCCGGCTACCCGCGGCTCAAGATCGTCGAGGGCAGCCTGGGCAAGGACAACAAACCCAACCACGCCGCGCTCGCCCGCCTGTGGGAGGAGACGGACCTCTACCTCAGCGGTTCGGGCTCCGGGTTTCCCGCCAGCAACCACGCGGTGGCGTTCCACCAGGCCACGGGCAAACCCGTCGGCGTATTTGGCGTGAGCACCGACCCGATCTCCGGCATCGGTCCCAACCGGGATGCCGAGGGCGGCACTTTGAACAGCATTCGCGAACGCGCGCTGAAGCTGCCGCCGACGCACCTGCCGGCCGATCTGCGCTACATCATGGATCGCGCGGCCTTCTTCTTCTGCCGCGACACGATCTCGCGCGACTACCTGCAGGCGCAGGGCGTGAAGACGCCGGTCCTGGAGTTCGGCCCCGACGCGCAGCTCGGCATGCACCTGCGTGACGATGCCAAGGGCTTCGCGTGGCTGAAGGCGCGCGGACTCGAGGAGGGCAGGTTCATCTGTGTGATTCCGCGGCTGCGCTACACGCCGTACTACCGGATCCGCGAAGGGGCGAAGCGCACGCCGGCGGACGACATCCGCGACGCGATCAACCAGCGCACGACCGAGCAGGATCACGCCAAGCTCCGGGACATGATGATCGCCTACATCAAGGCGACGGGCCACAAGGTGATGGTCTGCGCCGAGATGACGTACCAGGTGGAGATGGGCAAGGAGGTGCTCGTCGATCCGCTCCCGGCGGAGTTCAAGAAGAACGTGGTGTGGCGCGACACCTACTGGCTGCCCGACGAAGCGGCGTCGATCTACTCGAAGGCCCAGTGCGTGATCAGCGTCGAGTGCCACTCGCCCCTGATCGCGCTGCACAACGGGACGCCGACGTTCTACGTGCGGCAGCCGACCGACACCTGCAAGGGGCAGATGTACCGCGACATTGGTGCCGGCGACTGGTTCTTCGAGGTCGATGAGACCAGCGGTGCGCAGCTCTGGTCGCGGCTCGAGGCGATCCACCGCGACCCCGCCGGCGCGAAGGCGAAGGTGAAGGCGATCATGGCGACGGTCGAAGCGCGGCAGAAGCGGATGGTCGACGTTCTGCGGCGCGCGGTCGGCCACACCGGCTGATTTCCGCCGATGCGGCCCCGGGGAGCGCGGACGTCCTCGTCCGCACGGCTCGGCTGCAGCCGGGGACGGCCGCGCTCCCCGGGGGGACGTCACGCGCTGCGGAGTTGATAACCGCGGCGCGGCGAACACACTGCCCCGCGAGTGCCGTTCCCCCCTCGAGTCTCGCTCGCGTTCCTCATCCTGCCCGCGGTCGCCGGGGCGGCGGTCGCTCCCGTCGATTTCAACCGGGACGTCCGCCCGATCCTCTCGGACAAATGTTTCCACTGCCATGGTCCGGACGAGACCGGACGCAAGGGCAAGCTGCGGCTGGATACGTTCGAGGGCGCCACGCGCACCCGCAACGACCTGACGCCGGTGGTGCCGGGGCGCAGCGCTGAAAGCGAGCTCGTCCATCGCATCACGAGCACGGATACGGAGGAGATGATGCCGCCGCCGGACTCGAAGCTGGGCCGGCTGAGCGCCGCGGAGGTGGCGCCCCTGAAGCGCTGGATCGACGAGGGCGCCACCTACCAGTCGCACTGGTCATTCGCGCCGGTTGCAGCCGCCCCGCTGCCGGCGGTGCCGCCCGGTCTTCCCTCCGGCATCGTGCCGCGCCATGCGCTCGACCGGCATGTCTTTGCCGGCCTGGCTGCGCGGGACCGGCGGCCGCAGCCGGAAGCCGACGCGGCCACGCTGATCCGCCGCGTGACCTTCGACCTCACCGGGCTGCCGCCCACCCCGGACGAAGTGGCCGCATTTGTCGCGGATCGGGATCCCGGCGCGTACGACCGGCTCGTGGACCGGCTGCTGGCCTCGCCCCGTTACGGCGAGCGCATGGCGGTCGACTGGCTCGATGTCGCGCGGTACGCCGACAGCTACGGTTTCCAGGTCGATCGCGAGCGCGACATGTGGCCCTGGCGCGACTGGGTGATCAAGGCGTTCAACGAGAACCTGCGCTGGGACCAGTTCGTGACCTGGCAGCTCGCGGGCGACCTGCTCCCGGGCGCCACCCCGGAGCAGCGGCTGGCGACGGGTTTCAACCGGCTGCATCCGCAGGAGAGCGAGGGTGGCTCGGTGGAGGAGGAGTATCGCGTCAACTACATCAACGATCGCGTCACCACCTTTGGCACCGCCTTCCTCGGTCTCACGCTCGAATGCGCGCGGTGCCACGACCACAAGTTCGATCCGATCGCGCAGAAGGATTTCTACCGGTTCTTCGCGTTCTTCGACGACATCGACGAGGCCGGCCTGTACTCGTTCTTCACGAAGGCCGTGCCGACGCCGGCGATGCGCGTGCCCGACGAGGGGCTCGAATCGCGGATTACCGCCGCGACGCAGTCCGCCGCCGCGGCCGCGGCCCGCCTCGAGGCGCTGCGCGCGGAGCGCCGCGCCGCGTTCGAGGCATGGATCGCGCGGGGGCATCCGGCGGAGATGCGGCCGGGCGGCGAGATCGCGCGTTTCGATTTCGACCGGCGGGAGGAGACGCCGAAGCCGCCGCAGAAGGGCAAGGGCAAGTCGGGCGGAGAGGCGGCGGCGGACGGCGAACGGCCGGCCCTGGCGTACCGCTTCGCGAGCGTGATCCATCCCGACCAGTACGCGAGCACGACCGCCGAGAACCAGTCGGTCCCCGGCCGCACCGGCCTCGCGCTGCAGCTCACCGGCGATCATCCGGTGAACACCAGGGTCGGCAACTTCGCGCGGCACCAGCCGTTTTCCGTCTCCCTCTGGGTGCAGACGCCCGACGTGAAGGAGCGCGCGGTCCTGATGCACCGATCCCGGGCGTGGACCGATGCCGGCAGCCGCGGGTACGAACTGCTGATCGAGGACGGGCGGCTGAAGTGGTCGCTGATCCACTTCTGGCCCGGCGACGCGATCTCGATCCGCACGCAACGGCCGCTGCCGGTGAACGAGTGGTGGCACGTGACCGTGACCAACGACGGCTCGGGCCGCGCCGCCGGGCTGCGGATCTACGTCAATGGCGAGGCGGCGGCGACCGACGTGATCCGCGACCACCTGACGAAGGACATCACGGGCGGCGGCGGGGATACGATCGCGCTGGGCGAGCGTTTCCGCGACAAGGGTTTTCGCGGCGGGCTGGTGGACGACCTGCGCGTCTTCGAGCGGGAGCTCACGCCGCTCGAGGCGAGGGAAGTGTTCTCCCCCGGGAGCGCGGCCGTCCCTGGCCGCAGTGCTGAACGTGCGGCCGGGGACGGCCGCGCTCCCCGGGCGAACGACGAACTGCTGGCCTACTACCTCGCGAATTTCGACGAGCCCTACCGCGCACAGCTCGCCGCGCTGCAGGCCGCCCGCGCCGAAGTGACCAGGCTCGCCGACGGCGCCATGGAGATCATGGTCATGCAGGACATGGCGCAGCCGAAGACCGCCCATGTGCTCAAGCGCGGCGAGTACGACCAGCGGGGCGAGGCGGTGGAGCCGGGTACGCCGGATTTTCTCCCGCCCTTTCCCGCCGACGCGCCCCGCAACCGGCTCGGCCTCGCGCGCTGGCTCACCGATCCGCGCCATCCCCTGCTGGCCCGCGTCACGGTGAACCGGTTCTGGCAGTCGCTCTTCGGCGTCGGCCTCGTGAAAACGAGCGAGGATTTCGGCAGCCAGTCCGACCGGCCGGAGTATCCCGCGCTGCTCGACGGGCTCGCGGCGGAGTTCGTGGAATCGGGCTGGGACGTGAAGGCGCTGCTGCGCGGCATCGTGCGTTCGCACACCTACCGCCAGCGCAGCTTCAGCACGCCGGAGCAGATGGCGGAGGATCCCGAGAACCGGCTGCTCGCGCGCGGCCCGCGCCACCGCCTGCCGGCGGAGATGATCCGCGACCACGCCCTGGCGGCGAGTGGCCTGCTCGTGGAGCGGATCGGCGGACCGCCGGTGTTCACGTACGACCTGCCCGAGTCGTTCAAGCCGGCGCCGGCGGGCAAGGGCGAGCAGTTGTATCGGCGCAGCGTGTACACCTTCTGGCGGCGCAACGGGCCCGCGCCCGTCCTCGAGGCGTTCGACGTGCCGAAGCGTGTCGTCTGCGTGGTCAAGCGGGACACGACCAACACGCCGCTCCACGCCCTGGTGCTGCTCAACGGCCCGCAGTTCGTCGAGGCGGCGCGGGTGCTGGCGGAAAAGCTCCACCGGGAGACCGGAGGCCGGCCGGACGACCTCGCGGCCGCCGCGTACCAGACGCTGCTGGGGCGTCGGCCCGACGCGGTGGAGCGCGGCATCCTCGCCCGCCTGCAGCGCGAGCAGCTCGCCTGGTACCGGGCCCGGCCGGACGAGGCCGCGGCGTATCTGAAGACCGGCGACACGCCGCGGGACCCCGGCCTGCCGGCCGCGGAGATCGCCGCGGCCGCCGTGCTCGTGAACACCCTGATGAACCACGACGGCTTCGCCGTGAAACGCTGACGCCCCGATGACCACCGGCGCGACTGCTGCTCTCACTTTCACCCCTCGGGCGGCGCTGCTCCGTCAGTGCCGCGGCTGCGACGGAGCGCAGTCGTCCGCCCCGCCCGCCACCCAACGCGCGCCATGAAATCCGGTCCAGCCTCGTCCTCCCTGTGCACCGGCGCCGAGCCCTGGCTGCGGCTGAGCCGGCGCGAATGCCTGAACCGCTTTGCGCTCGGACTGGGCGGGATGGCGCTGGCCGAGCTGCTCGGCGGTCGCGCCGCCGCGGCATCCGCCCCGGGCGGGCTCGGGGACCTGCCGCATTTCGCGCCGAAGGCGAAGCGCATCATCTATCTGTTCCAGTCGGGCGGCCCGTCACAGCTCGACCTCTTCGACCACAAGCCGCTGCTCAACCGGAAGCACGGCGAGCAACTGCCCGAGGAGGTGCGGCGCGGCCAGCGGCTGACGGGCATGTCGGGCAACCAGAGCTCGATTCCCATCGCGGGCTCGCCCTTCGCGTTCCGGCAGCACGGACAGAGCGGGGCCTGGTTCAGCGAGTTGCTGCCGCACACGGCGAAGATGGCGGACGACTTGTGCATCATCCGTTCGCTGCACACCGAGTCGATCAACCACGGCCCGGGCGTGACGTTCATGCAGACGGGCTCGCAGATTCCCGGCCGGCCGAGTTTCGGGGCGTGGCTCGACTACGGCCGCGAGACCGCCACCCTGCCGTCGTTCGTGGTGCTCATCACCAAGGACAAGAAGGGCCAGCCGCTCATGTCGCACCTGTGGGGCGCCGGGTTCCTGCCGGCGAGGCACCAGGCGGTGCGGTTCCGCTCGGGCGGCGACCCCGTCCTGTACCTCGGCAACCCGGCGGGCGTCGCCCCGGAGAACCGGCGCCTCGCGCTCGATCGTCTGCGCGAGCTGCACGAGCGTCAGTTCGCCGGCACGCCCGACGCCGAGATCTCCGCCCGGATCGCGAACTACGAGATGGCGTTCAACCTCCAGGCGAGCGTGCCCGACGTCACGAATCTCCGCGACGAGCCGGATCACGTGGTCGACGCCTACGGGCCCGACGCGCGCACCCCCGGCACCTTCGCCGCCAACTGCCTCCTGGCGCGGCGTCTGGCCGAGCGCGGGGTGCGTTTCATCCAGCTCTATCACCAGGACTGGGATCACCACGGCGGCCTCCCGGGCGGCATCCGGCGCGAGTGCGCGCAGACGGACCAGGCGTCGGCCGCCCTCGTGCGCGACCTCAAGCAGCGCGGCATGCTCGACGACACGCTGGTGGTCTGGGGCGGTGAGTTCGGCCGGACCAACTACTGCCAGGGACTGCTCACGGCGGGGAACTTCGGCCGCGATCATCACCCGCGCTGCTTCACCGTCTGGCTCGCGGGCGGCGGCGTGAAGCCGGGCCTCACTTTCGGCGAGACCGACGACTACGGCTACAACATCACGCGCGATCCCGTGCACATCCACGACCTGCACGCGACCATCCTGCATCTCTTCGGCATCGATCACGAGCGGCTGACCTATCGCTTCCAGGGACGGCGGTACCGTTTGACCGACGTGCATGGGCACGTCGTCAAGCCGATCCTCGCGTGACGGCTGCGACCGGGGATTTCGCTCCGGACGACTTCCCGCGGGCGGGCGCCTCAGGCCGGAGGGACGGCGTCGGGTGCGGCGTCATGCCGGCGGCGACGGAGCGAAACCCTCCGAAGCCGGCGCGGCCAGCGCTTCGCCGCCGGTGACTTTCCGGCCTTCGCAGCGCCACCGGTAGACGAGCGGTGCCTTGGTGCGCTCGAGCTCCTTGAACAACGCGCCGTCGGCCCGCTTGGGCAGCTCGAGTTCGTGCAGCCCGGTGGCGTCGCAATTGAGCCAGCGGGCGTACGGCTTGAAATGCTCCACCCGGCCGATGACCCGCGCGAGGCCTGGCACCGGCAACGCGGCTTCGGCGGGCGCGCGCTCCGCGGCGATGAAGGCGTACGGCAGGCTGCGCAGGTCGATCCCCGCGCGCTGGCCGAACTTCACCCACCGCGAGTCCGCGAAGATCTCGGCCGGGGGCGGCGCGAAGAAATGGCACCAGTGCCGTTCGTTCCCCGCCGTGAGCACCGGACAGTCGCCCGCGTGCGGGCACGGCGCGAGGAGCTGGAAGGCGGGCCGCAGGCCGTCGCGGATCGCCGCCAGCTGCCGGCTGACGTCGCGCGTCCCGGGCTCGACCCAGAGCACCGCCTCGCTGCGGGCGATCAGCCGCTGCAGCCCGGCCAGGCTTTCCGGCGAGAGTTCGTTGAGCACATGGCTGATCACCAGCAGGCCGACGGGCGCGTCGCCGGCCAGCAGGCCGGGCGTGGCCTGCGCCGCCCGCAGGCCGGGAAACTGGCGCTCGGCCGCGGCCAGCGCGAAGTCGCACGCGAGCGGCGAGTGGTCCCACACGGTGTAGCTTTCGACCTGGTCGCCGCCAAGGTACCCGAGCACGCGGCGGCCCGCCACGCCGCTGCCGCAGCCCCAGTCGAGTACCTGGCGTGGGCGCGCCGTCCAGCCGCGCAGCCGCAGCTCGCGCAGGACCTGGTCCCATTTCCAGCCGATGCGCTCCCCGTAGGTCAGGTCGTAGCCGGCGAGGTCGCGGGCCGACTCCCAATACGGTCCGCCGGCTCCGGGGCCGGCCAGGAACCGGCCGCGGAGGCGGTCGAGCGCGGACCAGTCGAGTTCGTCCCAGGTCATGCGGAAGCGGCCGCCGGCCCGACCAGCGGGAAACCGAGGTGCGACGCGAGCGCCTGCCGGCGGACCCCGTAGAACGTCGCGAGCTCCCGGATACGCCGCGCGGCTTCATCCCCGTCCGTGCCGGCCGGACGGGCGCGGATGGCGGCGATCATGAGGTTCTTGGCGGTGTGCTCGGTCGAGATGAACTCGAACACTTTCGTCCGGTAGCCGGCCCATTCGAGCAGCTCCGCGCGCAGCGCGTCGGTGACGAACTCCGCCTGCCGCTCCTGGAAGATGCCGTGGCGCAGCGCGCCGGCCAGGACCGCCGGGGCGCGGAGCTGCGGCCGGAGCTCGTGCTGGCAGCAGGGGGCGACCACCAGCAGCCGGGCGCCGGCGGCGTGCCCGCGGAAGAGCGCGTCGTCGGTCGCGGTGTCGCACGCGTGCAGCGCGATCAGGACGTCGCACGCCGCCAGCGGCGTGTCCGCGATCCGGCCGGCCGTGAAGTGCAGCCGGTCCGCGAAGCCGTGGCGGGCCGCGAGTTCCCCGTCGAGCGCCACCAGCTCGGGACGCGCTTCAATCCCGGTGATGCGGGCGCGCCCGCCCAGCAGCTGCGCGAGGGCGAACGTGAGATAGCCCTTGCCGCTGCCCATGTCCGTGATCCGCAGCGGCGGCGCGTCCGGCGGGGCGGGGTCGAGACCCGCCTCGCGGAGCAGGTGGCCCAGCAGCTCGGCGAATTTCTGGATCTGGCGAAACTTGTCCGCCATGCCCTCGCGCGGCTGGCCCCGCTCGTTGGTCACGCCGAGGTCGCGCAGCCAGCCGGCGTCCGCCGGGATCAGATGCGCTTTCGCCCGGTCGTGGCGCCCGGACGGCTTGGCGGCGGCAACGCCGGCGGCGGGTGTCGCGACCACCTTCAGCCGTGCCGGGGTGCCCGGGTTCGTCTCGAGCTGCGCTGCTTGCTCCGCGGTGAAAAGATGGGCGTCGAGGAAATCGGCGCCGATCAGCGGCGCCAGTTGCTCGAATGCCGCCTCGACCGGCAGGTTCTTGGTGACGTCGCGCGTCGTGTGCCGCCAGAGGAACGCGCAATGCGGGCGCGCCTTCAGCGTCACCGGCCGCACGAACAGGTTGCGCAGGGTCGGGTCCGGGCCGCGGTATTTGCCGAGCGTGAGCTTCGTGAGCGCGCCGTCGTCCAGCGTGCGCTGGAGGAGGTCGAGAAAGCGGACGCGGGCATCGGCGGGCGGCATGATTTCCCGGGAGGAAGGCGGAAAGGCGGACGGAAGGGAAGGCTGGGGAAGACGGTGCCATGCCGGAATGCGGCAGCCGGACGGCGGGGCTCCGGGCCGCGCCGCCGGTCAGCGGGAGGGAGTCGGCGCGGTGCGCGACAGTGCGGCGCCCAGCCAGCCGCCACCCTGGCGCTTGTAGGCCTCGAAACCGTCCGGACCGAGCAGTTGGATCAACCGCTCGCGCGCGGCAAGCCCGAGCGCGGAGGCGCGCGCGTCGCGCTGATTGGGCGAGAGGTCGCGATCGCGGTCGACCGCGGCGAGCTGCGGCGTGAATTCCTTCTGCACGGCGATCACATCGTGCGCGACCTGCGGCGGAAGGTTGAGGCGCGCGGTGAGGGCGCGGGTTTGCTGGAGCGCGGTGTCGTTGGCCTCCTGCCAGGCGCGGTACCGCTCCTCGCCGAGACCGTGGCGGAGTTGCGCGTCGAGCTGGCGCTCGCGCTCCTCGCGGAGTGAGCGCATCTCCGCGACGGCCCGTCCCGGCTGGTCGTTGCCGCTCGCGTCGAGCACGGCCTTGAACGCCGGATACAGCGCGCGAAACTCCGCCTCGGTCGCTTCGAATTGACCCAAACGGCCGCGCAACTGGTGCGCCGCGGTGCTGTTGCGCAGGTCATAGGTGAGCAGCTCCTCCGGCGAGAGCAGGCGCTCGATGTCGGCGCGCTTTTCACGCGCCAGCAGCTCGAGCCTCGCGCGATGCGAGGTGCCCGGCCCGCCCTGGTCCGCAAAGGTCTGCTCCTCGAGATCGGCGTAATCGGCCAGGATGCGTTTCAGCCCGGCGACCTTGTCGGCAGGCAGGCCGCCGAACTGGCGGCGGCTCGCGGTCTCGTCCAGGTCGAGTTCGCTCCCGACGAGTTCGCGGAAGAGCCGCCGCTGTTCGCGGCTGAGCTCGCGCATCCCGGCGGCGGCGGCCGCGGCCGCGCGTGCGGAAGGATTCCGCCAGTACTCGTCGGGTCCGGGCTGACCCTGCAGCGCGGCGATGCGCTGCTGAAACGCCTGGTTGAGCAGCATGGCGATCACGGTGCGGACGATGCCCGGCGCGAGGCCCAGCGCCTCGAGCTCGGTGCGCAGCCGGCGAAAGTCCGCCTCGGTGCGCGGGGCGGCCGGTGGCCGCGCCGGGGACGAAGCCTCCGGGGGAACAGACCGGGCGGGCGCGGGCGTCGGAGCTGCGACCGCAGGCGAGGTGTCCCGCGGCCCGCCGGCGCGGGAGGTGCGAAACAGGAACCAGGCATTGGCCGCGAGGGAGGCGGCGAGGATCAGCGTCAGGATCGCGCGGCTCATCGGCAGTCACTAAAGCGACGGGTGCGACCGGCGCAACGCCGCGCTCCCCGGCCGGAGCGGCGCTGCGCGGAGCCGGACTCATGCCGTTGGCCTTCAAATCCGCCAGGGAGACGGCTGGACCGAAAGGTGGACCGGCTTGTCCTCGAGCCGCTGCGGACCGGCCCATCACACGTCCGCCGCCTGGGCGTAGGCGGCTTCACCGCAACGGCATCGTTCCGGCTGAGGGGCTGCAGGCCGCCGCGGACCCGGCTCACGTCGCCTCGGCGGGCTTCAGGGCGGGGGCGGATTCGGCCGTGCGGCGCCGCCGCAGGCGCTGCGTGAGGCGGTCGAAATACAGGTAGACGACGGGCGTGGTGAACAGGGTGAGGGCCTGGCTCAGGATCAGGCCGCCGACGATCGCGTAGCCGAGCGGCTGGCGCAGTTCCGATCCGTCGCCGTGGCCGAGGGCCAGCGGGATGCCGCCGAGCATGGCGGCGAGCGTCGTCATCGTGATCGGCCGGAAGCGTTTCAGGCAGGCCTCGAAGATCGCGTCCGCGGGCGCGAGGCCGCGCGTGCGCTCCGCCTCGAGCGCGAAGTCGATCATCATGATCGCGTTCTTCTTCACGATGCCGATCAGCAGCAGGATGCCGATGATGGCGATGACGCCGACGTCGTGGCCGAAGATCCACAGCGTGAGCAGCGCGCCGAGCCCGGCGGAGGGCAGCGTCGAAAGGATCGTGAGCGGATGGATGAAGCTCTCGTACAGCATGCCGAGGATGATGTAGATGGCGATGATCGCGGCCACGATCAGGTAGGGCTGCGAGCGCAGCGACGTCTGGAAGGCCTGCGCCGTCCCCTGGAAGCTGCCGCTCAGCGTCGCGGGCGCCTGCAGCTCGGCCTGCGCGGCCTCGATGGCGGTGACGGCGTCGCCGAGTGCGACGTCGGGCGCGAGGTTGAACGAGAGCGTCACCGCCGGGTACTGGCCGAGATGGTTGATCGTGAGCGGCTTCGTCGAACGCGTGTCGAGGCGCACCAGCGCCGACAGCGGCACCTGGCCGCCGGTGAGCGGTGAGCGGATGAAGAGGCGGTCGAACGTCGACGGGTCCGACTGCATCTCGGGCGGCACCTCGATGATCACCTTGTACTGGCTGACCTGCGTGAAGAACTGCGTCACCTGCCGCTGGCCGAAGGCGCTGTAGAGGACGCTGTTGATCGCCTGCGTGGGGATGCCGAAGCGGGAGGCGGCCTGCCGGTCGATCTCGACGCTGAGGGCCGGCGCCGTGGCCTGCTGGTCGGAGGTCACGTCGCGCAGCTGCGTCAGCGTCTTCAGGCGCTCCAGGATGCGCGGGGCCCAGGCGTTGAGTTCGTCGGAATTGGCGGTGCGCAGCGTGTACTGGAACTGCGTCTTGGTGCTGAGGCCGCCCACGTTGAGGTCCTGCTGGGACTGGAAGAACATCGTCACGCCCGGGATGCCGGCCGTCTTCTGCCGCAGCCGGTTGATGATCGTCCAGGCGGAGTCCCGCTCGTCGCGCGCCTTGAGCGTGATCCAGTAGCGCGCGTTGTTCTGGGTCGAGGCGGAGCGGCCGGAGCCGATCATGCACTGGAACGCGAGCACGCCTGGATCGGCGGCGATGAGGGCGCCGACGCGCTCGACATGCGCCGACATCGCGGCGAACGAGATGTCCGCGCCCGCCTCGGCGGTCGCGCTGAGGAAGCCGGTGTCCTGCTGCGGGAAAAAGCCCTTGGGCATCTTCACGAAGACGAGCGCCGTGACTCCGAGGGTGACGAACAGGGAGGCGAGGGTGAGCCGCTTCCAGCGCAGGACGACGCGCAGCATCGCCTCGTACAGGCCTTCGACCCCGCGGAAGAAACGTTCGAGCCGGGAGTCGCACCAACCCGCGACCCCGCGCGTCGGGGCGTGATGCGGATGGAGGAACTTCGCGCACATCATCGGCACGAACGTCAGCGAGACGAAGCCCGAGACCAGCACGGCCGCGGTGACCGTCAGCGCGAACTCGCGAAACAGCCGGCCGACAATGCCGCCCATCAGCAGCACCGGGATGAACACGGCCACGAGCGAGAGGCTGATGGAGAGGATGGTGAAGCCGATCTCGCCGGCGCCCTTCAGCGCCGCCTCGAACGGCCGCATGCCGCCCTCGATGTGCCGGTAGATGTTCTCGAGCATCACGATCGCATCGTCGATGACGAAGCCGACCGAGATCGTGAGCGCCATCAGCGAGAGGTTGTTCAGGCTGAAGCCGGCCAGGTACATGATCGCGAACGTCGCCACGATCGAGATCGGCACCACCGCGCTGGCGATCAGCGTGGCCCGCACATTGCGCAGGAAGATGAAGACGACGCCCGTCACGAGCGTCATCGTGAGCAGGAGGTGAAACTCCACCTCGGCCACCGAGGCGCGGATCGTGCGCATGCGATCGCTGAGCACCTCGAGCTTGATCGCGGGCGGCATCGCGGCCTGCAATTGCGGCAGCAGCTCGCGCACGCGTTCGACGGTCTCGATGACGTTGGCGTCGGATTGCTTCCGGATGATCACGCCCACGCCGCGCTTGTTGTTCACCCAGGCGGCGGCCCGCACGTCCTCCGCGCCGCGCACGGCGCGACCGACGTCGCGGATCCGGATCGGCGCGCCACGCCGGTACGCGAGGATGAGGTCGTTGTACGGCTCGGCCTCGAGGATCTGGTCGTTGGCGTAGATCGCCAGGCTCTGGTGCGGGCCGTTGAGGCTGCCCTTGGGCGAATTGAGGGTGGCGGAGGCGATGACACCGCGCACGTCGTCGAGCGAGAGCCCGAGGGCGGCGAGTTTCGCCGGATCGACCTGCACGCGCACGGCCGGCTTCTGCTCGCCCATGATGCTCACCTGGGCGACGCCGCGGAGCTGCGAGATCTGCTGGGCGACGATATTCGCGGCGTAGTCGCTCACCTGCGTCAGAGGCAGCACGTCCGATTGCATGCTGAGCAGCATGATCGGCGAATCCGCTGGATTTACCTTCCGGTAGTTGGGCGGGGCCGGCAGGTCGGAGGGCAGACGCCCGGCGGCCGAGCTGATCGCCGCCTGCACTTCCTGCGCCGCGGCGTCGATGTCGACGTCGAGGTCGAACTGGATCGTGATCTGGACGACGCCCAGGCTGCTGGTCGACGTCATCTGCGTGACGCCCGGGATCAGCGCGAGCTGGTTCTCGAGCGGCGTGGCCACCGCGGAAGCCATCGTGTCCGGGCTCGCGCCGGGAAGATTGGCCGAGACCTGGATGGTGGGAAATTCGATCTGCGGCAGCGGGGCGACCGGCAGGAACGGGAACGCGACGCAGCCGACGAGGAAGATCGCGATGGTGAGCAGCGCGGTCGCGATCGGCCGGCGGATGAAGGGGGTGGAGAGGCTCATTCGGCGGGCGGACGGCTGGCGGTGAGATCGGACTTGCCCCGGCGCTCCTCGGGCACGACCCGGGCGCCGGGCTGCAGCTTGCTCTGGCCGTCGCGCACCACGCGTTCGCCGGCCTTCAGGCCCGACTCGATCACGGTGAAGCCCTCGACCGTCGGGCCTGGCTTGATCGCGCGGGCTTCGACAGTCTGGTCGGCCTTCACGACGTAGGCGAACGGCCCGTCCAGCCCGGCCTGCACCACCTCGGCGGGGACCACCGCGGCGCCCTGCCGCGTCTCCACCAGGAGGAGCGCGGTCACGAACTGCCCGGGCCACAAGGCGAGGTCGTCGTTGGCGAACCGCGCCTTGAGCCGCACGGTGCCGGTGGCGGTGTCGATCTGGTTGTCGATGAGCTCGAGCTGCCCGCGGGCGAGGACCGCGCCGGCGTCGTCCTGCGCCTGCACGGCGGGAGGGGTGGAGTCCGCCTGCAGCCGGCGCCGCAGCGCGGGCAGGTGATGCTGCGGCAGCGTGAAGAGCACGGAGACGGGCTGGACCTGCGTGATGACGACGAGCCCGGACCCCTGGCTGGCCGTCACCAGATTGCCGGCGTCGACGAGCCGGACGCCCGTGCGGCCGGCGATGGGGGCGCGGACGGTGGTGAAATCGAGGTCAAGCTGCGCGACCTCGATCGCGGCCTGGTCGGCCTTGAGCTGGGCGGAGAGCTGGGCGACCGACGCTTCCTGCCGTTCGAGGATGCGGCGGCTCTCGGCGTCGCTGGCGAACAGGGTGCGGATCCGCTCCAGCTCGCGTTTCGCATTGGCCAGCGCGGCCTCGTTCTGGACCAGGCGCGAGCGCACCTGCTCGAGCGCGGCGCGGTAGGGCCGCGGATCGATCTGGGCGAGCACGTCGCCCGCCTTCACCTCCTGGCCCTCGGTGAAATTCACCTGGTCGAGCGAGCCCCCGACGCGCGGGCGCACCGTGACCGTGTTCGACGCCTGGACGGTGCCGAGTCCGGACAGCCAGAGCGGCACATCGCGCACGACGACATCGGCCGTGACGACGGGGATGCCGCGGGCGCCTCCGCCGGCGTTCGGCGCGGCGGACCGCCCCGCGGGCCGCTGCTGCCGCCAGTACAGCGTGGCGCCGACGCCGACGACCAGGATGAGAAGGAGGATCCAGCGAGGTTTCATGCGGAAGAAGGCGGAACAGGGACGGGAGGAACCGGGGCGTGCGCCCGGGCGCGGCGCGCGACCGGCTCCATTCGAGGCAGGAAAACGCGGCGCTAAACAAAAAAGATGCGCGCGGGCGCCGGTTTAGTGTGACGGAGTGTGGCGGGGGCGGCGCCTGACACATCTTGTTACACTTTTCCCGACCGGGGCCCGCGGCGGGACGCGAAGCGGCTTTTCACCCGGGCGTTTCCCCGTTCAATGCCGCCACCGCCCGACCCGGCGCCATGGAAGCCACTCCGCACATCGCGGTGGTCGACGACCACCAGGAAATCCGCGAGCTCGTCAGCCGCTACCTCGGCGAGCACGGCTATCGCGTGAGCTCGGCCGACAGCGCCGCGGCCTTCCGCCGGCTGCTCGAGCGCAGCGCGCCGGACCTGGTCGTCCTCGATGTGATGATGCCGGGGGAGGACGGCCTCGCGCTGTGCCGCGACCTGCGGGCGACGACGCGGCTGCCGATCATCTTTCTCACCGCGGTCGCGGAGGACACGGACCGGATCATCGGGCTCGAGATGGGGGCGGACGACTACCTGACGAAACCGTTCAACCCGCGCGAGCTGCTCGCCCGCGTCAAGGCGGTGCTCCGCCGCGCACAAAGCCTGCCGCCGCAGCGCGGGCTGATCCGCGCCGATCGCGTCCGGTTTGACGGACAGGTGCTCGACGTGAAGCGCCGCGAGGTGGTGGGCGCGGACGGCGTGGCCGTGCCGCTGAGCACGGCGGAGTACCGGCTGCTCGCCGTGTTTCTCGAGCATCCGGGACTGGTGCTGACGCGGGACCAGTTGCTCGACCTCACGGCCGGGCGGGCGGCGGACGCCTTCGATCGCAGCATCGACAACCAGGTCAGCCGGCTGCGCCGGAAAATCGAGCCGGACCCGAAGAACCCGGTGCTGATCCGCACGCACTGGGGCGGCGGATACTGTTTCACCGGAGCGGTGGAGTCCGCATGAAAGTATTCCGGGCCCGCAGCCTGACCGGGCAGTTGATCGGCCTCCTGCTGCTGGTCATGGGGCTGGCGCAGCTCGGCTTCTTCCTGCTCAACCGCAGCGAGCGCGAGAGCCTGCTGCGCAACCTGCAGCGCGACGAGTTCCTCGCGCGCATCGGCTCGGTGTCGCGGCTGCTGGCGACGACGGAGCCGGGATTGCACCCGGAGATCCTCCGCGCGGCGAGCACGACGCTCTCGCGCTACTGGCTGGCGGCGGAGCCGCCGGGCGATCCGCCGGCCTGGCAGCGGACCGCGCGGGACTACCTGCTGCGGGCGCTGCCGGCGGGGCCGCTGACCACGGAGCCGGTGGCGGCGGACGCCGGCGGCGAGACGGCGGCGGAGGGATTCGTCACCAATCCCCGCTTCGGGCCCAACGACCTGCGCGTCTCCGCCGGGCCGGCCTGGGAGAATCTCGGGCCGGGAAGCTGGCCCGGTGGCCGGCCGGCGCGGCTGCTGGTGCTCGAAAGCTGGAACGGACTCGGCCTCGCCGTGCCGGTGCGCGACGGCCTCTGGCTGCACACGGTCTATGCCCGGCCGGACCTCATCACGCAGTCCCCGGCGGGATACTACGTGACCTTCGGGCTCACGGGGGCGCTGCTGCTGCTCGTGGCGTTCCTCGCCGTGCGCCGGCTGGGGCGGCCGCTGCAGCGCCTCACGGATGCGGCCGAGCGACTGGGCCGCGGCGAGGAGATCGAGGTGCTGCCCGAGGACGGTCCGGACGACGTGCGGCGCACCACGGAGGCGTTCAACCGCATGCAGGCGCGGCTGCGGCGGTTCGTGGCCGACCGCACCCGGATGATGGCGGCGATCAGCCACGACCTCCGGACCCCGATCACGTCGCTCCGCCTGCGGGCCGAATTCATCGCCGAGCCGGAGATGAAGGAGAAGATCATCGCCACCCTCGACGAGATGCAGGCGATGACGGAATCCGCCCTCGCGTTCGCGCGGGAGGAGGCGACGGCGGAGCCTTCGCGTACCACCGACCTCGACGCGTTGCTCGAGAGCCTGTGCGCCGATCTCGCGGAACTGGGTTGGGACGTGACGTTCGTGCACGGCGACCGCGTGCCCTGGCGCGGCCGGCCTGACGCCCTGCGCCGGGCGCTGCGCAACCTGATCGAGAATGCCGTGCGCTACGGGGGCCGGGCGCGCGTACGGCTCGGGGTTGACGCCGATGGCGTGGACATCCGGATCGAGGACGACGGTCCGGGGATCCCGGCCGCCGACTTCGAGAAGGTCTTCGCACCGTTCGTGCGGCTGGAGAGTTCGCGCAACCGCACGACGGGCGGCGTCGGGCTCGGGCTTTCGATCGCGCGCACCATCGTACGCAGCCACGGCGGCGACATCGTGCTGGCCAACCGCGACGCGGGCGACGGCGCGGGCGGGCTCGTCGCGTCCGTCCGGCTGCCGCGGACCTGAGCCCGGACGGGTCAGCGAGGCCGGCGCCGTTTGTGCCCGAGCGGCTGATCTGCGATGGGAAGCTACGTAGCGGCGTGAGGACAGGCCGCTCCACCTTTCAGCGAGGCCGTCCTGCGGCCGCCCGGTTCACGGCAGGAAGTCCGTCGTGATCGCGCTCGCCGGAGTCACCTTGCCCTTCGCCAGGATGCCCAGCTCCTCCATCTGCCGGATCTGCGTGGCGTAGCGGGCGGGATCGAGGCGTCCGATCTGCTGCGGACCGCCGCTGGCGTCGCGGCCGGTGACCAGCTTCTCGTCGATGATCATCTGGCGCGAGTACGTCATGAAGGCGTCGGTGTTGTTCGGATTGGCCTGCTTCATGAGGGCGTGCGCGCCCGCCGGGTCGCCGACGAGATAGTCGCGCCAGCCGCGGACGTAGGCGCGCAGGAACGCCCGCAGCACCTCGGGCCGCTCGCGCGCGAAGCGCCGGTTGGTGACCAGGACGGCGTAGGCACGGAAGCCGGCATCCCACGTGGACAGGAACCGCGGCGCCTTGCCGCCGGCGGCGATGATGTGGTGCGGTTCGGCGATGAAGTAGCCCTGCTGCAGGGCCTCGCGATTGGCGAGGAAGGCGGCGACGGAGAAGTTCTGCGGCACGATGCTGAATTTCAGCGCGTACTTTTTCTCCAGGAACTTGAGGAACGCCCACTCGGGCCGGGCGATGATCGTCCGGCCCTGCAGGTCCTCGAATCGGCGCACCGTGCTGTCGGCATGCACCAGGATGCCCGCGGGGTCGTCCTGGAAGACGGCGGCGAACTGCACCACCGGCAGCCCCTCCGCCTGCTGCAACAGCGTGTTGGTGCTGTCGGCCTGGCCGATGTCGGCCTTGCCGGTGGCGACGCTGGGCATGACGTGCGCGCCGGGCCCGCCGGGGATGAGGGTGACGTCGAGGCCCTCCTCGCGGAAAAAGCCGCGCGCGGCGGCCTGGTAGAAGCCGCCGTGCTCGGGCTCGGCGACCCAGTCGAGCTGCACCGTCAGTTTCGCGGGGGCGGGAGCGGCCGCGCGGCCGACGACGGCGGTGAGCAGGAGCAGGAGGACGAGGGACGGGAGGTGCATGATAGATTCTACGCGGCGGACGTTCGGCCGGATTCGCGGCGCGGCCCTCAACGGTCGCGGCGCTCGTAGGCGTCGTGCCAGTGCCGCAGCGTGAGCCACGCGAGCGTGAGCACCGCGGCGTTGAGCACGAAGCCCAGGGCGCAGGTGGTGAGGGCGGTGGCGAAAAGGGCGGGGTACTTCGCCTGCGCGGCGTAGATGACCGCCTGGAAGCCCAGGCCGCCGCCGCCGCCGGCCGACGATCCGGCGTTCATGTCGGCGACGACCGCCCCGATCGGCGCGATGGTGGCGGCGATGCGCAGTCCGGTGAAGAAGTAGGGCAGCGCCGCGGGCACCCGCAGCCGGAGCAGCTGCTGCCAGCGGCTGGCGCGGTAGAGGGCGAAGAGTTCGACGAGGTTGCGATCGGTCGAGATCAGGCCCTGCGTGGTGTTCACGACGAGGGGAAAGAAGGCGATGACGAACGTCAGGAGCGCCACGCTGTTCAGTCCCGCGCCCACCCAGATGACGCAGATCGGCGCGAGCACGGGCAGCGGTGTCATCTGCAGCGCCATCAGATAGGGGTAGAGGCTCGTGCGCACCAGAGGCGAGAGCGAGAGCAGCAGCGCGAGCACGGAACTCACGACCAGCGCGAGGCCGAAGCCGAGCAGCGCGCCCTGGGCGGTGTTCCACGTCGCGGAGGCGAGCACGGCCCGGTGTTCGCGGAAGGCGTCGAGGATGGCGGCGGGGGTGGGCAGCAGGAACCGCATCTCGGGCGTGAGATAGAAGTGAATGCCGTACCAGAGCGCGATGACCACCGCGCCGGTGAGCGCCGGCAGCAGGATGCGGGAGGCGGCGTGCGAGCGCGGGGACATCAGCTTCTGGCCGCGGCGGGCACGGCGGGGACGGACCGGAGGAGGCGCGACACCCCGGCCACCAGGTCGAGGTATTCGCGCGAAAGCCGGGTGTCGTCGGTGCGCGGATACGGAAGCGGGACCGCCACCTCGTGGTGGATGCGGCCCGGCTGCGACGCGAGGATGAGGATGCGGTTGGAAAGGAAGACGGCCTCGGCCACGGAGTGCGTGACGAAAAACGCGGTCCAGGCCGCCGCCCCGCGGATGGCGAGCAGTTCCTCGTTGAGGTGCTCGCGGGTCATCTCGTCCAGCGCGCCGAAGGGCTCGTCGAGCAGGAGCAGCCTCGGCTCCAGGGCGAGCGCGCGGGCGATCGAGACCCGCATCTTCTGACCGCCGGAAAGCTGGCGCGGATAGGCCGCGGCCTTGTCGCCGAGCCGCACGAGTTCGAGCACCCGGCGCGTCGTGGCGGCGCGCGCCGCGGCCGGCACGCCGCGCAGGCGCTGGGGCAGGTCGACGTTGTGCGCCACCGTGAGCCAGGGCAGGAGGGTCGGCTCCTGGAAGACATATGCCAGCTCCGCCGCCGCGGCGTCGGGCGTGCGGCCCGCGACCGTGAGTTCGCCCTCCGTGACCGGGCTCAGCCCGGCGAGCAGTCGCAGCGCGGTCGACTTGCCGCAGCCACTGGGACCGATCAGGGAGACGAAATCGCCGGGCTGGGCGGAGAACGTGATCCGGTCGAGCACGACGGGGCCGTCACCGAATCGTTTGGTGACACCGCGAAATTCAACCAGGGGAGCCGCCGCCATGCGGCCAAGAAGTGGCGGGCGCCTCCGGCGAGGGCGAGTGGGAAGTGGGCGCGCCGCCGCGCCGCGCTCACCCGAGCTGCATTTCCGAACACGCGATCATGTACCGCGTGCGGGTCAGCCGGAGCCAGTCACCGAAGTCGGGGATGTCGACGCCGGCTCCCTGCAGCCAGGCGGGCGACGGCAGCTCGGGCAGCTTCTCCTCCGGTACGCAGAACAGGGAGCGCGCCCACCGCGCCGTGGCCAGGATCATCGCGAGCTGGCGAAACTGCGGCTCGGCGCTTTCCGGATCGAGCTGGGCGGCCACGACGCCGGCGATGGGCGCTGGAAAATCCCACAGCCGCAGCAGCGCGGCGCCGGCCTCGGCATGCGAGTAACCGAGCCAGTCGCGCTCCGCGGGGGCGAAGTCGAGCGGATAGCCGGAGGAGACGAAGGTGCGCGGCCGGCGCTGCTGCGCCGAGTAGCGATCGATCACGACCAGGCCCAGACCGTGCATCAGGCCTGCCGTGTAGGCGTCGTCCCGGTCGGCGTCGGGCGTCCGCTCCGCCAGCGCTCCGGCCGCCATCGCGCACGCGACCGCGCGCTGCCACAGCTTCAGCGCCGAAAGTCCGTAGGCGTTGAGCGGCTGGCCCACCAGTTGAGAGGCGACCGCGTAGGTGACCAGTTCCTGCACTCCCTTGACGCCGACGCGATGGATGCCTTCGGCCACCGACTCGACCCGCGCGCGACCGCCGCCGAAGTGGGTGCTGTTGGCCATGCGCACGACGCGCGCCGACAGCCCTGGCTCCAACGTGATCACATCCGCGATGGCGTCGATCGTCGTGTCCGGCTGGCTGAGCAGACGCCGAAGCGTCAGCAGGACCTTTGGCGCCGGCGGCAGATCCTTGATCTGCTTCACGAGCGCCTCCGCCGAGGGCTTCAGGAACGGGATGGAAAAGGCCACGTACCACCATCGGCCTGGCGCGCGTCCGCTTAAGTCCATCGCACGTTATTTGCGTGGGCCAAGAAACTGCCTCGCAGTGCCATGGGCCGGCCGGCCCGGGTATTACGGCCCCTGGCGGCGAAGGCGGCGTTCCGCTAAGGTCGACGTGCTCGTCCCGGGAGACGGCGCCCGCTCCGGCGCTCCGCTTCTCGTTGGAAGGGTTCAAAATATGATCGCCTCGGCTCCCGGCGCCGGCCAGCCTGCTGGCCCCGGCTCGCTGGTTTCAGACAGGGTTTCCCCCGTTTCAACTTCCACCATGGACAACACCGCTCCCGCTGCTTCGGCCGCCGTTCCCGCCGTCGAAGACAAGACGACCGCCATCATCAGCTATCTCACGCTGATCGGCTTCATCGCCGCCGTGATCATTCACGGCAACAAGAAGACCAAGCTCGGCTCGTATCACCTGCGCCAGGCGCTGGGCCTGATCCTCACCTCGTTCGCGATCGGCATGTGCATGATCGTGCCGATTCTCGGCTGGATCGTCGGCCTGGTCGGCTGGATCGCCCTGCTGGTCTTCTGGGTCATCGGGCTGCTGGCCGCGATCAACGGCCAGATGAAACCCGTGCCGCTCCTCGGCGAGCATTACCAGAAGTGGTTCGGCACGGCCTTCGAATAAGGCCGTCGTCCGCTCCGGTGGCTGCCTGAAGCACCGGGAAATCTCACCGCCGCCGGGCTGACCCGGCGGCGTCTCCGGCCCCTGGCCTGCGGGTCCGGCTTGAGTTTTTTTCGCTCCCGGAAACGGAGCCTTCGTCCCACCCGGGCGGAGCTCTGCCCGGAACCCGCGCGTCGTTTTCTCATTCTTTTCGCTTCCCGTCGTCATGTCGTCCCGTCGTCGCCTGAGTTTGCTCGCCCTTCTGCTGCTGGTCGTGGCTGCCCTGTTGCTGTTCCGCCGCTGCGGTGCGTCTCGTCCGGTCGAGCCGAAACCAGCCGCTCGCGAGCACTCTCCCGCTCCGTCCCACCGTGATCTCGAGGCCCCGCCGGCTCCGGTGACGGGCGTCCCGCCGGCGCCGGAGAAAATCGGGCCGGCCTCGCTCGACGTGCCGGCCGAGGTCGAAGCCGGAGGCATGCTCACGGTGCGCTGGACCGGGCCGGACAATGGGGAGGATTTCGTCACCGTCGTGCGGCCCGATGCCGCGGCCTCCGCCTACGGCCCTTACCGGGAGACGCGGCGCGGGCCCGTGCTCGAACTCCAGGCGCCGCCCGACGCCGGCGCCTGGGAGGTGCGTTATGTGACCGGGCGCTCGAAGCAGGTGCTGGCGCGGGCGCCGCTCACCGTCCAGCCGGTCTCCGCCGCGGTCACGGCGCCGGGCGAGGTCGTCGCCGGCGGGACCTTTTCCGTCCAGTGGCGCGGCCCCGGCCACGCCGGGGATTACGTGACCGTCGTGCCCCGCGGTACGCCCGACGGGCAGTATCGCAGCTATGCGGAAACGGCCCGCGGCGCCACGCTCACCTTGACCGCCCCGATCGACGCGGGCGATGCCGAGGTGCGGTACATGACCGGCACGGGTGCGCGTGTGCTCGCGCGCCACGGCTTGCGGGTGGTGCCGGCGGCGGTGACGCTCGCTGCGCCGCCCGAAGTCGTGGCCGGGGCGCGACTCGCGGTGACGTGGACCGGCCCGGCCAACGCCGGCGACTACGTGACGGTCGTGCCGAAAGCGACGCGCGACGGGCAGTATGCCCAGTATGCGGAGGCGTCCCGAGGTTCGCCGCTCGCGGTGACCGTCCCCATCGATCCCGGCCCTGCGGAGATCCGCTATATGAGCGGGCAGGGCGCTCGCGTCCTGGCCCGGCGCGACGTGCTGGTGGTGCCGGCGCGGGTCGAGCTGCGGCCGCCGCCCTCCGGCCCTGCCGGCGGTCCTTGCTTCGTCGCGTGGACGGGCCCGGACAACACAGGCGATTATCTCACCATCGTGCCGCGCGGAGCGAAGGACGGTGCGATGCACCGGATGACCAGCACGACCGCGGGTTCGCCGGTCCGCGTCGATGCGCCGCCGACGCCCGGCCCCGCGGAGGTGCGCTACATGAGCGGGCAGGGCAACCGCGTGCTCGGCCGCGCCGCGATCGAGCTGCAGTGAGTCGCGGGCGGGCCGTCAGGTCGCGTCGGGCGGCCGGCCGGCCGCGCCCGGGCGCAGCAGCCGTGCGATGAGCGGCAGCAGGTCGTGCGGCGTCCCGGGCTTCTCGACGATCTCGCGCACCCCGAGCGCCCGGGCGGCCTCGGCTTCCGTGGCGCGCAGGTAACCCGAGGTCAGGATGATCGGGACCGCCGGGTCGACGGCGAGCAGCGCCCGCGCGAGATCGAGCCCGGACATCTCTGGCATCGAAAGATCGGATACCACCAGTCGCACGGACGCGGCGTGGTGGCGGAACCATTCCAGCGCCTCGCGCGGGCGCTGGAACGCGGTGACGTCGTAACCCGCGCGGCGGAGCACGCGCTCGGCCACGAAGATCAGCGCCTCCTCGTCGTCGACGAAGAGGATGCTCTCGCCCGAACCGGTCCGCTCGATCGCGGGAGGCGGCGCGACGGTGGCGGGAGTTTCGGTGCGCAGCGCCGCGGACGCCGGAAAGTACAGCTCGAACGTGCTGCCGGCGCCGACGACACTGGAGACCGCGATGGTGCCGCCGTTGGCGCGGAGGATGCCGTGCACGACGGAGAGCCCGAGCCCCGTGCCCTCGCCGGGGCCCTTGGTGGTGAAGAAGGGATCGAAGATGCGCGGGAGCAGATCCTCGGGAATGCCGCTGCCGTTGTCGCTGACGACGATGCGGACGTAGCGCCCCGGTTTCAGCTCGGCCGGCAGCTCGGAACGGCCGGGAGCGGCCGTCTCCGCCGAGAGGGAAAACAGCAGGCGGCCGGGATGGGTGCCGATCGCATGCCACGCATTCGTGCCGAGGTTGAGCAGCACCTGGTGCAGCTCGGTGCTGTCGATGTCGACGAGCGGCACGTTCTCCGCCGCGTGCACGGAGATTTCCACGTGGGCCGGGATGGTCGCGCGCAGCAGCTTGACGACCTCCTCGACGATCGGGAGGGGCGCGATGGGGAGGCGGCGGTTTTCCGCCGGGCGGCTGAAGGCGAGGATGCGGCGCACCAGTTCGCGCGCACGCTGGCCGGACTTCTTGATCTTCGCGAGCGATTCGTGCGCGGGGTGCACGGCGTCGGTGTCGAGCATGCCGAGCTCCGCGTTGCTCAGGATGGCGGTGAGGATGTTGTTGAAGTCATGCGCGATCCCGCCGGCCAGCGTGCCGATCGCCTCGAGCTTCTGCGACTGCCGCAACTGCTCTTCGAGCCGGGCACGTTCCATCTCGGCCAGCCGGCGCCCGGTGATGTCCGCGGTCACCCCGATGATGCGCTCGGTGCCCGGGGCGTCGCCCTTGCGCTGCCGGTGCCCCTTGACCTCGAGCCAGCGTTCCGTGCCGTCGGCGAGCAGCACCGGATGGGTGTGATCGACCTCGTCGATCGCCCCCTCGACCAGGCGTTCGAGCAGGGCGCGCAGTTCGGCTCCCTGCGGTTCGCGCACGCGGTCCGCCAGGTGGTTCATCGCGCCCGAGAGCGTGCCGCGCACGTAGCCGTAGACGTCCTCGGCCTCGGCGGAGGCGAGCAGGGTGCGCGAGGCCACGTCGATCTCCCACGAGCCCATGCGCGCCGACCGCATGGCGAGCCGGAGGCGCTCCTCGTTGCTGCGCAGCGAGGCCTCAGCCTCCATGCGCGCGATGGCGGCGCCGCAATGGTCGGCGAGCGTCTTGAGCTGCTGGACATCGGCGTCGCCGTACCGGTGCGGGGTGTAGCTCTGCACCGACACCACGCCGACGACGCGCCCCTCCCAAAGCACCGGCGCCAGCACGATCGACAGGCTGCGGCGGGTGGCATGGCCCCAGGGCTCGAAGTCGCTCGACGGGTCGATGCTGCTCTCCGCCGCGCGGTTGATCAGGAGCGGTGATCCCTGGAGCACCGGGCGCATCTGGCCGCTGAAGGAGGAGATCGTCGGGGGCACCTCGCGCGGCGCGTTCTCGCCGAAATTGGTATCCTCCATGTACGCGCCGAGGCTGACGTCGCCGCGCTCGTTGAGCAGCACGAGGAAGAACGCATCGTGACCGAAGACCTTGCGGCAGGCCTCCGCGACGGTGAAACCCAGCGAATGCGGCTCGAGGGCCGCGGTCAGCGAGGTCGCCAGCCGGCGCAGCGCGTCCTGCACCATCGAGTGGCGCTTGGTGGTGGAGATGTCGCGGGCGATCATCGACGTGAATTCGAGCGCGCCGCCCCCGCGGCGGTGCGCGAGCACGACGAGCGACACGGGGATCTCGTGGCCGTCGCGGTGGAGGAGCGCCAGTTCGCCCGACCAGCTCCCGTGCTGCAGGGCCGCGGGCAGCGCATGGCGCGCGAACTCGCCGCGCGCCCACGCGGCGAGGATGGCGGGCGTGTGCAGCGTGGACGAATCGACCCCCGTCTCGAGGCCGAGCAGCCGCCGTCCCGCGGGGTTGAGGTACGCGAGAGACTCGCTCGCGTCGGCAAACGCGATGAAGTCGCTGGTGTTCTCCAGCACCAATCCGAGCCGCGCCTGCGCCTCGGCCAGCCGGCGCTCGCGCTCGAGTTTCTCCCGCGCGGCGCGCGTGCGCCGGTCGGCCGCGAACCACGCCGCGCCCCCCGCGAGCCCGAGCAGGCTCAGCCCGACGAGCCCGCGAAACCAGCCGGTCTGCCAGAAGAACGGCGCGATCTCGAAATGCAGCGTCGCGCCGGTCTGGTTCCAGTAACCGTCGCTGCCCGAAGCCTGGATGCGCAGGCGGTGCCGGCCCGGGGGCAGCTCGAGGAAACTCACCGCCGTCTCCCGCTGCATCTCCTGCCACTGGCCCGCGGCGTCGTCGAGCTGGACGCGATACCGCTGCTTCCGGGGCGCGATGAAATCGAGTGCCGCATAGGTGATGCGGATGAGCCGGCAGCCCGGCGGCAGCAGCGGCGGGGACATGTCCGCGGTCAGGGCGATCTCGACCGGACGGGTGGCGCCGTCGGGCACGTAGCTGACCGCCTCCACCACCACCGGCGGCGGCTGCGACGCGATGCGCAGCGTGGCGGGATCGATCATCGCCACGCCCCGGACCAGCGCGAACCAGATGCGGCCGCGCTCGTCCTTCGCGAGGGTGGGCTGGGTGAGGTTCGGAAAGTCGATTTCGCGCAGCCCGTCGTGCTCATCGAAAAGCTGGAGGTGGGCTTCGAAGCCGGGCTCGTCGGCCATGCGCCAGAGTGCGTCGGCCTCGGCGCGCACCGCGTTGCGGCCCACGCTGAACCACAGCGCGCCCCGGTCATCCTGGATCAGCGCCCCGACGGCGCCTTCGGGCAGGCGGCCGCCGCCCTCGAGGTGACGGAGGATTCCCCCCTGCTGCACGTACAGGCCGTGCCCCAGCGTGCCGATCCACGTGCGATCCTGCGCATCGACGTACAACGCCGAGATCCGCACCTCCTCGGGCAGCGTGAGAAAGGGGACCTCGCTCAGGCCGCTGGCGCCGAACGCATGGATCTCGTGCAGGTGCGAGATGAGCACCGTTCCGTCCCCGCGCTCCGCGAACAGGCTCGGGCGGTTGTCCCGCCGCTCGCGCTCGGGCCAGACGCGCTGGAATACGCCGCCGAAGCCCACGATGACGTTGCGATCGCCTCCCGCCCAGATGCGGCCGTGCGAATCCTCGAAAAGCGTCGTGATCGTCTCGCCCTGAGCGAGCGTGTCGGTGGCGACCGCTGCGACGTGGTCGTCGGCGATCCGAAACAATCCCGCCTGGTGGCCGCCGGCCCAAAGGACGCCGTCCCGCGCCCGCACGAGCGCCCGGACGTAGCCGGTGGCGCGCTCGAGGCCGCGCACGGGTTCGACCTGCCCCGTGCCGTCGAACGTCACCGCCCCACGCCCGTAGGCGGCGATCATCACGCGGCCGCCCGGCAGCGGCGTCAGCGACGACACCTCCCGATCGCCGAGGCCCTCGTGTTCTCCCACGTAGCGGAAACGCACCGGGCGGAACCGCGTGATCCCGCCCGTCCCCGCACCGATCCAGATGCTGCCATGCTCATCCGCGTGGACCACCCGCACGCCGCCCGAATGAGGCAGGCCGTCCGCCTTGCGGAACGTGCGCACGGCGCCGTCCGGGGCGAGCCGGTGCACCCCCGAATCGACCGAGCCCAGCCAGAGGTTGCCCGCGAGGTCCTCCGTCAGCCGCCAGAACGGCGAGACTTCCTCCTGCAGGGACTGGCGCGCGATCACCACGCCCTGCGCGACGCGCAGCACGTCGCGTCGGCAGATCACGACGGCATCCCCGGACCGCGTCTGTCCCGCACCCACGACGACCGCGCCCACGTCGAAGCTGGCCCGGAGCGGTTCCCACGCCCCCGCGCGAAACACGCCCGCGAACCCCGTCCGCGCCACGTACAGCAATCCGTCGCGGCCGAACGCACACAAGGCCCCGCCGCGGCCCGGCGGCGTCGGCAGCTCGGTGAGCCTGCCGTCCGCGTACAGCATCACCCGTCCGCTGAAACGCCCGATCGCCACCGCGCCCGTGCTGCTGTCGGTGACGCTGCGCGCATAGTCGCTGCGATCGTCCCAGCCGTCGGCCTCGAGCAGCCGGCGCCACGTGCCGTCTTCATTCAACACGATGCCTTCGGTGGTGCTGAACCACGTGCGCCGGGTGCGGTCCTGGAAAAGCGTGAGGATCGTCGTCGACTGGAGCAGCGGAAGCTCCGGCGGCGCCCAGGCGCGGAACTCGTGGCCGTTGAAACGGACCAGTCCGCGGAAGGTGCCGATCCAGAGGTACCCGTCGGGCGCCTCCGCCACGCCGGAGCAGGAATTCTGCGGGAAACCCTGCTCGGCGCCCCAGGTCTCGGCCTGGTACTCGCTGGCGAAGGGCAGGGCGAGCGGGCGGCCGGCCGCCAGCGGCACCAGGGCGAGGAACAGGATCCACGCCCCCGCACGACGCAGCCGACCTGCGTGGCCGGATGCTGCGACTGTCGGAAGAGTGGTGGGGGAAGCTTCGGCCATCGCGCAAGGCGGTCGCGGGAGGTCCGCGGCGGCTTAGACGGCATGTTCAGCCGTGGGCCGGGTCAACGCTTTCCTGAGTGACGAAAGTCCGTGGCGCACTCCTACTCGCGGACGTGCGCTTTCGACCCCGCCTCCTGAGTCTTTTTCCCCGGCCCGCCTGGGGGCGTTTCCACGGGACGTCGCTCGTGGCGCTGCTCGCCGCCTGCGTCTCGCCCGCCCTGACCGCGCCTCGCTGGGAAGAACTGCCATCGCTGCCGCCGCCGGCGGGCGAAGCGCGCGCGCTCGGCGTGGCCGGGCCGTTTGCGGGCGTGCATCGCGACGCCTTGCTGGTCGCGGGCGGCGCGAATTTTCCCCTCCGCCCGCCCTGGGACGGCGGCGCGAAGGTCTGGTGGCAGGATATCTGGGTGCTGGAACGCCCCGCGGGCGGCGGGCCGCGTTGGGTTTCGGACCGCGCGTTCCGGCTGCCGCGCCCGCTGGGCTACGGCGTGTCGATCGCGACGCCGGAGGGCGTCGTCTGCATCGGCGGGCACGACGCCGACGGCTGCCGCGCAGAGGTGTTCCAGCTCGCCTGGGATCCCGTGGCCCGCGAGGTCCGGCGCACGGCGCTGCCGTCGCTGCCGGCGCCGCTGACGTTCATGGCCGGGGCGCTGGTCGGACGGACGATCTATGTCGCCGGCGGACAGCACGCGATGAAGGGCGCGGAGCCGACCACGGTATTTTGGGCGCTCGACCTTTCCCGGCGCGATGTTCCCGGCGACTTCGCCTGGCGCGTCCTGCCGGCCTGGCCCGGACCGGCGCGCGTGCTGCCCGTCGCCGCGGCGCAGCAGACCCCGCGCGGGGAGGAGTTCTTCCTCTTCAGCGGCCGCGCGCCGCAGCCCGGCGCGCCCACCCGGCTGCTGACCGATGCTTACGCCTACGAGCCGCGGAGCGGCCGCTGGCGGCCGCTGCCCGCCGTCGGCGGCGGGGACGGCGTATGCGTGATGGGCGCCACGGCGGCGGCGGTCGGAAGCGGCGAAATCTGGATTCTCGGCGGCGACCGCGGCGACCTGTTTCGCGTGCTCGAAGCCCACGACCTGGCGATCGAGGAACTGCGGCGGCAGCGGGAGCGCGCGGACGCGTCCGGTCACGCCGGCCTCGATCGCGCGATCGCGGCCCGCGTCGACGAGAAGCGACGGATCTACGCCGCGCACCCGGGTTTCTCCCGCGAGATCCTGATTTTCGACGTGGCGCGGGAGAGCTGGCGGGCGGGCGGGGCGCTCCCGCAGGCCTCGCCGGTGACGACCGAGGCGGTGCGCTGGGACGAAGCGATCGTGCTGCCGAGCGGCGAGATCGGGCCGGGAGTGCGGACCCCTCGGGTGCTGCGCGTGACGCCGGCCGGGCCCTGAACGCGCGGGGATTTGCGGCTGGATTTTCGGCGGCGGGATTTTCACGCTGCGCCGGCGTGACCCGTTCGCCGCTGCCCCAGCGCCAGTCGCTCGTCGCCCAGACCGCCGCATTCCTGGCCGAACGGATCGCGGCGGGCGAATGGCGGGACTGGCTGCCGGGCGAGCGGACATTGTGCGACCTGCTCCAGGTGAGCCGGAACACGTTGCGGGCCGCGCTCGCGCGGCTGGCCCGCGAGGGGCGCGTGCGCGCGGAGCACGGCGCCGGCCATCGCATCCTGGTCGCGGCGCCGCGCGAGGCGGTCCGCGCCGCGACCGACGTCGCCCTGCTGGCCCCGGAGCCGATCGAGCGGCTGCGCCCCAACCAGAACCTGTGGATCGACGATTTGCGGGCGCTCCTCAGCGAGCGGGGCGTGAAGCTGCGGGTGTTCCACGGCCGCGCCTACTACGGCGCCGGCGCGGGCCCGGCGCTGCGCAAGCTCGTCACGCGCCACCCGCACGGCTGCTGGGTGCTGCTGCTCGCGAGCGAGACGATGCAGCGCTGGTTCGCCGCCCATCGCGTGCCCTGCGTGCTCGCCGGCTCGCCGTATCCGGGCATCGACCTGCCGTTTCGGGATCTCGATCACCGGGCGATGTGCCGTCACGCCGCCGGCGTCCTGCTCGGGCTGGGCCACCGCCGGATCACGCTGCTCGCCCCGCGGGCAAAGCGGGCGGGCGATCTCGCGAGCGAGGCCGGGTTTCTGGAGGCGGTGCGACAGTCGCGCTGCACCGACGTGGCGGCCGCGATCCTCCATCACGACGAGTCGGTCGCGAGTGCGGCGGAAACCGCGCGGCGCCTCGTGCGCCAGCGTCCGCGGCCGACGGCCCTCGTGACCGTCCATCCGTATTTTCACCTCGCGGTGGCCACGCGGCTCCAACAGCTCGGCGTGCGCGTGCCGGCCGACCTGGCGATGATCTCCCGCGACGACGACCCGTTCCTCGCGTTCCTTTCCCCGGTGCCGGCGCGGTACGTGGCGGGACCGCACCCGTTTGCCCGCAGCCTGCTGCGTCCGGTCCTCGAGTTGCTCGCCGGCGGCGCCGTGAGCGCGCGCGTCGGCTGGATCATGCCCGAGTTTCACCGCGGGGAGACGATCGGACCGCCGCCCGCCGCCGGGTCGTGAGCGACCCGCCGTTGACGGCGCGCGCAACCTCGGGCCTGCTTTCCCGTCTCGTTTCTTCCTCCCCCGTCATGGTGGCGCCGCCTGTCCCCAGGCGGCTGATCGTCGGCTCCTCCGAACGCAGCGGCTTGAGG
>ERZ761602.1157-NODE-1157-length-50243-cov-5.086216_pt1 | contig 50243 bp, 47 predicted proteins | sample MGYA00512165_ERZ761602 | MGnify/ENA primary metagenome ERZ761602 (study PRJEB28899, sample SAMN02445085) | bioreactor sludge metagenome | biome: EBPR sludge; isolation source: Thorneside wastewater treatment plant | place: Australia: Brisbane, Thorneside...
CGGCGCCGCGCTGCTCGTCAATACGACGCTGCTCGGCATGAAGGGCCAGCCGCCGCTGGCACTCGATCTCGCGGCGCTGCCGCAGAACGCGCCGGTCAACGACATCGTCTACGTCCCGCTGGAAACGCCGCTGCTGCGGGCGGCGCGGGCGCGCGGCCACCCCGCGGTCGACGGGCTGGGCATGCTGCTGCACCAGGCGCGCGCCGGCTTCCGCGCCTGGTTCGGCCGAGACCCGGAAGTGACCGACGCGCTGCGCCGCCACGTCGCCGCCGACCTCATCGCCGAGATGGAGCGCGGATGATCGTCGTCGGCCTCACCGGCTCGATCGGCATGGGCAAGAGCAACGCTGCGCGCGTGCTGCGCTTTCTCGGCGTGCCGGTCTACGACGCCGACGCCGAGGTGCACCGGATCTACGCCCCGGGCGGTGCCGCGGTGGAGCCGATCGCGCGCGCGTTTCCCGGCGCGGTGCGCGATGGCGCCGTGGATCGCGTGCGCCTCTCCGAAATGCTGCGCGCCGATCCCGCCGCCGTGCCGCGGCTCGAGCGCATCGTGCATCCGCTCGTGCGCCGCATCCAGGAGCGCTTCCTCCGCAGCCTGCGTCTCCGCCGCGCGCCGATCGCCGTGCTCGACATCCCTCTGCTGTTCGAAACCGGCGGCGAAAAACGCTGCGATGCCGTCATCGTCGTCTCGGCGCCGGCCTATATCCAGCGCCAGCGCGTGCTGCGCCGCCCCGGCATGAGCGCGGCGAAGCTCGATCTCCTGCTCGGCCGGCAGACGCCCGATGCCGAGAAGCGCCGCCGCGCCGATTTCGTCGTCCACACCAATCGCGGCTATCGCGAGACGCTGCTCGCGCTCCGCCGCATTCTCGCAAAGTTGCAGGGCGCCAACCGGCCACGGCAAAGAAAGATTCACAGGAGCCGGGGAGCCGGGGAGAAGTAAGCAATGGCGCGCAGAGCGCGCGCTATCTAGAATCCTCCCCGTCTCCCCGCCTCCTGTGATCTGTTTTTCATGCGCCAGATCGTTCTCGACACGGAAACCACCGGCCTCGATCCCGCGACGCACCGCATCATCGAGATCGGCTGCGTCGAGCTGGTCAATCACGTGCCGACCGGACGCACCTTCCACACCTATCTCAACCCCGAGCGCGCCAGCGATCAGCGCGCCTTCGAGGTGCACAAGCTCTCCGACGATTTCCTGAAGGGCCAGCCGCTGTTCCGCGACAAGGCCGACGAGTTCCTCGATTTCCTCGCCGGCGACCAGCTCGTCATTCACAACGCCGAATTCGACATGGGCTTCGTGAACTGGGAACTGAAGCGCCTGGAGCGCGGGGCGCTGCTGATGTCGCGCGTGATCGACACGATCTCGATCGCGCGCCAGAAATATCCGGGCGCCCAGGCCAGCCTCGACGCGCTCTGCCGCCGCTTCGAGATCGACCTTTCGATCCGCGCCGAGCGGCACGGCGCGCTGATCGACGCGGGGCTGCTCGCACGCGTCTATCTCGAGCTGATCGGCGGCGAAGGCTCCGGCCGCGATCCGCCCGCCGCGCCGCGACCTGCCCGGCGCGCAGCCCAGCGCCGAGGAACTCGCGCTGCACGAGAAGTTCCTCGGCAAGATCAAGGATCCGATCTGGCGGAAGTCGTAGGGGCGGGACCACGCCCCTACGAAGCAGACACGCCTACGGCTTGATGATCGGCGAGCGCGGGGCCTGCTGCGCCTGCATCTGCTGCTGGAACAGCGAGAAGAAATCGATCGGCTGCAGCGTCAGCGGCGGGAAGCCGCCCTCGCGCGTGGCGTCGGCGATGATCGCGCGCGCGAACGGGAACAAGAGGCGCGGGCATTCGATCAGCAGCACGCCCTGATGCTGGTCCTGCGGAATGATCGGCCCCAGCGCGAACACGCCGGCATAGGCCAGCTCGCACAGGAACACGGCCTTGTCCTTCGACTTGGCGTCCACCTTGATCGACAGCACCACCTCGTAATCGGTGTTCGGCAGGCGCCGCGCCTCGACGTTCACGCTGATGTCCACCTGGGGCGAAACGTCGCCCTGCATGAACACTTCGGGCGCGCTCGGGTTCTCGAACGAGAAATCCTTGATGTACTGGCCCTTCACCATCAGCGGCGGCTGATCGGTGCTGGCGGCATTCTGGCCGCTGCCATTGCCGGGATTGTCGGCCATCGGTGAACTCCGTCGCAAAAATGCGGGAAAACGGCCGCGTGGCTAGCACGTCCCGCCTGCCCCGGCAACGTCGCCGGCCGGGCGGGGGCTCCCCGGCACCGCGTCCGCCATTGAACCCGCCGCGCAAAAACGCCATGTAAGCGCGATCATGTCGCACCCATCCTCGCCCGCCATCCACGGCACCACGGTTCTTTCGGTCCGGCGCAACGGCACGGTCGTGATCGCCGCCGACGGCCAGGTCACGTTCGGGCAGACCGTCCTGAAACCCAACGCCAAGAAGGTCCGCCGGCTCGGCGGCGGCACGGTGATCGCCGGCTTCGCCGGCGCCACGGCCGATGCGTTCGCGCTGTTCGAGCGGCTCGAAGGCAAGCTCGAGAAGCATCCCGGCCAGCTCACGCGCGCCTGCGTCGAGCTCGCCAAGGACTGGCGCACCGACCGCTTCCTGCGCCGCCTCGAGGCGATGATGGCGGTGGCCGACAAGGACGTGTCGCTGGTTCTCACCGGCACCGGCGACGTGCTCGATCCGGTCGATCAGCTCATCGGCATCGGCTCGGGCGGCCCGTTCGCGCTCGCCGCCGCGCGCGCATTGATGGCCGAAACGCAGCTCGACGCCGAGGCGATCGCGCGCAAGTCGCTCAAGATCGCCGCCGACCTCTGCATCTACACCAACGATCAGATCACCCTCGAAACATTGTAAGGAAGATCGCAGGGAGGCAGTGAGGCGGGGTGAGGAACGACGGCGCGCCTATGGCGCGCAGAACGAACTTTCTCCCCGCCTCCCCGCCTCCCTGCCACTTTGATGATCCCCAGATGACCAGCATCCCCAAGCCCATTGCCGCGCCCGCGGCGTCCGCGTTCAGCCCGCGCGAGATCGTCTCGGAGCTCGATCGCTTCATCGTCGGCCAGCACGATGCGAAGCGCGCGGTCGCGATCGCGCTGCGCAACCGCTGGCGCCGCCAGCAGCTCGACGAGGCGATGCGCGAAGAGGTGCTGCCGAAGAACATCCTGATGATCGGCCCCACCGGCTGCGGCAAGACCGAGATCGCGCGCCGTCTCGCGAAGCTCGCCGATGCGCCGTTCCTCAAGGTCGAGGCCACGAAATTCACCGAGGTCGGCTATGTCGGCCGCGACGTCGACTCGATCCTGCGCGATCTCGTCGAGGTATCGATCGGCATGACGAAAGAGCGCCTGCGCAAGAACGTGCGCGCGCGCGCCGAGGCGGCGGCCGAGGACCGCGTGCTCGACGCGCTCGTCGGCAAGGAGGCGCGGCCCGACACGCGCGAGGCCTTCCGCCGCAAGCTCCGCAGCAACGAGCTCAACGGCAAAGAGATCGAGGTCGAGCTGGCGGAGGGCGGCAGCGGCGCGATGCCGACGTTCGAGATTCCCGGCATGCCCGGCGCCTCGATGGGCATGATCAACCTCAACGACATGCTCGGCAAGGCGTTCGGCCAGCGCACCAAGCGCCGGCGCATGACGGTCGGCGAAAGCTACGACCTGCTCGTGGCCGAGGAGAGCGACAAGCTGCTCGACCAGGAGCAGGTGACCGGCGACGCGATCCGGAACGCCGAGCAGAACGGCATCGTGTTCATCGACGAGATCGACAAGATCGCCGGCCGCAGCGAGCGCGCCGGCGCCGACGTCAGCCGCGAGGGCGTGCAGCGCGATCTCCTGCCGCTGATCGAGGGCACCACGGTGGCCACCAAGCACGGCCCGGTGAAGTCCGACCACATCCTGTTCATCGCCTCGGGCGCCTTCCATTTCTCGAAGCCGTCGGACCTCCTGCCCGAATTGCAGGGCCGCCTGCCGATCCGCGTCGAGCTGAAGGCGCTCACGCGCGACGACTTCGCGCGCATCCTGCGCGAGCCCGAGAACAGCCTCGTCAAGCAATACCGCGCGCTGCTCGCCACCGAGCAGGTTACGCTCGACTTCGCCGAAGACGGCATCGACGCGATCGCCGACGCGGCGGCCGAGATCAACCGCAGCGTCGAGAACATCGGCGCGCGCCGCCTGCACACGGTGATGGAAAAGGTGCTCGAAGAGATCAGCTTCACCGCCACCGACAAGGCCGGCGCGACGCTGGCGATCGACCGCGGCTACGTCAACGGACGCGTCGGCGAGCTCGCGAAGAACGCGGATCTGAGCCGGTTCATATTGTAGACCCCGCAGCCGCCGTCCTGCCGAGCGCAGCGAGGCGCCTCGCGGCGATCAAGCGGCATGGCGCAATCGCGGCCTGCGGCAAAGAGAGTCTTCGCTCCTCGCGGGATGACGACTGACGAGCGGACGCCGCAGGGCGTTATCGCTTCCGCTTCAGCAGCACGTATACGGCACCCTCGCCGCCATGGGCGCGGCTGGCGGGCTGCACGGCGACGATGTGGGCGCGAAGGCGCGGCTCGTTGAGCCAGCGCGGCAGCGCTTCCTTGAGGATTCCGCGGCCGGCGCCGAACGTGAAGCGGCCGGCGACCGCCTTGGGCTGAAACGGACCGCCGGCGCGCCCGCCCTTGCCGGTCACGATCAGCACGCAGCGCGCGCCGGCCGCGTGCTGCGCCTCGACGAAACGCACGACGCCGGCATGCGCCGCCTCCTGCGTCATGCCGTGGAGGTCGAGCTTGGCTTCCACCGGCATCTGGCCCTTGCGCAATTTCTCGCCGCTGCGGCGGTCGAGCCCGGCGAGCTGGCCGGGCACGAGCGGCGGCGGTCCGGCCGGCGCCGGCATGCGCCGGGGCGGCAGCGGTGCAGGGCCGGGCAGCGCGCGCGCTGCGGCGGCGGGAATCGGCGGCGTGGCCGGGCGGGAATGAGGGCCGCCAGGCGTCGGCGCGGCCGGCGCGGCGTGGCGCTTGTGCCGGGTCTTCGCGAGCGGCGTCACGCCCGCGGCGATCTTCGTCCACAGCCGCTCGCCGTCGTCGCCTTCGTCGGGCGCATCGGCGGCGGGCCCGAGGCGCATCCAGGGCGGCTCGCTCGCGATGCGCTTCGGCCGCTTCGGCATGGTTACGCCGCGTCGTCGACGATGACGATGTGCAGCCGCCGCGGCCCGTGCGCGCCGAGCTGCAGCGTCTGCTCGATGTCTGCGCTGCGCGAGGGGCCGGTGACGAAGTTCACGACGCGCGGCAGCGAATGGCGCCCGTCGCCGCCCTTCGCGCGCAGCGGCGCCAGCGCGTCTTCGTAGCAGCCGACGACGCGGTCGGCCGGCAGGATCACGATCTCGGTCTCGGGCAGGAAGTTGATCGTGGTCGGCGTGTTGGCGCCGGCGAGCATCACGAGCGTCCCCGTCTCGGCCACCGCGCGCCAGGCTAGGCTGATGCCCACCTCGTCGAACGCCTCGGCCGCGCCCTTGCGGAGCTCCAGCGTCTTGCGCCGCTCCCAGCGCGCCGCGTCGAGCAGCGGATCGGGCGCCAGCACCGCGCGCATCGGCAGGTTGTGCATGCGCAGAAAATCGGCGACGGCGTTCGGCACGTCGATCATCGTGTTGACGCGCGCGACCGTGGCCGAGGCCTCCTCGGCCATCGCCGTGAAGGCGGCGAGCGCCGCCTTGCGGCCTTCGGGCTTGCCGCGCGCCGGCACGAGATTGGGCTCGCGCCGCGCGATGCGCGCGTCGGCGCCCACCTTGGCGGCCGCGTCGTTGCGGCCTTTGAAGCCCTCGCGCAGCGCAGCGAAGATCTGATCGCGCGCGGTGCTCACGAGGGCGGTCCCGCCGGCGGCGCTTCGGCGCGCTTGTGCCGGCGCGCGCCGCGCCATTGGCTCTGGAACGTCTTGCCGAGCGGCGCCGGGAAATCGCGAAAGCGCGTCCAGCCCTCGGCATAGGGCAGCGCCGCGAGCCGGCCGTGGAGCTTCTTGCCGCGCCGATAGAGCCAGAAAGCGGCCACGCGCGCGCCGAGGTGATAGAGCGTGGGCAACTGCGCGGCGACAAACGCCCACGCCCTCAGCGCCCAGCGCAGGCGCGGCGCGATCAGGCGCTGCTGGTATTCCTGTTCGCGCCAATGCCGCATCATCTTCGGCAGCGGAATGCGCATCGGGCACACGTCTTCGCAGCGCCCGCAGAAGCTCGAAGCGTTGGGAAGGTCGCGCGCCTTGTCGAGGCCGTACAGCGCCGGGGTCAGCACCTTGCCGATCGGCCCCGGATAGACCGAGCCGTAGGCGTGCCCGCCGACCGAGCCGTAGACCGGGCAATGGTTGAGGCAGGCGCCGCAGCGGATGCAGCGCAGCACCTCCTGGAACTCGGTGCCGACGAGCTTGCTGCGCCCGTTGTCGATCAGCACGACGTGGAACTGCTCGGGGCCGTCGAGATCGCCCGGGCGCTTCGCGCCGGTCGAGATCGTCGTGTAGACCGACATTTCCTGCCCGGTGGCCGAGCGCGCGAGCACGCGCACCAGCGTCATCGCGTCGTCGAGATTCGGCACGACCTTCTCGAGGCTCGCGATCACGATGTGGATGCGCGGCAGCGTCTGGGTGAGGTCGCCGTTGCCCTCGTTGGTCACGATCATCGTCGAGCCGGTCTCGGCGACGAGGAAGTTGGCGCCGGTGATGCCGACATCGGCCTCGAGGAAGCGCTCGCGCAGCGCGCGCCGCGCCTCGTTGAGCAGCGCGGCGCGGTCGGTCAGCGGCCGCTCCGGCGAAAGATCGCGGTGATGGGCGCGGAACGCCTCGGCCACCTGCTCCTTGTTCACGTGGATCGCGGGCGCGATCAGGTGCGAAGGCGGCTCGTTGCGGAGCTGGATGATGTATTCGCCGAGGTCGGTCTCGATCGGGCGGATGCCGTTGGCCTCGAGGAACGCGTTGATCGCGATCTCCTCGCCCACCATCGATTTGCCCTTCGTCACCGTCTCGGCGCCGACGAGGCGGCAGATGTTGAGGATGATGTCGCGCGCCTGCGCGGTGTCCTTCGCCCAATGCACGGTGCCGCCGTTGGCGACGCAGTTCTTCTCGAACTGCTCCAGATAGACGTCGAGATGCGCGAGGACGTGGTCCTTGATCTCCTTCGCCTTGTCGCGCAGCGCCTCGAATTCGGGCAGGCGCGCGGCGGCCTTGCTGCGCTTCTCGATGAAGCCCTGGCGCATGTTGCCGAGCGCGCGCTGCAGCTCCGCGTCGCCGAGCGCGCGCACCGACGCTTCCTTGAAGTGCAGCGGCGACATCTCGGTCATGCGGTCGCCTCCTCGGCCTCGGGCTTCACCTGCCCGATCGGCGCCGCTTCGACTCCGGCCAGCACCTCGGCCACGTGATAGGCGCGGATCGCGCGCCCGTCGCGCAGCATCTTGCCGGCGATGTTCAACAGGCAGCCCATGTCGCCGGCGATCACTGTGTCCGCGCCGCTTTCGGCGATCTCGCGGCACTTGTCGGCGGTCATGTGGTTCGAGATCTCGGGATACTTCACGCAGAACGTACCGCCGAAGCCGCAGCACACGTCGCGGCCCGGAAGCTCGCGCAAGGCCAGGCCCGGCACCGCGCCGAGCAGCGCGCGCGGCTGCTCGCGCACCTTCATCTCGCGGAGGCTCGAGCAGGAATCGTGATAGGCGGCGATGCCCTCGAATTTGCCCGGCACTGCGCGCACGCCCATCACGTCGTGCAGGAAGCCGGTCAACTCGTAGGTCTTCGCGGCCAGCGCCTCGGCGCGCGGCAGCCAGCGCGGATCGTCGGCGAACGCCTCCGGATAGTGCGCCTTGATCATCCCGGCGCAGGAGCCCGACGGCGCCACCACGTAATCGAACGGGCGGAACGTCGCGATCACGCGGCGCGCGATGCGCTTCGCGTCGGCCTTGGCGCCGGAATTGTAGGCGGGCTGGCCGCAACACGTTTGCGCGCGCGGCACCGCCACGCGGCAGCCGGCCGCCTCCAGCAGCTTCGCCGCGGCGAAGCCCACGCTCGGTCGGAAGAGATCGACGAGGCACGTCGCGAACAGGCCGACGGACGGATTCTGCGGTCGTTCCACCATGCCGCGCAGTCTCCGCTTTGCCGCCCGCGGGTCAAGGGCGAAGCCGTTACGATATCAGGCAAAAGAAAAGCGGGCGGCAGGCGAAACTTGGCGCCGCGCGGTCACTTCGGCTTCGGCAAGAACAGGTAATAGCGGCCGCGTTGGGCCATGTGGCCGGCGTTGCGGGCGGCATCGGCGTCGCTGCCGAAGAACACGTCGCCGCGGACGGGGCCCTTGATCGCGGCGCCGGTGTCCTGCGCCACGGCGAGGATGCGCATCGGCTTGCCGCGGTCGAGTGGCCAGGTCGTGTCGAGCCAGAGCGGCATGCCGAGCGGGATGAAGGCAGGGTCGACCGCGAGGCTGGCGAGCGGCGTCAGCGCCACGCCGGGCTGGCCCTTCGGCCCCTCGTCGGCCGGCACGTCGCGGAAGAAGATGTAGCGCGGGTTCTCCTGCATCAGCCGGCGGCCGGCTTCGGGATTGGCGCGCAACCACGCCTGGATCGCCGGCATGTTGGTGCCGCCCTCGGGCAGCAGGCCGCGCTCGCGCATCAGCCGCCCGATCGCGACATAGCCGTGCCCATTGTTCCCGGCATAGGAAACGCGCGCGAACCCGCCCTCGGCCAGGGCCACGCGGCCCGAGCCCTGCACGTGCAGCGTGAACACGTCCACCGGGTCGCGCGCCCAGTAGAGAACGCGCCAGGCTTTCGCCGCGCCGTTCTCGATCTCCGCGCGCGGCGGAAGCGCGGCGCCGGGCCTCGCCTCGGCCGGCAATGCGTAGATCGGCGCATCGAAGCCACGGCGCCGCGTGCGCGCGGCGTCGAGCGTCGGCTCGTAATAGCCGGTGAACAGGCCCTCCGCCCCGCCGGGCCCCGCGACCCGCCACGGCGCGAAATGCGCTTCGAAGAAGGCTCGCGCCGAAGCCGCGTCGCCGCTGCCGGAGGCGGCGCGGCAGGCCGCGGCCAGCCCGGCGGCGAGCGCCGCGGCGCCGATCGGCAGTGGCGCCGCCGCCGGCCGCCGCGCTTTGCAGCCGAGCCGGAACGCAGCCAAAGCCGCGCGCGGATCGGAATCTGCCCAGCCGGGCAGGTCGGCAAAATTTGCCGGAACGTAACGAACCGGCGGTGGCTCGCTCATGCCGCTGCATCCTGCGAGGACGGCGGCAAGCGCGAGCGCCGCGAACCGCGCGCTCAATCGGCGGCCGCGGTTTCGACGAGCTGCCAGTTGGGGTCGCGCGAGCGCGTGTCGCGGGCGAAGGTCCAGAGGTCGGACACCGTCTCGGCCGCCTTGGGATCGCCCTCGATCACCTTGCCCTCGCGGTCGCGGGTCACGTTGATCTGCTCGGAAACGATCAGAACCGTCACGCGCGCCTCGCGGCCTTCCAGCCGCGCGTGCTCGACGCGCGCCTGCCGGATGCCGCTCACCGTCGTCTCGCGCGTTTCGCCGGCTTCGCGGCGGCGGGCGATGTCGGCCGCGAAGCTCTGGTAGACGGCGGGCGCCAGCAGCGGCTCCAGCGTCTTCTCGTCGCCCTTGGCGAAGGCGGTCACGATCATCTCGAACGCCATCTTGGCGCCGTCCACGAACCGGTCGGGATCGAACGACGGATCGGCGCGGCGGATCGCGGCGCTGCCGGCGTCCAGCGGCGCCTTCGCTTCGCCCATCGGCGGCGGTTCCGCCTGCCGCCGGTCGGGCAGCGGGATCACCTTCTCGCCGCGCTCGGCCGGCGCGTAGGGCTCGTTCTTCTTCTCGAAGCCGGTGCGCGTGCCGAGCACGCTGCGCAGCTTCAGGATGACGAAGACCGCGATCGCCGCGAAAATCAACGTGATGATGAGATCGGCGTCCATATACCAGCGCCTAGACGTCTCGCGCAGTCACCGCCTGCCGGGCCACGCCGTGTCGACGTCTTGCAAGGAATTCCAGCCCCATACTTAGGGCGAGTCGCACCGCCTAACAAGCGGAACCGGCTCCGCCGGGCGCGCCGCCGCTTTTGCATAATGCGGGCCGGATAGATAGGAATTTAAGCTTAGGCGGCCGTCGCCGGCGCGCGGCGCCGCCCGGTTGGCGCGGCCGCGCGGCCCCTGTTAGAAAGCCCGCCGTAACACGGAGTTTCGAGGCATGTCTGCCGCCGCCAAGGCACGGCCCGCGGGTGCGCCGAGCGCGCGCACCGCCACGGTCGAGCGCAAGACCAAGGAGACGTCGATCCGGGCGACGGTCAACCTCGACGGCACCGGGCGTTACCGGGTCGCGACCGGGATCGGCTTCCTCGACCACATGTTGGAGCAGCTTTCGCGCCACAGCCTCATCGACCTCGATCTCGAGGCCAAGGGCGACCTGCACATCGATTTCCACCACACGACCGAGGACAGCGGCATCGTCGTCGGCGAGGCGATCAGCAAGGCGCTCGGCGACCGCGCCGGCATCACGCGCTACGGCGACGCGATGATTCCCATGGATGAAACGCTGACGCGCGTGGCGCTCGACGCGTCGAACCGGCCCTACCTGATCTGGAAGGTCGCGTTCTCGCGCGCGAAGCTCGGCGAGATGGATACCGAGCTGTTCAAGGAGTGGTTCCAGGCCTTCGCGCAGAGCGCCGGCCTCACGCTGCACATCGAGAACCTCTACGGCGAGAACAACCACCACATCGTCGAAAGCTGCTACAAGGGCGTGGCGCGCGCGCTGCGCCGGGCGGTGGAGCGCGATCCGCGGAAACTCGGCGATGTGCCGTCGACCAAGGGCACGCTCGGCAAGAGCCTCTAGCGATGCGCATCTACACCGTCCACCTGAAGCGCACGGCCGATCCGCTGTTCACGCCCGATCTCGGCGCGCAGTTCGTGCGCGAGGGGTTCAACGGGGCGGCATTCGTGTTCACCTGGCTCTGGGCGCTGGCGTGCGGCCTCTGGATCGTCGCCGCGATCCTGTTCGCGGGCGATCTCGGGCTCGCGCTGCTGTTCGAGCTGGTCGATCTCGACGGCATGAGCCAGCTCTGGGCCACGCTCGGCTGGCACGTCATCGTCGGTTTCGCGGCCGAGGATCTCCGGCGCTGGACCCTGCGGCTGCGCGGCTACGCGCTGGCCGAGATCGTCGCGGCCGAGAACGCCGCCGCGGCCGAGCGCCGCTATTTCGATCATCATCCGGCCATGGCCAAGCCGGCCTGGCGCTGATCGTCCGATGAAAGGCGTGCCATGTCGGTCGTAGTCGTCGATTACGGCTCGGGAAACCTGCGCTCCGCCGCGCGCGCGTGCGAGCGGGCGGCGCGCGACCGCGGCCTCGCGCTCGACGTCAGGATCAGCGGCCGCGCCGAAGACGTGCGCGCGGCCGAGCGCATCGTGCTGCCCGGCCAGGGTGCCTTCGGCGACTGCAAGCGCGGCCTCGCCGCCGTGCCCGGCATGATCGAGGCGCTCGATGAAAGCGTGATCGGCAAGGGCCGGCCGTTCCTCGGCATCTGCGTCGGCATGCAGCTGATGGCCGAGCGCGGGCTCGAGCACGGCGTGCATCGGGGCCTCGGCTGGCTCTCGGGCGAGGTCGTGGCGATGGCGCCGGCCGACAAGGCGCTCAAGATCCCGCACATGGGCTGGAACGAGCTCGTCGATCTCGCGCCGCATCCGGTGCTCGCCGGTCTGGCGCCGGGCTGCCACGCCTATTTCGTCCACTCCTACGTCATGCGCTGCAAGGAGCCGCGCCATGTGTTGGCCTCGTGCGATTACGGCGGCCGCTTTCCCGCCGTCGTCGGGCGCGACAACATGGTCGGCACGCAATTCCACGTCGAGAAGAGCCAGGCCACCGGCCTCGCGCTGATCGGGAATTTCCTGCAATGGCGGCCATAGATATCGCTTCCGCCGAGATCGGCTCGCATGCCCGCTTCGAAATGCAGCGCCGCGGAATCGCGGAAGACGAGGTCCGCAGCATTCTCGCCGGCCCGGAAAAATCCGCGCCCCTGCGTCCGGGCCGGATCGTCGTTCAAGGGCCTATCCACCGCGGCGGCCGAGGCGGTGTATATCTGCTGCGCGTATTCGTCGATGTCGACCGGACCCCTCCGGTCGTCGTCACGGCCTATATGACGAGCAAACTGGCCAAGTACCGAGGGCAGCCATGAACGTCGTCTACGATCCGAAGACCGACACGCTGCATCTCGAACTCAAGCCCGGTCCCGTGGCCGAGAGCGACGAGCACAAGCCCGGAATCATTTTCGACTACGACGCCAAGGGAAATATCGTGTCGATCGAAATCCTCGATGCGTCGCGCAATGTGGCGGAAGTGAAGAATTTGCGGTTTCAGATCGCGGCCGAATGATCCTCTACCCCGCCATCGATCTCAAAGACGGCCAATGCGTGCGGCTGCTGCGCGGCGAGATGAGCGCCGCCACGGTGTTCAACGCCGATCCGGCCGATCAGGCGCGGCAGTGGCAGCGCGCTGGCTTCGCCTGGATCCATCTCGTCGATCTCAACGGCGCGATCGAGGGCAAGCCCGTCAACGGCGCCGCGGTCGAAAGCATCCTGCGCGCGATCGAGGTTCCCGCGCAGTTGGGCGGAGGCATCCGCGACCTGGCGCGGATCGAGGATTGGCTCGCGAAAGGCATCAGCCGCGTGATCCTCGGCACCGTGGCACTGACCAAGCCGGCGCTGGTCAAAGAGGCGTGCAAGCGCTTTCCGGGCCGCATCGCGGTGGGCATCGACGCGCGCGGCGGCAAGGTGGCGACCGAGGGCTGGGTGAAAACCTCGGAGACGACGGCGGAAGACCTGGCGCGTGCGTTCGCCGATGCGGGCGTGGCCGCAATTATCTATACCGACATCGACCGCGACGGCGCGCTCATGGGCGTCAACGTCGCGGCCACGGCGGCGCTGGCGCGGGCCACGGCGATCCCGGTGATCGCTTCGGGCGGGGTCGCCGGCCTCGCCGACGTCGAGGCGCTCAGGGCCGACGGGCGCATCGCCGGCGTCGTCATCGGCCGCGCGCTCTACGACGGGCGGATCGACGCGAAAGCGGCTTTGAAGGTGGCGGCATGACGCTCAAGGTCCGCATCATCCCGTGCCTCGACGTGAAGGATGGCCGCGTCGTCAAGGGCGTGAATTTCGTCAATCTCGTCGATGCCGGCGATCCGGTCGAGCAGGCGAAGGTCTACGACCGCGAAGGCGCCGACGAGCTCACCTTCCTCGACATCACCGCCAGCCACGAGAATCGCGATACGATCCTCGACGTGGTCGCGCGCACGGCCGACCAGTGCTTCATGCCGCTGACGACCGGCGGCGGCGTCCGCACGATCGACGACATCCGCAAGCTTCTGCTGGCCGGCACCGACAAGGTGTCGATCAACACCGCGGCCGTGAAGCGCCCGGAATTCGTCAAAGAGGCGGCCGAGAAATTCGGCAGCCAATGCATCGTCGTCGCCGTCGATGCGAAGCGGGTCGGAGAGGGGCGCTTCGAAGTGTTCACCCATGGCGGGCGCAACCCCACGGGCATCGAGGCCGTCGGCTGGGCCAAGCGCATGGCCGAATACGGCGCCGGCGAAATCCTGCTCACCTCGATGGACCGCGACGGCACCAAGGCCGGATTCGATCTCGCGCTGACGCGCGCGGTCGCCGACGCGGTGCCGATCCCGGTCATCGCCTCGGGCGGGGTCGGAACGCTGGAACACATGGCCGAGGGGGTCCGAGAGGGTCACGCCTCGGCGGTGCTGGCGGCCTCGATCTTCCACTTCGGCACCTTCTCGATCCACCAAGCCAAGCAGCATATGGCCAGGGCCGGAATCCCCGTAAGAATGCTGTGATTTCCTGATCTTACCGCGCAACATAGGCGCAGCAATGGCGATCTCGCAGATGCGAGATAGGCGAGTCCGCAATGACAAAAGCCGCACCAAGTGCCGAAATTCTGGAACGACTGTTTGCGCTGATCGAAAGCCGCAAAGGCGGCGATCCGGCCGCGTCCTACACGGCGAAGCTGCTGGCCGACGGCAAGGGCAGGGCCGCCAAGAAGCTGGGCGAGGAGGCGACCGAAACGGTCATCGCCGCCATGGCCGGTACGCCCTCCGAACTCGTGCGCGAAAGCGCCGACCTGCTCTATCACCTGCTCGTGCTCTGGGCCGCCGCGGGGGTGGAGCCGAACGAGGTCTGGGCCGAGCTCGCGCGGCGCGAGGGCACGTCCGGGCACGCGGAGAAGGCGGCGCGGCCGAGATAGAATTCGTCACCCGCGCGGCGGGCCGAGGAGAACGAGGAGGGAAGGAGCCGACGATGGCCTACGATCCGAACAACATCTTCGCCCGCATCCTGCGCGGCGAGATCCCGTGCAAGAAGGTCTTCGAGAACGCGCATGCGCTGGCGTTCCACGACATCCGCCCGCAGACCAAGGTGCACGCGCTCGTCATCCCGAAGGGCGCCTACGTGAACATGACCGATTTCGCGGCCAAGGCCTCGGCCGCCGAGATCGAGGGTTTCGTGCGCGCGATCGGCGAAACCGCGAAGCTGCTCGGCGTCACCGAACCCGGCTACCGCATCCTCGCCAACAACGGCGCGAACGCGCATCAGGAGGTGCCGCACCTCCACATCCACGTGTTCGGCGGCCAGCCGCTCGGCCGCATGATCAAGCCCGAGTGAGCCGGCCGCGCCGCGGCGGGCGCGGCGATTCGCGCGCCCGGCGGCTTTCCCCTATGATGGCTGCGTGACGCCCGCGTTCGCGGCAAGTCGCGGCCGCAGGCGCCACCAACACAGCTTGGAGGAGCGCTCGATGGCCAGCAAGGAAGGCGTCTACCGCATCACGGAGATCGTCGGCACCAGCAAGACCTCGTGGGAAGACGCCACGAAGAACGCGATCGAAACCGCGTCCAAGACGCTGCGCGACCTGCGCGTGGCCGAAGTGACGAAGCTCGATTGCAAGGTCGAGCGCGGCAAGGTCGTCGCCTACCGGGCGCGCGTGTCGCTCTCGTTCAAGTACGAGGGTTAACGGCGCGATCGCGGCCGGGGCGGGTGTCGCGCCCGCCCCTTCCGGCGCCGGCTCACGTCAGCGCGTCGATTTCCTCGTCGGTCAGCGTTCCGGGCACGATCGTCAGCGGGATCGAAAGCCGCGGAAAGAACTTGCTGGTCAGCGCCGAGATCAGCGGGCCCGGCCCGCCGCGGCCGATGCCGGCGGCGAGGATCAGGATCGAGACGGTCGGTTCCTCGTCGATGAGGCCGAGCAGCGCGTCGCGCGCGATGCCCGGGCGGATGAAGATCACCGGCGTCTTGCCCGACAGCTTCACCACCTCCTCGGCGAAGCGCTGCATCATCGCTTCGGCCTCGGCGCGCTGCTCCTCTTCCATGCGCTCGGCGACCGCCTGCCAGGTGTGGCTCTCGGCGGGCTCGATCGCCGTGAACAGCGCCACGCGCCCGCCGGTGGCCTTGGCGCGCAGCGCCGCGTAGCGCAGCGCCACGCGCATTTCCTCGGTGTTGTCGACGACGACGAGGAATATCCGTTCCGGCTGCTTGCGGCGCCTGGCCTTGGCGGCGGCGCTCTCGGTGTCGGCCATCGCGCTCTCCCCTCGTTATCCGCGCTGGAACAGGCGGCTCGCCGCCCATCCGGCGAAGCCGGCGAAGGCCACGGCGATGACGCCGTAGCTGAAGCCGCGGTTCTGCGCGAAGTCGAAAATCTCGGCGGAAAGCCCGATCTTGCTCACCGAAAGCGGCGTGGTGGCAGCGCTCACCACCTGGCCGCCTTTCACGAGGTAGACGTTCACCGTGTAGAGCCCGGTCGGCACGTTGGCCGGGAACACGATATCGGCGCGGAACAGCCGCTGGCCGAGAAATCGGATCGTCGCCGTGCGCGCCTGGAACAGGCCGTTGCGCTCCATGTTGCGCAGCAGAGCGAGGCGGAACTGCGCCACGGTTTCGGGCGGAATGTTGCGCTCGGGCTCGAGGCGCAGTCGCCCGGCGCCGATCTGCTCGCGCTCGGCCACCGGCGGCGTGACGATCTCCTCGATCGGCTTGGTGGACGCCACCGCATAATAGCCCGGCACCGCGCCGAACGTGACCGACTGGGTGTTGATCCACATGCCGTTCACCTGGCTCTTGCGGCGAACGACGACGTCGCCCTCGGGCCCGCGCACGGTCACGATCACGTCGCCTTCGCCGTCCACCGCGCCGAACAGCAGCACCTCGGCGCCGGCGAAGCCGGTGGTGATGGCGACGAGATGGCGCGAAAGATCGGCGATCACCTGCTGTGCGCGCGCGCCCGGCGCCAGCAGGGCCGCCGCCGCGAGCAGCGCCAGCGCGGCCAGGGCGCGCCGCCGCGGCGTCATTTGCCCACCGCGATCGAGAAGAGATCGAGCGGCGCCGCGACCAGGTCCCAGGCGAGCTTGATCGCCATGGCCAGCACCATCGCCGCGAGCAGGCCGCGCAGGTACTCGCCGCGCAGCAGCTGCCCCATGCGCGTGCCAATCTGGGTGCCGATCACGCCGCCGACGATCAGCAGGATCGCCAGCACCACGTCCACCGTATGCGTCGTGGCCGCCAGCAGCAGCGTGGTGGCGGCGGTCACGAACACGATCTGGAACTGCGAGGTGCCGACGACGGTCAAGGTCGGCATGCCGAACAGGTAGATCATCGCCGGCACCATGATGAAGCCGCCGCCGATGCCCATGATCGCGGTGAGGACGCCGACGAGGAAGCCGATGGCCGCCGGCGGAATCGCGCTGATGTACAGCTTCGAGCGGCGGAAGCGCATGCGCAGGGGCCAGCGGTGCACCCAGAAATGCTGGTGCAGCCGGCCGGGCGGCCGCGGGCCGCGGCGCCGGCGCAGCACCGCGCGCCCGCTTTCGATGCCCATCATCGTTCCGACGATACCGAGCAGCACCACGTAGGAAAGCTGCACGACGAGGTCGATCTGCCCGGCGCGTTGCAGCAGGCGGAACAGCGCCACGCCGGCGCCCGTGCCGAGAATGCCGGCCGCGAGCAGCACGATGCCCATGGTCACGTCGACATTGCCCTTGCGCCATTGGCTCACGGCGCCCGAGATCGACGAAGCGACGATCTGGTTGGCGCCCGAAGCCACGGCCACGGCCGGCGGAATGCCGATCACGATCAGGGCCGGCGTCATCAGGAAGCCGCCGCCGACCCCGAACAGGCCGCCCAGGAACCCCACCAGCCCGCCCAGGCCGAGCAGCAGAAACGCGTCGACCGAGACTTCGGCGATGGGCAGATAGACTTGCATCGGACGGCGCGCGCCCCGCGGGCAGGAACTCGCGCCTACCCTACGCGGCGCCTCCCGCCCTGCCAACAGCGTTGCGCGAGAATCCTCTCGGTTGCGCAAGGGTTTCGCAAGCGTCGCATCCGCTGCTAGTCATGGGCCCGCCGGATCGCCGATGGCCGCGCCGCGTCCGGACCGGCCCGGAGTCGCCCATGCAGCACTTCGCCGTCGTCGCCATGTCGCGCTCGGGTTCGACCCGGTTGTGTGAGATCCTGGACAGCCACCCGGCGGTGATCTGCCATCACGAGCTGTTTCATCCGCACGAGGTGCAGGCCTATCTTCCGCGTGACCGCGGCCTCGAGCTGATGGATCGCGAGCGGCGCGACGCGGAGCCTGCGGCCTTTCTCGGGCGCTTCCTGGACTTCGCTCAGTCGCGGTTCGGGGACCCGGCGCGGCATGGGTTCAAGGTGCTGCTCAACGGGGAGCAGGGCCGCGTCGCGCTGGAAGTCGTCTGCCCGATGGAGCGCCTCGGCAAGATCGTGCTGCGGCGCGACAACCTTCTCGCCTGGTACACCTCACGGCAGCTCGCTGCCGAAACGGGCGTGTGGCATCGCGGCCGCGATGCGCCTCCGGACGACCGCGATTACAAGATCGCGTTCGACCCGCAGGAATTTTTCGCCGCCGCAGGGCAGCGGGTCGTCATGCTCCGCGCCGTCGTGGCCGGGCTCCGGCAGTCGGGGCAGCGCTTCCTGGAACTCGACTACGGCGAGACCCTCGCGCCGGCCGGCTTGGAAAGGGTGTGGCGATTTCTCGGCGTCGCGCCGATCAGGACGGAGAGCCCGACGCGCAAGTTGAATACGCGCGCGCTGCTCGATTGCTACCTCAATCCCGACGAGGTCCGATCCGCGATGCAAGCCGTCGGGCGCCCCGATTGGCTAGCCGGCGATGGGCCCGCGCCGCCCGCGGACCGATAGGCGGCGCCTGCGCGGCGCCGCTACGGCTTCAGGAAGCCCACGATCCGGTACACTTCGTCGAGGATCGGATCGGCCATCGCGCGGCAGCGCTCGGAGCCGTCGCGCAGCACGGCGTCGACCGCGCCCGGATCGTTTTCGAGCCGGCGCATCTCCGACGTGATCGGGCCGAGCTTGGCGACGGCCAGCTCGGTCAGCGCGTTCTTGAACGCCGAGAACTGCTTGCCGCCGTGCTCCTTCGCCACTGCGGCCATCGTCGTGTCGGCCAGCGCGGCGTAGATGCCCATCAGGTTGTACGCCTCGGGCCGCTCGGCGCGCGCCGCCTCCGAGGCGGGCGGCGCGTCGGGCACCGGGTGCGGATCGGTCTTCGCCTTCTTGATCTTCTCGGCGATCTGCTCGGCGCTGTCGGTGAGATTGATGCGCGAGAAATCGGAGGGGTCCGATTTCGACATTTTCTTCGAGCCGTCGCGCAGGCTCATCACGCGCGTCGCCTCGCCGAAGATCAGCGGCTCGGTGAGGGGGAAGAAGTCGAGGCCGTAATCGTGGTTGAATTTCTGCGCGATGTCGCGCGTCAGCTCCAGGTGCTGCTTCTGGTCTTCGCCCACCGGCACGTGCGTCGCCTTGTAGACAAGGATGTCGGCCGCCATCAGCGACGGATAGGCGTAAAGGCCCAGCGAGGCGCTGTCACGGTCCTTGCCGGCCTTGTCCTTGAACTGCGTCATGCGGTTCATCCAGCCGAGCCGCGCCACGCAGTTGAACACCCAGGCGAGCTGCGCGTGCGCCGGCACCAAGCTCTGCAGCATGATCTTGTGCTTCCGGGGGTCGATGCCGGCCGCCAGCAGCGTCGCGGCGCCGAGGCGCGAATTGGCGCGCAGATCCTCGGGCTTCTGGAACATCGTGATCGCGTGCAGATCGACGATGCAGTAGATGCACTCGAAGTCCTTCTGCAGCGCCACCCAGTTCTTGATCGCGCCGAGATAGTTTCCGAGGGTGAATCCGCCCGAGGGCTGGATGCCCGAAAAGATGCGTTTCATGGCTGCTGGAAGGCGTCCGGGTTGAGAAAGGCCGCGCGAGATAGCCCCCGCGCCTCGCCGCGGTCAAGCCGCCCGCCCGCCGCGCGTCATGGAGCGTCGGAGGGCGGCGGCGCGGGCGTCTCGGCCTTCTTGCCGCCGCGCCGGCGCAGCATCTGGCGCAACTCGCCGACGCTTTCGGCCCGCAGCAGCAGCGCCAGCGCCGCATACAGCGCCATGCCGGCGACCACCAGCGCCGCGAGCGCGCCGATGCGCCCCGCCACCGCGCCGCGGAACGCCGGCTCCAGCCATAGCGCGGCCGGCACCAGTGCCGCCGCCATCAGCGCCGAGGCGAGGATCACGCGCGGCGCACGGCTCAGCAGGCGCCGGTCGGTGTGCCAATGGCCGCGCCGGCGCAGGCCGATGCCGAGCAGCACGGCATTGACCCAGGCGGCGAGCGAGGTGGCGATCGCGATGCCCACGAAGCCGAGGCCGGGCAGGCCGAACGGCGGCCACACCAGCAGGATCGAAAGGCCCGTGTTCACGATCATCGAGGCGACCGCGTATTTCACCGGCGTCTGCGTGTCTTCGCGCGCGTAGAAGCCGGGCGCGAGCACCTTGATCAGCACGTAGGCGGGCAGTCCGGCCGCGAAGACGGCCAGCGCCCGCGCGGTGTTCGCCGCGTCGGCCGGCGTGAACTTCCCGTACTGGAACATCACGAGGCAGATCGGCTCGGCGATCGCGACGAGCGCGGCCGTGGCCGGCACGGCGAGGAACAGCGAAAGCTCGACCGCGCGGTTCTGCACCGCCACGGCCGCGGCGGGGTCGCTCTGCAGCTTGCGCGAAAGCTCCGGCAGCAGCGCGGTGCCGATCGCGATCCCGATCATGCTGAGCGGGAATTCGTAGATGCGGTCGGCGTAGTAGAGGATCGTCACGGCGCCGGGAATGAAGCTCGCGATGATCGTCCCGACCACGAGGTTGATCTGCGTCATCCCGCCGCCGATCAGCCCGGGCACCATGAGCTTCAGCAGGCGCTTGGTGGCGGCGGTGACGTGCGGAAACGGCAGCGCGATGCGCAGTCCCGCCTTCCAGCAGGCATAGCCGAGCCAGAGATATTGCACGATGCCGGCGATCGCGACCGACCACGACAGCATGTGGCCCGCCGTCTTGAACCACGGCGCCGCGAACAAAAGGCCGAGGATCATCACGACGTTCAGCAGCGCCGGCGTCGCGGCGGCCATTGCGAACTTGTAGTTGGCGTTCAGGACGCCGCTCAGCGTCGCCACGATCGTCATGCACAGCAGGTAGGGCATGGTGAGGCGCGTGAACAGCACGGTCGCGTCGAACAGCGCGGGCTGGTCGCGGAATCCCGGCGCGATCGCGGAGATGATGGCCGGCATGAAGATCTCGGCCAGCACCGTGAGCGCGACGATGATCAGGATCAGCCAGGCCAGCGTGTTGCCGGCGAAGCGCAGCGAGGCCTCGCGGCCGTCGCGCTCGAGCTTCTTCGCGTAAACCGGCACGAAGGCGGCGGCAAAGGCACCTTCAGCCACCAGACGGCGGAACAGGTTCGGGAAGCGCAGCGCCACCACGAAGGCTTCGGCGACGCCGACGGTGCCGAGCGCGCGCGCCATCAGCACGTCGCGGACGAAGCCCAGCACGCGCGAGAGTAGCGTGTTGGCGCCGACGATGGCGGTGGCGCGGAGGAGGGCCATGCGGCGGAAGCTAACAGGGAGCGGCGGCCGTGGGGAGGCGCAAAGCGCCGGCGCCGGGGCGCGCGCGGCCGGCGGTCAGGCCGCCGCCACGGTCGCGCCTGGTTTCGCCGCCTCGGCGCCGCCCAGCGCCTCCAGCAGGCGGGCCTTGATCTGCTCCTGCTTCCGCTCGTGCTCGACCTTCATCCCGAACACGTCCTTCACGTAGAACACGTCGACGACGCGCTCGCCGAAGGTCGAGATCTTGGCGGTCGTGATCTGCAGGCCGCACTCGGTGAGCGCGCGCGTCACGTCGTAGAGCAGGCCCGGCCGGTCGCGGCCGTTCACCTCGATCACCGTCGCGAAGCGGCTCGCGGCGTTGTCGAGGAACACGCGCGGCGGCACCTGGAACACGTGCGCGCGCTTCGGCAGCGATTCGCGTCCGGCCAGCTCGCGGTTGAGCTTGATCGTGCCCGAAAGGGCGGCCGCGATGCGCGACTTCAGGCGTTCGAGGCTCGCCTCCTCGGCGAACGGCCGGCCCTCGGCATCCTGGACGTAGAACGTGTCGAGCGCCCAACCGTTGGTCAGCGTGAAGATGCGCGCATCCACGACGTTCGCGCGCGTCAGCGCCATCGCGCCGGCGATCTGCGAGAACAGGCCGGCATGGTCGGGCGTGTAGACCGTCACCTCGGTCACGGAGCGCTTCGCGTCGTGGCGCGCGTCGACGGCGATCTGCTCGCCGCTCTTCGCGGCCCGGCGCACGATCTCGGCCTGCCGCGCCTGCGTGTCGGCGTCTTCGGAGAGCCAGTAGGCGGGATAGCCGCGCGCCAGGTGCTCCTCGATCTCCGCCGCCGGCCAGTGCTTCAGCCGCTCGACGAGTTCCGCCTTGGCGCGCTCGACGCGCGCGGCCACGTTGGCGCCGGTGGGCGCGCCCGCCAGCACTTCCTCGGTGCGGAAATAGAGCTCACGCAGCAGCGAGGCCTTCCAGTTGTTCCAGATCTTGGGGCTGGTCGCGCGCATGTCGACGACGGTGAGGACCAGCAGCAGGCGGAGCCGCTCGGGCGACTGCACGAACGCGGCGAAATCGGCGATCGTCTTGGGGTCGTCGATGTCGCGCTTCTGCGCCGTCTTGCTCATGTCGAGGTGGTGCAGAACCAGCCAGGCGACGTTCTCGGTCTCCTCGGGCGTGAGGCCGAAGCGCGGGCCCAGCATGTGCGCGATCTGCTCGCCGATCTGCGAATGATCGCCGCCGCGGCCCTTCGCGATGTCGTGCAGCAGCGCGGCCACGTAGAGCACGCGGCGCGACGACACCTTGTGCACGATCTCCGAGGCGAGCGGGTGGTCGTCCCGGCGCTGGCCCGACTCGATCTCGTGCAGCAGGCCGATCGCGCGGATCGTGTGCTCGTCGACCGTGTAGACGTGATACATGTCGTGCTGCATCAGCGCCACGACGCGGCCGAAATCGGGCACGAACCGGCCGAGCACGCCGGCCTCGTTGAGCCGCGTCAGCGCCACCTGCGGGGATTTCCGCGAGGTGAGCATCTCGAGGAAGAGGCGATTCGCCTCCGGGCTCTCGCGCAGCGCGCCGTCGATGTGGCCGAGCTGCTGCGTGATCAACCGGAGCGCCGCCGGATGGATGTCGAGATCGTGCTCCTGCGCGGTATGGAACAGGCGCAGCAGGTTCGCCGGGTCGGCGCGGAACGCGTCCTCGCGCGCCACGGTGAGGCGCCCGTCCTGCACCTGGAAGCCCACGATCTCGCGCTTCTTCGGCAGCAGCGTGAAGCGGAAGCGCGGCTTGCGCTTGTGCTCAGCCTCGAGGGCCGCGCAGAAGATGCGCGTCAGGTCGCCCACGTCCTTGGCGACGAGGTAGTAGTGCTTCATGAAGCGCTCGACGCCGGAAATGCCGGGCCGGTCGCCATAGCCCATGAGCCGGGCGAGCGCCGGCTGCACGTCGAAGGTCAGGCGGTCCTCGGGGCGGCCGGTCAGGTAGTGCAGGTGGCAGCGCACCGTGGTGAGGAAATCGTGCGCGCGGCCGAACTTCGCCGCCTCGCGCCGCGTGAACACGCCGCGCTCGACGAGGTCGGCCGGGTCGTCGAGCTGATAGATGTATTTCGCGATCCAGTAGAGCGTGTGGAGGTCGCGCAGCCCGCCCTTGCCGTCCTTGATGTTGGGCTCGACGACATAGCGCGAATCGCCGAGCTTCGCGTGGCGCTCGTCGCGCTCGGCGAGCTTCTTCTCGACGAAGGCGATGGCGCCCTCGGCGGCCGCCAGCTCGCGGAAGCGCGTCCGCAGCTCGCGGTAGAGGCCGGCGTCGCCCCAGAGATAGCGCGCTTCCAGGAGCGCGGTGCGGATCGTCTGATCCTGCTTCGCCATGCGCACGCATTCGTCCACCGAGCGCGTGGCGTGGCCCACCTTGAGGCCGAGATCCCACAGCATGTAGAGCATGTATTCGATCACCTGCTCGGCATGCGGCGTCAGCTTGTAGGAGAGCAGGAACAGCAGATCGATGTCGGACTGCGGCGCCAGCTCGCCGCGGCCGTAGCCGCCGGTGGCGACCACGGCCTTGCGCTCGCCTTCGGTCGGGTTCGCGTTCGGATAGACGCGCTCGAACGCGAAATCGTAGAGCGCGCGGATCAGCTGGTCGACGAGATAGGCGTAGGCCTTGGTGGCGTCGCGGCCGCGCGAGCGCGCGTCGCGGTTGGCCTCGAAGCGCCGGCGGATCTCGGCGCGCCCGTCGGCCAGGGCCTGCTTGAACGCCGCCAGCGCCGGCGCGCGCTGATCGCCCGCCGCCCGCCCGCGGGCCGGCTCGTCGAGGCGCTCCATCAGCGCGCGGCGGTCGATGATCGCGCGGGGCTGGGGAACTTCGGATTTGGCGAGGGCGTGCATCGGTCCTTGGTGGGGCGGCGCGAGGGAAACGGCTGCCACAAAACCGCCTTGGCCGGATTATAGTGGCTTCCGGGCCGTATTGTTACCGGCAGAGGGCAGGCATGAGAAAGGGCTGGATCGTCGGCATCGCCGCCCTGGCGGCGGTGGGCGCGGGCGGCTATTTCGCCGCCGATCATTTCGCAAACGCGAAGGTGCAGCAGCAGGCGCAGATCTTCGCGCGCGACATGCGCAAGGTGACCAAAGAGTTCCGCTACGGCGCCGTGCGCGCCGATCTGCTCTCGCAGTCGATCGTGATGAGCGACGTCGAGTTCGTGACGCTCGACGGCGACCGCATCACGGCCGCGAGCGTGGCGGTGAAGGATTTCGATTGGCGCAGCCGCGGCGCGCCGCGCTATGCCGATATCGAGGTGAAGCGCGCCGAGGTGCCGTCCACGGCGCTCACCAGCCTCGCGCGCGCCTCGAGCCAATTGGGCTCGATCATCGGCGTTTCCACCGGGCCCGCCGCCGACGCGCAGCGCCTGCTCGACCGCGCCGGCTACAAGCGCACGACCAGCGATTTCTTCGTCCGCTACCGCCTCGACGAGGAGACCGGCCAGTTCGAGCTCCGCGACGTGCAGCTCGCCGTCTCCGATCTCGGCGACGTGGTGGTGAACGTGAGGCTGGGCAACGTGCCGGCGCGCGGCATCCGCGACGGCGCGGCGCTGCTCTCGGCCGGCACGACGACGACGCTGGTCCACGCCTCGGTCTCGTTCAAGGACCGCTCGCTGGTCAGCCGCCTGCTCAAGGCCTACGCGGCCGAGCGCAACCTCTCCGAGGCCGACGCGCTGGCGCGCGTGCTGGCCGATCTTCGCGCCGAGCGCGCGCGCGCGCGCGACGCGATCGAGCGCGAGGCGCTCGACGCGCTGATCCGCTTCGTCGAGCGCCCGAGCGAGATTCGCGTGGCGCTGGAGCCGGCACGGCCGGTGCCGCTGCTGGCCATGGGCCTGCAATTCCTCGGCGGCCGCAGCTTCGCCAAGGACGCGTTCGGGCTGAAGTTCAGCGCGCGGTAGGCTGGATAGAGTCGCGTCATGCTGAGCGGCCCCCTTTGGCCGCGAAGCGTCTCTATGCGGCTAGACTCGGTCATCGGCAGCACCGCGCGAAACTGCCGAGAGATGCTTCGCTGCCGCCAAGGGGCGGCGCTCAGCATGACGACGCGGTGATCGGCGCCCCGGCGATGGGTATGGGCGCCCCAGTCGTCCCGCGCTACACTGCCGCCGGCAAGGAGCATCGCGATGCGCTTCGGTTTGATCGTGGGAATGGTCGGCAGCCTCGTCGGCAGCGCCGCGGTGGCGGGCGCCTCCTATCTCGCCTTCGACCAGTTCCGGTCGGCGGCGGTCTCGAGCCGGCTCGTGTCGTTCGAGAAGTTCAAGGACGCGCTCGATCTCGAGATCGAATTCAAGGGCACCGAAGGCGAGGTGATGAGCGGCGCCTTCGCGCTGCTCGGCGTCACGCTGATCTCCGACGAGAAGCGCGTCGAGGTCGAGCGCGCCGATTTCAAGAGCTTCGACTGGCAGAATCCGGGCCAGCCGCGCTTCGCGTCGATCGCGCTCACCGGCATGAAGTTCAAGGGCGACGTATTCAGCGTCGTCTTCGGCCCCGAGATCGGCAAGGTGCTCGAGGAGCAGAAATTCGAGAACCTCGTGGTCGACGGCGTGCTCGAATACCAGGCCGGCGAGGAAGAGATCGAAGACCCGAAGACGAAGAAGAAGGTCAAGCAATACAAGGTGGACGTGAAGGAGCTGAAGCTCGTCTTCCGCGATCTCGCCGCCTTCACGATGACGACCGATCTGCGCGATTTCACGACCAAGCCCAAGGCGATCGCGCGCAAGGCGCGCGAGGAGCCGCCGCTCGTCCGCCTGCTCGGCGAGAACGTGCAGCTCGCGGGACTCAAGCTCGTGTTCGAGGACAAGGGGCTGATGAAGGCCGTCGTCGACGCCAAGGCGCGCGAGCTCGGCAAGGGCGAATTGCAGGGCCGCGGCCATTTCGTGCGCGAATTGCAGAAAGACGCTCAGACGACGCGCAGCGCCGTCGGCAGCAACAAGTTCGACCGCGATTTCTTCGAGCCGATGATCCGCTACATCGGCGGCGGCTACGAGCGCACCAACGGGTTCACGATCGAAGCGAGGCCGCCGGCGCCGATCGAGATCCGGCGCCTGTTCGTGATGATGGAGGCCAATCGCGGCGGCTTCTTCGAGAAGTTCAATCCGAAGCTGGCGCTCGGCCCCGCGCGCCCTCCGCCGCCCAAGCGCGAGGAACCGAAGAAGAAGGAAGAGCCGAAGCCGCGCCGCTGACGGCGCCGGCCGCATCGGCAATTGTCCCAAGGCAGGAATTTCACCGACTTGAAACCGGTGAAGCTGCATAGTGCCGGCATCGTCAGCGTATGATAGTGGCGGGTCCGGTTCCCCCGGGCGGTCCCGGCAAGCGCCGCCCTTTGCCAACAACGAATTTCGGAGCGAGCACATGAATGCGAAACTGATCGGCGGCGGCCTCGTCGCCGTCGTCGCCGTCGCGGCCGGTGTCTATTTCGGCGTCCTGCGTGGCGGCGGCACGGGCGATGCGGCCGCGGCCAAGGAGCGCGCCGACAAGGTGTTCGCCTCAATCAAGGAAAAGGGCGGCGAAGTCATCTACAAATCGGCCGAGGCGCCCTCCGGCGGCCTCGTACTGAAAGACGTGACGATCGCCGGCAAGGACGCGTCGGGCAAGCCGCAATCGGCCACGATCGGCGAGATCCGCATCGGCCGCTTCGATTGGGACAACCCGAAGCAGCCGGCCTTCGCCGATCTGGAATACAAGAAGGTGCGCATTCCGCAGCTCGCCGAGAATCCGGGCTTCAAGGAGTTCGCCGGCGTCACCGGCCAGTCCGATCTCGTGATCAACGCCAAAGCCTCCTACACCTACGACAAGGCGACGAAGACGATCGAGCTCAAGACCGGCGATGCCGAATTCGAGGGCATCGGCACGATCAGCGTCACGGCCAAGATCGAGGGCGTCGACATCACCCAGCTCGAGGGCATGGCCCAGCCCGATCCCGCCAAGCTCATGGGCATGATGGGCACGATCCGCGTGCACAGCCTGCGCATCGCGTTCAAGGATGCGGGCGGCGCCGCCAAGCTGATCAAGTTCGGCGCGCACAAGGAGAAGAAGAGCGAAGCCGACATGAAGGCGCAGATGATCGCCCAGCTCGCCCAGGCCAAGGCGGCGCCGTTCAAGATCGCGCGCGAGGCGGGCGCTGCGGCCGAAAGCTTCCTCAACAAGCCCGGCATGATCGCGATCGAGGCCAAGCCCTCGGCGCCATTCGCCGTCATGCAGATCATGGGCCTCATGGGCAAACCCGATCCGGCCGCGATCGACAAGCTCACCGCCGATCTCGGCCTCACGGTGAAGGCGAACTGAGCGCCGCCGGCCCTCACTTCCCGTTCGCCGCAGGGCGGCGAACGGGCCCCTTCTCTCCCACTTCGTGGGAGAGAGAAGCACACGAGAAAACGCCGGCCACTTGCTTCTCTCTCCCGCGCCGCCGGGAGAGAAGGGGCCCAAGCGATCGCCCTGCGATCGCTTGGGAAGTGAGGGCAGCCGCTACGAACGCACGAGGCCCTTGAGGCGATACAGCGCCTCCAGCGCCGCACGCGGCGTGAGCTCGTCGGGGTTGAGCGCGGCGAGTTCGCGCTCGGCGGCCGAGGGCTCGCCCACGCCGCCGGGCCGCTTCGGCGCCTTCGCCACCGCGGCGGTGAACAGCGGCAGGTCGTCGGCGAGCGTGGCGAGGCGGCCGCTCTGCTCGCCGGCCTCCAGCTGCGCCAGCACCTCTTCGGCGCGCGCGATCGCGCCGGCCGGCATGCCGGCGAGGCGCGCCACATGGATGCCGTAGGAGCGGTCGGCGTTGCCGGCGGCGACCTCATGCAGGAACACGACGTCGCCCTCCCATTCCTTCACGCGCATCGTGCGGCACGCGAGGGCGGAAAGGCGGGCCGCCAGCGCCGTCAGCTCGTGGTAGTGCGTGGCGAAGAGCGCGCGGCAGCGGTTGACCGCGTGCAGATGCTCGACGGTCGCCCACGCGATCGAAAGTCCGTCGAACGTCGCGGTGCCGCGGCCGATCTCGTCGAGGATCACGAGCGAGGAGTCCGAGGCGCGGTGCAGGATCGCTGCCGCCTCCACCATCTCGACCATGAAGGTGGAACGGCCGCTGGCGAGATCGTCGGCGGCGCCGACGCGCGAGAACAGGCGATCGACGACGCCGATGCGCGCCTCGGCCGCCGGCACGTAGGAGCCCATCTGCGCGAGGATCGCGATCAGCGCGTTCTGGCGCAGGAACGTGCTCTTGCCGGCCATGTTGGGGCCGGTGAGCAGCCACAGGCGCCGCTCGGGCGCGAGGTCGCAATCGTTCGGCACGAACGGCGCCTCGGGGCGCAGCGCCTCCACCACCGGATGGCGCCCGCCCTTGATCAGGAACTGCTTCGAATCGTCCACACGCGGGCGGCAGTAGCGCCGCTCGATCGCGAGCGTCGCGAGTCCCGCCGCCACGTCGAGTTCGGCGATCGCGCGCGCGGCCTCGCCGATCGCGTCGCCGCGGGCGATCGCCTCCGTCACGAGGTCGTCGAACAGCGCCAATTCCAGCGCCAGCGCCTTGTCGGCCGCGCGCGCGATCTTCTCCTCGAGCTCGGAAAGCTCCACGGTCGTGTAACGCGTGGCGTTGGCCATGCTCTGGCGCTGGATGAACTTCGAGCCAGCATCCTTCGGCAATTTTCCGGCCTGCGCCGCCGTCACCTCGATGTAGTAGCCGAGCAAATTGTTGTGCCGGATCTTCAGCGACGAGATGTCGGTCTCGCTGCGATAGCGCGCCTCCAGCGCGGCCACGAGCTGACGGCCCTCGCTGCGCAGCTTCACCTGCTCGTCGAGCGCGGCGGAATAGCCGGGGCGGATGAATCCGCCGTCGCGCGCCAGCAGCGGCAATTCCTCGCCGAGCGCGCGCGCCAGCCGGTCCACGAGGGCCAGGTGCTGGCCGAGTCCGCGTTGCGCGAGGTGCAGGCCCTTCGGCAACGGCGGCAACAGCGCGCCGCCGAGCGCCTTGCGCAGCGTTTCCGTTTCCGAAAGCCCGTCGCGCAGCGCGGCAAGGTCGCGCGGGCCGCCGCGGCCGAGTGCCAGCCGCGAGAGCGCGCGCTCGAGATCGGGGCAGCGCTTCAGCGACGCGCACACGGCTTCGCGCGCGGCCGGCGCATCCGCGAACCACGTCACCATGTCGAGCCGCGCCGCGATCACCTTGGGCTCGGTCGAGGGCGCCGCCAGCCGCGCGGCGAGCAGGCGCGCGCCGGCGCCGGTCAAGGTGCGGTCGATGACGGCGAGCAGCGAGCCCTTGCGCTCGCCGGCGAAATTGCGCGTGAGCTCGAGATTGCGCCGCGTCGCCGCGTCGATCTCCATGAGGCCGGCATCGGCCACGCGCGCGAGCCGGCCGAGCCGCGGCACGCGGCCCTTCTGCGTCAGCTCGACGTAGTCGACGAGCGCGCCGGCGGCCGCGATCTCGGCGCGGCTCAGGGGGCCGAGCGCGTCGAGCGCCTGAACCTCGTACAGCTTCATCAGCCGCCGCTTGGCGCTCTCGCTGTCGAAACGGCTGCCCGGCAGCGGCGAAAGCTGCGCCTTCCACGCGGCGAAGGTCTCGAACAGCTCGGGCGCCTGGATCAGGCGATCGGCGACGAGGATCTCCCCGGGCTCGATGCGCGCCAGCGCGGCGCCGAGGCCGCCGCGCGGCACCGGCTCGCAGGCGAAGTCGCCGGTCGTCATGTCGAGCCAGGCGAGGGCCGTCTGCGCCTCGGCCTCGGCGATGGCGGCGAGATAGTTGTGGCGGCGCGCGTCGAGCAGCGCCTCTTCGGTCAGCGTGCCGGGCGTGACGATGCGCACCACTTCGCGCCGCACCATCGCTTTGGCGCCGCCGCGCCTCTTCGCCTCGGCCGGGTCCTCCATCTGCTCGCACACGGCCACCTTGAAGCCGGCGCGGATCAGGCGCGCAAGATAGGCTTCCACCGCGTGCACCGGCACGCCGGCCATAGGCACGGCGCGGCCGCCCACGGTCTCGCCGCGCGAGGTGAGCGTGAGATTGAGCGCCTTGGCGCCGGCCACGGCGTCGTCGAAGAACAGCTCGTAGAAATCGCCCATCCGGTAGAACACGAGGCAATCCGGATGCTGGCGCTTCACCTCGAGATAATGCGCGAGCATCGGCGTCGCCGCCGCTGCGGGCGCGGCCGGCGCCGGGTCGGGCCGGGCGCTCTCCGTTTTCGCGGGCGCGGTATCGTCGGGAGCCATGGGCGGCGAGTCTAGGTCAGCGGCGGAGGCCGCTCAATGCGCGCGCCTGTGGAGAACCGCGGCGTCGCGCCGCCGCGTCACTGCGGCGTCCGCTCGGAGTTCTTCTCGCTCGCCGCCTTCAGCTTCGCCTCGGCCTCGGCGCGCGCGGCTTCGGCGGCCTTGAGCCGGGCTTCGAGGTCGGCGCGCATCGCGTCGGTGGCCTTGGCCATCGCCTCGGCCTTGGCGCGACCGCCCTCGGCGGCCTGGGCGCGGTCTTCGGCCGTGCGCAGCGCGCGCTGGGCGGCGGCGGCGGCCTGGCGCGCGTCGGCCGCCTCGCGCCGCGCCGCCGCGAGCGCCGCGGCGCTGGCCGCGATCTCGGCTTGAAGCTGCGCGGCATTTCCGGCGAGCCGCCACATCCCGAGCCCGCCCGCCGCGGCGACGGCGACGAGAAGCGCGCTCAACAGCCACACCAGGCGTTTCAGCCTGGCCTGGCTCTGCACTCTCGGCTGCATCGGTGGCCCCTCCCCGCAGTCCTTCCCGGTACGAATACGCGCGAGCGCGAAAAAGGTTCGCGCGCAGGGCCCGCCTATTGCGCGCGCTTGCGCGTGCCGCTCTCGAGGCTGTCGTAGAGGTTCACGGGGGCGAAATCGTCGGTCAGCACGCGCGCCTCCTTCACCTCGTAGCGGATTTCGTCCTTCAGCAAGGGCAGCAGGTCGTAGCGGAACTTGTGCTGCGCCTGGCGGTCGCGGGCGCGCGCCAGCCGCTCGTCGGGCGTCATCGGCGGCAGCAGGCGCGCGAGCACGATCGCGTTGCCGCTCCATTCGTAGACCTCGATCGTCTTGAAGGTGCGGCGCAGCGTGGCGAGCGAGCTGTCGAACAATTGCGTGCGCGCGCGCAGGTTCAAGACCGCGACGCCGTCGGGCTCCAGGCGGCTGGCCAGCAGCGTGTAGAACTCCTGCGTCAGCAGGTGGAACGGCACGTAGCCGCCGCGGAACGCGTCGATCATCACGATGTCGTACTTCGCGCGATTGCGCTGGAGGAACACGCGTCCGTCGCCGGCAGCGATCTTGTGGCGCGGGCCTTCCTCCACGCCGAAATACTTCTTGGCCGCCGCGGTGACGCCGGGATCGAGTTCCACCGAGGTCACGTGCATCTCGGGCACGTGGCGGAGGAAATAGGAGGAGACGCTGCCGCCGCCCAGGCCCACCATCAGCATCGTCCGGAGCTTGCCGGCATGCACCGCGGCGAGCGTCTGATAGTGCGAGTGCGGCAGCGGAAGCTGGCCGCGGTCGCGCAGGTTGAGGACCGACTGGCGCGTGTTCTCGCCCTTCAGGCGGAACGTCATCGAGAGGAAGTCGCCCTTCTGCACGATGAAGATGTTGTTGTATTCGGTCTCGATGCGCTCGCGCACCATCAGCGGCGAAAGCGGATCGGGCTTGTCGTCCACGTAGACGTCGTCGCGCGCCCCCTCCGCGCGCGCGGCGGCGGCGGCGAGCGCCAGCAGCGCGGCCGCGCCGAGCAGCCCCACTCCCAATCGGTTCGGCATTGCCGATGTCCCTCCCTGAACCTCGTTCGCTTCGAGCGGCGCGCCGGCGCGGCCGCCTACGGCTTCTTGGCCGTGATCTTGATTCCGAGCACGCTCCGGAGCTGCGCCGGGTTGGACGCCGCGAGCGCCCCGATCGCCAGCAGATTGAGCGGTGCCGGCGGCCGCACCTCGACGACGAGCTCGCCCGGACTGTCGATGAACGCGATCACGGCGTCGAAAGCCTCTTTGACCAGCGGATCGGGCTGCTCGTCGCGCAGGCCGGTCAGCAGCGCGCGGTACTGCGCGCGGATCGAGGCCTCGTCGGTCTGCTTGCGCTGCGCCTCGCGCTTGACGACGCGGGCGAGGATCGACTTGTCACGATACGAAAGGTCGGCCGCGAGCAGGTTGATGCGCGCGAGCAGGCCCATCGCGGCCGCGCCGTTGTTCTGCGGCGGCCGCGCCTGGCCGGGCGGCGGGGCCGGCGGCTCCATCGCCTTCTTGATCTCGTCGGGCGTCACGCCGCCGATGCGCAGCGAAAGCGCGAGCGCGCCCATGTCGGCCACGTCGAGCTCGAGCTTGCCGAGATCGAAGGTCTTGTTCGCCTCGTCGTAGCGGTAGGAGAGCTCGGCGCTCATCTTGAGGGACGTGTAGCCCAGCTCCTTCATGTCGCGCGCGAAGGCCGGGTCCTTGCCGGTGTCGAGCGGCGCCTCGATGCCCCGGACCGCGAACTCGAACACGCGGAGATCGGCGGGATTGCGGTCGAGCAGGTTCACGCTCTCGAACGCGCGCAGCTCCATCAGCGCGATGCGCACGGTGCCTTCGCTGGTGTCGGCCACGATGTCGCGCACGGCGAAGCCCTTCACCGCCGCGCGCCGCGGCAGGTCGACGACGATCGATTCAACCTCGATCGATCCCACGCTGCCGCTCTCGGTGCTGTTCTTCGAGGTGATGCCGCGAACCGCAAGGCGCTCCAGCGCGCCGCCCTGGGCGGGATCGAGGCGGAACAGCGCCGTCTCGAACGTCGCGATGCGCACCTGCTCGCCCGCGCGCGGCGCCACTTCGAGGTCGCGCGCCGCGAGCCCGGCCAGCGCGATGCGCCCCGCCGCCGACCAGGCGAAGCGCTCGGCCGCGAGGCGCGCGGCCTTGGCGCTGCCCTTGTCGTTCCCGGTCAGCGCGAGATCGGTGAACACGGCCGCGGTGAGAACCAGGCCCTCGGCGGCTGCCTCCTCGAACGACGCGGCCTCGAGCGCGGCCGCGGTCAGCGTCGCGCCCTGGCGAGCGTCGCGCGTCGTCACCGAGAGGTCTTTGATGCGGAACCCGCGCCCGGCGTCCTCGATCGCGCCATGCTTCACCTCGGCGCCGTTCTTGCGGAGATAGGCGATCAGCCGCTCGGCAGCCTCCTTGGCGTTGGGGCTCGCCTGGGCCAGCTCGAGGCGCGCGGGCGGCTCCGCCTGGGCCGCGCCGGGCACGCCGAGCGCCGCGCCGGCGATCAGCAGCGCCGCCAGCACCGGCGCCGTGCGTCCGGGCCGGGCCGCGAGGAACGACAGCCCCGCCGCCACGCCGATCGCCGAAAGCAGATAGGTGATGTGCCGGCTGCCCATCGCCGGGATCAGGTAGAAGGTCGTGAACAGCGTGCCGAAGATGCTGCCGAGCGTGGAGATGCCGTAGATGCGCCCGGCCACGGTGCCCGAGCGCGCCGTGGCGCGCAGCGTCAGCCGGATCGCATAGGGCGAATAGACGCCGAGCAGCGCGAGCGGCACGAACAGCAGCAGCATCGCGCCGGCGATCGAGCCCCAGCGCTCGAATTCGCGCTGGTCGGCGAGCCCGCCCAGGATCGCCGAGAGCAGGTCGAGCATGCCGTCGGCGAACAGCGGGATGAAGGCGAGATAGGCCGAGCCGGCCACGATCAGCCAGCCGAGGCCCGACGGCTTCGGGTTCCGGTCCGCCATCCAGCCGCCGAAGAAATAGCCGGCGGTGAGCGCCGCGAGCACGGTCGAGATGAGGGCCGCCCAGGTGTAGATGCCGCTGCCGAAGAACGGATTGAGATAGCGGCTGCCGAGCATCTCGAAGCCCATCACCACGGCGCCGGTGATGAACGCGTTCGCGTAGACGAGCAGCAGGAACGAGCGGCTGTGCTGCGCATCGGCGGCGTGCGAGCGGTCGCTGGTCGTGGACATGGGTGCTCCCGGTGCCGGCGCCGCACATTTGCGGCGCCCGGCGCCCGCACCTTAGCCGCGCCCGCGGCGCCAAGCATCGGGAATCTTGGCGCCGGGCGGCGGAAACGAAAAGGGCGCCGGAAACCGGCGCCCTTCGCACGGCCGGCGCGGGTCGGCCCTTCTCTATTTCACCGCGATCGTCAGGCCCAGCATCTGCTTCAGAGTGGCCGGGCTGGCCATCACGGCCATGAATGCGCCCATCACGTTGGCGGGCGCGGCCGGATTCGCCGCCACTTCGACGAGACCGGGCGAATTCAGGAACTTCACCGCGAGGTCGATGACCTCCTTCGTCGCGTCGTCCTGTGCCTCCTTCTTCTGCTCGGCGAGCTCCTCGAGCATCTTCTTCTTGGCGTCGGCCTCGCTGATGCCCTTCTTCTTGGCGTCGGCGCGGATCATGCGCTGGGTCAGCGACTTGTCCTTGAACGAGATGGACGCGCCGACGATCGAAAGCTGCGCCAGCAGCTTGGTTCCGTCTTCGCCCTTGCCGCCGAGCGCGGTCTTGAGGTCGCCCGAGGCGATGCCGGCCAGCTTCAGGCTCAATTTCAGCTCGCCGAGTTCGACCACGTCGACGGCGATGCCCGAGATCGTGAAGGTCTTCTTGGCATCGTCGAACGCGTAGGCGAAATCGGCATTGACCGTCAGCGACGTGATGCCGAGGTCGGCGGCTTCCTTGTCGAGAAGATCGCTGGGAACCACGAGCTTGCGGATGCTCAGGTCCATGTGCGCAGGCTCGTTCGGCTTCGCCCAGTCGAAGCTGCGCACCTCGACGCGCTCGATCTTCACGGTCTTGCCGTCGGGGCCGGTGATTTCGAGGTCCTTGATGACCAGACCGTCCTTGCCGTCGCCCTTCTCGAGAGCGCCGTATTTCACCTTGCCGCCGCTCTCGGTCACGCTCTTCAGGATGATGTCGGCGCGCTTCGCGAGGTCGTCCTGCACCAGCGTGATGCGCGCGTCCTGGGCATGCACCGGCGCCAGCATCGTCGAGGCGGCCAGCGCGGCCGCGAACGCGAACGCCACGCGGCCCGCGCGGCGGATGGGGAACGTCATTGGTCTCACCCTTGCTTGATGGGAAGGCTGCGGAATGGGGGGATTGGTCCGGCGCCCGTCTCTGGCGCAGGACCGCGAACCTACACCGGTTGCCGCCGCGCCGGAAGCGCCGACGCTACTTCACGGAAACGGTCACGCCCATCATCTGCTGGAACGTGGCGCGATTGCCCATAACCAGCATGAACGCGGCCATCACGTTCGCGGGCGCGGGCGGGGTCAGCGCCAGCTCGATCTCGCCCGGGCTGGTCAGGAACTTGATCGCCGCGTCGATGAACTCCTTGGTCATGTCGTCCGCGGCCTTGCCGCGCTCGGCGGCCAGGTCTTCGAGCATCTTCGCCTTGGCCGCCGGTTCGGTAAGGTTCTTCTTCCTGGCGTCGGCGCGCACCATGCGCTCGACCAGCGACTTGTCGCGGAAGCCGAGGGCCGCCCCCGCCACGTTGAGGCGCGAGAGCAGGCCCATCACCGCCTCGCCGTCCTTCGCGGCGTTCTTGCCGCCCTTGGGCTTCTCGGCCGGCAACGCCGTCTTGAGGTCGGCGGCGGTGATGCCGGTGAGCTTCAGGCGCAGGCGGAACTCGCCCATCTCGACGACGTCGACGAACAGCTTCGAGACCTCGAACGCCTTCTCCGCCTCGTCGAACCTGAAGGCCAGCTCGCCGTTGAGCGTCAGCTGCGCAAGGCCGAGCTCGCGGAAATTGGCCGCCGATTCGGCATCGAGCTGATCGGCGGCGACGACGAAACGCTTCATCGCCATGTCGGCATGGCGCGGCTCGCGCGGATTGGCCCAGTCGAACGCCCTGATCTCGATCTCGCCGATCGTGATCTTCTTCCTGTCCTTGGCGACGATCTCGATCCGCCGGATCACGAGGCCCTCCGGGCCGCTGCCGGATTCGAGCGCGCCCCAGCTCACCCGCCCGCCGGTTTCGCCCACGCCGCGGAACAGCGCGTCGGCGCGCTTGCGGAGTTCGGGATTGTCCTGCGCCGCCTGCGCGCGCGCGCCCTCGGCGCGGGCCGCAGGCGCGGACAGGGCCGGCGCAACGAGCGCGACGGCAAGGGCGGCGGCGCGCAGCAACGCAATGGTCATCGAGACTCTCCCGCCGAAATGGCGAACGCGGCGAAGGGCAGGCGCGGATTACTTGTATCCGTAGCGCAGCAGCCAGAGCTTGGCTTCGGCCGAGGGCGGCTCGGGCTTGGCGCCGGGGCGCGCGGGCCGCGCGGGCGCGGCGGGGGCGTCCACCTTCTGCGCCGTCGAGCCGCCGGTCAGCACGCCGCCGTCGGGCAGCGCGGTCAGCGCGGTGAACTCGTCGTCGAACTGGTCGCCGTAGCGCTGCTCCCACAGCACCGCGCCCTCGGCATCGGTGCGGACGAGCCACGCATCCTTGCGGCCGCCCCCTTTCGATTCGGTCGAGCCCGACAGGAAAAAGCCGCCGTCGCCGGCCGGTACGAGCACGTCGAGCGAATCGCTCGCGTCGTCCTTGCCGCCCGACATCCGCTTGTCCCAGCGCACGGTGCCGTCGGGCGCGAGGCGCAGCAGCCAGGGCTTGTTGACCGGCTCGGCCTCCAGCGCCGGCGCCGGCCCCGGCCGGGCGCCGGGCCGCGCCGGTTTCGGCGGAGCGGCCGCGGGCCGCGGCGGCACGCGGCTCGCTTCGGCCAGCACCACGATGTCGCCGCCATCGACCACGAGAACGGCCTTTCCTTTCTCGTCGGCCTCGTCGCCGAGATCCTTCTTCTCCCAGCGCACGTTGCCCTCGCCGTCGAGCGCGAGGATCCACAGATTGCGGTCGTCGCCGGCCGGGCGCTCGACGTTGATCCAGCCCACCGCGATGATGCCGCCGTCGGGCAGCATAGCGACGCTTTGCAGGCTTTCGTCGACGCCCTTGCCGTAGAGCTTGTTCCACAGCACGCGGCCGTCGGCGGCGATGCGCGCGGCCCAGCCTTTCGTTGCGGTCTGGCCCTGCTCGGTGGCGCTGCCGACCACGATCGTGTCGCCGTTCGCGAGCACCGCCAGCGCATAGGGAATCGTCAGCGCGTATTCCTGGAACGTGTGCTGCCATTGCAGCTCGCCCTCGGCCGAGGTGCGCGCGACCCAGCCGACGATCGAATTGCTGCCGAGGTTCTTGCGCGCCGCGGCCAGCGCCACGCCGGCGGCGGCGCGCAGCGCCACCGCGTTCGCGGTGTCGAAGCGCGCGTTCGCGATGCTCTTGCGCTCGCCGAGGGGCTTTCCCTCTCTCGCGTCGAAGCGCCAGAACCACACGTCGCTGTTGGCGCCTTCGGCCTCGATGCGGCCGCCGACGACGAGCAGCTGGTCGCCCGGCAGCGCGAAGATGCGCCGCACCACGTCCTGCCCGGTCTTGCCTGCGAGGTGCTGCCAGAGCTGCTCCGGCGCCGCCGCCCGGCTGCGCGCGGCGCCGTCTTCGCCGGTCTTCGGCGGCGCCGGCGCGGACGCGGTCGGCGTGCCGCCGCGCTGCGCGAAATATCCGGCCGCGCCGCCGGCCACGAGCAGGGCCGCGAAAACGCCGGCGATGACCGGCGCCCGGCTGCGCTTGCGCGGCGCCGCGGGCTCGTCCGCCGCCGGCGCGCGCACTGCCGGGGCGGCGTCCGCGGCGGCGGCCTGCTGATCGTTGCCGACGATGAGCGTGGCTCCGCCCACCATCAGCGTGTCGCTACCGGGCGAGGGCGCCGGCCGGTCGGGCTTGCGCACGCGCGCGATCAGCGGCGCCTTGGGCGCGGCCGGCTCCGGCGCAGCTTCCGGCATCGCGCCGCGGCGGCCGATCGGCGCCGAGGGCGCTTCGACCATGAGATTGCCCGCGACCTCGGCCGAAGGATCGGCCACCGGCGCGGAGGGCGTCGCCAGGACCGGCGCGCCCGCGGCGGCGCGCGACAGGCGGCCGAGCGGCTGCGACGGCGCCTCGACCATATAGGCTTCGGCCGCTGGAACGCCGGGCGCGCCGGCCGGCACCGCCGCGCGGCCCTCCACGGCGGCCATGAACTCTTTCACGCTCTGCGGCCGCTTCGCCTCCTCGACCGTCAGCGCCTGGTCGATCGCCGCGAGCAGGCTCTCGCTATAGTTGCCGCCGGCCGCGGCCCCGGCGGGCACCATCGGGTCGGGCTGCTTGCGGAGCTGCGCGGCGATGCGTTTCGGCGCCTCGGGCGGGCGGCGCCCGGTCACGCAATGGTAAAGAACGGCGCCGAGCGCGTAGATGTCGGTCCACGGCCCCTGATGGCTGTCGGTCTCGTATTGCTCGTAGGGCGCGTAGCCCTCGGTCACGATCGCGGTGAGGCCGCGGCTCTGCCGCGTCACCGCCTGGCGCGCGGCGCCGAAATCGATCAGCACCGGCGTGCCGTCGCGGCGGATGATGATGTTCGCCGGTTTGATGTCGCGGTGCAGGAAGCCTTTCGCGTGCACGTCGGCGAGGCCGGCCGCGAGCGGGCGCAGGATCGTCAGCAGTTCGTCTTCGCTGAGCGAGCCCACGGCGTCGATGACGTCGGCCAGGCTCTTGCCGTCCTGGAACGCCATCACGAGATAGCCGGTGCCGTTCGACTCGAAGTAGCGGTGCACCGGCACGATGTTGGCGTGCTGGAAGGCCACCAGCGTTTTCGCTTCCGTGCGGAAGCGCTCGAGGCCCCAGACGAACTGCTCCGCCTCCTGCCGTCCGAACGGCTTCACCGTCTTGCGGTCGGCGCCGCGGTTGGCGAGCACGCTCGGCAGATATTCCTTGATCGCCACATGGCGGTCGAGCAGCAGGTCGACGGCCTTGTAGGTGATGCCGAAGCCTCCGGCGCCCAGCAAGGCGACGACCCGATAGCCCTCGAGCTCGGTGCCCACGGGCAGCGCGTTGGTCCTCTCGTCCATGGAGCGTAGGGGTGCCTTGCCGGTTCGCGTGAATCAGGCCCGGCAACGTACCATCGCCGAGACCATGGCGCCAATATGGCAGGGCCGCCGCGCATGGCCGCGCACTTGCGCGCGGGCGTGGTTTCGTGAGAAGGCGCGCGCATAGGCCGGCCGATGTCCGATCCCAACTCCCTCGTGCGCCACAGCCTCGTCACTGCCGTGCTCGCGGCGGCGCCGGCGGGCGCCGTGCTCGCGGGTCTGGCGGCGCTGAACGCGCTGGCGTGGTATTGGGCCGCGGCCGCCGCGCTCCTCGTCGTGGCCGGATGCTACGCGGTGGCGCGCCTGGGCCTCGCCGATCTCGAAGCGGCGCGGCGGTTCATCGTCGCCTTGCGCCCGGGCGAAAGGCCGGCGCCGCCGCCCGCGCAGCTCGAGGCGGCGTGGGCGCCCGCCGGCCGGCTCGCGAGCGCCGCCGGCGCAACCGCGCGCGCCGCCCGGCCGCCGCCGAGGCCGCGCTCGGCGATCTGCCCGATGCGGTGCTGCGCATCGACCGCAACCGCACGGTGCTCGACGCCAATCCCGCCGCCGCGGCGCTGCTCGGCCTCGCGCCGGTGGGGCAGGATCTCGCCGGCCTGCTGCGCGATCCCGGATTCACCGCCTCGGTCGAGCGCGCGCTCGCCGCCGGCGGCCTCCACGAGAGCGCATTCACCTTGCACGGCGAGACCGAGCGCAGCGTGCGCGCGATCGTGCGCCGCGTCGCCGACGGCGGGCCCGGCGAGCCGGCCGCGCTCGTCGTGCTGCACGACGACACCGCGCGCCGCAGGCTCGAGCAGATGCGCGCCGATTTCGTCGCCAACGTCAGCCACGAGCTGAAGACGCCGCTCTCGTCGCTGATCGGCTTCATCGAGACGCTGCGCGGCCCTGCGGCCGGCGATGCCGAGGCGCGCCAGCGCTTCCTCGAGATCATGCAGGAGCAGGCCGCGCGCATGCGCCGTCTGGTCGACGACATCATGTCGCTCTCGCGCATCGAGCTCGAGGAGCACCAGCCGCCCACGGGCCGCGTCGAGCTATTGCCGATCCTCCAGAACCTCATGGAGGCGCTGCAGGTGCAGGCGATGAAGCGGCGCATCGCGTTCCGCATCGAGCGCCGCGTCGCCGCCGACGACCGCCTCGCCGTCATCGGCGAGCGCGATCAGCTCATCCAGGTGTTCCAGAACCTGCTCGACAACGCGGTGAAATACGGCCGCGAGGGAACCGCCGTCGTGATCTCCGTCGCGCGCGCGAGCGGCGACCGGCTGGCCGCGGCGCGCGATCCGCGTGCGGCCGAGGCGGCGGAGGTGGCCGTCATCGACCAGGGCGACGGCATTCCGGCCGAGCACCTCTCGCGCCTCACCGAGCGGTTTTATCGCGTCGACCGCGGCCGCTCGCGCCAATTGGGCGGAACCGGCCTCGGCCTCGCGATCGTGAAACACATCCTCAACCGCCACAACGGCCGCCTCGCGATCGAGAGCAAGCTCGGCCAGGGCAGCCGGTTCACGGTGTTTTTGCCAATAGCGCCCGCGGTTTAGGCCGCCGGCCATCATGCCGCAGGCGCTGCAACAAAACTGACACGCAGCGGTCATAAGACTGTTTCCCGTCCGCACTAGCTTGCCGCCGCACGGCCGGATCGGACATGCAGGGTCCGCCGGCATCGTCCAATACCCGGGGGCCGGAGACGCCGGCGCCCGCCATCATTTCGAGGAGGTGCGAGGTGAAGAAAGCCGTGACGATGGCCGCGCTGTGCGCGGTCGCCCTGGTCGGCCAGGCCCATGCGCAATCGCGCGACCAGATTCGCATCGTCGGCTCGTCGACGGTCTATCCGTTCACGACCACGGTGGCCGAGCGCTTCGCCAAGGCCGGCAAGTTCAAGGCGCCGGTGGTCGAATCGACCGGCACCGGCGGCGGCATGAAGCTGTTCTGCGCCGGCGTCGGCACGCAGCATCCCGATCTCACCAACGCCTCGCGCCGCATGAAGAAAAGCGAGTTCGACGAGTGCGGCAAGAACGGCGTGAAGGACATTTTCGAGATCAAGGTGGGCTTCGACGGCATTGCGATCGCGCAGGCGAAGGCCGGGCCGAAGTTCAACCTGACGCTGGGCCAGCTCTGGCTCGCGCTCGCCAAGGACGTGCCGGAAGGCAACAAGGACGGCGGCAAGCTGATCCCGAATCCGAACAAGACCTGGAAGGACGTCGACGCGTCGTTCCCGGCCGTGAAGATCGAAGTGCTCGGCCCGCCGCCCACCTCGGGCACGCGCGACTCGTTCAACGAGCTGGCGCTCGAGGCCGGGTGCGACAGCTTCCCGTCGCTGAAGGCGCTCGCCAAGTCCGACGCCAAGAAGCACAAGGCCGTCTGCCAGAGCATTCGCGAAGACGGCGCCTTCGTCGAGGCCGGCGAGAACGACAACGTGATCGTGCAGAAGCTTGTCGCCAACCCGAACGCGGTCGGCGTCTTCGGCTTCAGCTTTCTCGATCAGAACAAGGACAAGCTCTACGGCCACACGATCAACGGCATCGAGCCCACCTTCGACACGATCTCGAGCGGCAAGTATCCGATCGCGCGCGACATGTACGTCTACGTGAAGAAGGCGCACATCGGCGTGGTGCCGGGCATCGCGGAATTCGTCGCCGAGTACACCGCTTCCCGCGCGATGGGCAAGCGCGGCTACCTCGTCGGCAAGGGCCTCGTCCCGCTGCCGGACGACGAGTTCAAGAAGGTGAACGACGCGGCCAAGACGATGACGAACCTCAGCATGTAGCGAAGCGGCGGCCGCTCCCGCATCCGCGGGAGCGGCCAAGCTCTTCTCGATCGAGTTTCGGACGAAGACCTGGGCGACGGGCGCTCAGAGGCGGGGCATGGACTATCCGGTCATCCTGGCGACGCTGCTGATCCTGTCCTGCGCCGGATTCTACCTCGGCCGCCGCCGCGCCATCGTCGCCTCGGGCGGCTCGCTGCGCGCGCTGCACTCGCTGCCGAGCTATTACGGCTTCTACATCGCGGTCTGGGCCGGCGTCCCCGCGCTGATCCTGTTCCTCGTCTGGATCGCCGCGCAGAACTCGGTCATCGACCATCTCGTCCAGGCTGCGCTGCCCGATCCGCTGCGCGCACTCGCGCCCGACCGCAAGGCGCTGCTGATGGCCGACATCCGCAATATCGCCACCGGCAACGTCGTGCGCGCGCAGCCCGACGCCGCCGTCGCCGCGGCCGCCGAGCACTACAAGCGCCTTGTCGAGCTGAGCCGCTGGATGCTCGTCGCCGCGATGCTGCTGCTGACGAGTCTCGGCACGTTCCTCGCCTATCGCCGCATCAACCCGGCCATGCGCGCGCGCAACGCCGTCGAGCGAGTGGCGCGCTGGTTCCTCATCGTGTGCTCGACGATCGCGGTGTTCGCCACGATCGGGATCATCCTCTCGCTGCTGTTCGAGGCGCTGCGCTTCTTCGACCGCGTGCCGGTGGGCGAGTTCCTGTTCGGCCTGCGCTGGAGCCCGCAGGAAGCGCTGCGCGCCGACCAGGTCGGCTCTTCCGGCAGCTTCGGCGCCGTGCCCGTCTTCACCGGCACGCTCCTCATCACCGCGATCGCCATGCTCGTCGCCGGCCCCGTCGGCCTGTTCGCGGCGATCTACCTCTCGGAATACGCCTCGCCGCGCGTGCGCAACTGGGTGAAGCCGGTGATGGAGGTGCTGGCCGGCATTCCCACCGTCGTCTACGGCTTCTTCGCGGCGCTCACCGTGGCGCCGTTCATCCGCGATCTCGGCCTGTCGCTCGGCCTCGACACGGCCTCGGAAAGCGCGCTCGCCGCCGGCCTGGTCATGGGTGTGATGATCATACCCTACGTCTCGTCGCTGGCCGACGACGTCATCAACGCCGTGCCGCAGTCGCTGCGCGACGGCGCCTACGGCCTCGGCGCCACGCGCTCCGAGGCGGTGCGCCATGTGGTGATCCCGGCGGCGCTGCCCGGCATCGTCGGCGCGCTGCTGCTCGGCGTCTCGCGCGCGGTCGGCGAGACGATGATCGTCGTGATGGCCGCGGGGCTCTCGGCCAAGCTCACCGCCAACCCGCTCGACAACGTGACGACCGTGACGGTCCAGATCGTGACGCTGCTGGTCGGCGATCAGGAGTTCGACAGCGCCAAGACGCTCTCGGCGTTCGCGCTCGGCCTCGTTCTGTTCGTGGTCACGCTCGGGCTCAACGTCATCGCGCTGCGCGTCGTGCAGAAATACCGGGAAAAATATGACTGACGCGCGCCCGGCCTTCATTCCCTCGGAGCGCCAGCGCGCGCTGGTGGCGCGCGGCATCCGCCGCCGGCGCCGCGCCGAGCGGCGCTTCCAGGCCTACGGCATCGCGGCGATCGTCTTCGCGGTGTCGATGCTGGCGCTGCTGCTGGTCTCGGTCGCGGGGCAGGGCTGGAGCGCGTTCCTGCAGACGAACATCACGCTCGAGGTCCCGCTGCCCAAGGACGAGATCGATCCCGACGGCAAGGGCGCCGCGGCGATCCGCGACGCGAACTTCCAGGCGATCGTGGAAGACGCGCTGTTCCGGAAGCTCGGCGTCTCGGGGCGCGACGACGAGCGGCTGGCCGCGAAGATGATCAGCGCCGGCTCCGACGCGATCCTGCGCGATCGGGTGCTCGCCGATCCGGCGCTCGTGGGCAGGACGGTCACCATCACCGTCCCGGCCTACTCCGACATCGACATGGCGTGGAAGGGCCATATCCGCCGCGCCGTGCCCGAGCAGGACCGCGTGGTGAAGGACAAGCAGTTCCAGTGGATCGACGCGCTCGCCAAGGCCGGCGCGATCGGCACGGGCTTCAACTGGCGCTTCTTCTCGCTCGGCGATTCGAACGAGCCGGAGCTCGCCGGCATCCTGGGCGCGCTCACCGGCTCGGCCTACACCATGCTGGTCACGCTGCTGCTGTGCTTCCCGATCGGCGTCGCCGCCGCGATCTATCTCGAGGAATACGCGCCCAAGAACCGGCTCACCGACCTCATCGAGGTGAACATCAACAACCTCGCCGCGGTGCCGTCGATCGTGTTCGGCCTGCTCGGCCTCGCCGTGTTCCTCAACTTCTTCGGCCTGCCGCGCTCGGCGCCGCTCGTGGGCGGCATGGTGCTGAGCCTGCTCGTGCTGCCCACGATCATCATCGCCACGCGCGCCTCGTTCAAGTCGGTGCCGCCCTCGATCCGCGAGGCCGCCTACGGCCTCGGCGCCTCGAAGATGCAGGTCATCCTGCATCACGTGCTGCCGCTCGCCATGCCCGGCATCCTCACCGGCACGATCATCGGCATGGCGCACGCGCTCGGCGAAACCGCGCCGCTGCTGATGATCGGCATGAAGGCGTTCATCGCCGCACCGCCGGTCTCGCCGCTCGATCCGGCCACCGCGCTGCCGGCGCAGGTGTTCATCTGGGCCGACAAGCCCGAGCGCGGCTTCCAGGAGAAGACGGCGGCGGCGATCCTCGTGCTGCTCGTCTTCCTCGTGATGATGAACGCGCTCGCCGTCTATCTCCGCCGCAAGTTTGAACGCCGCTGGTAAGGGGTGCATCATGGATACCGTCCCGCCCGTCGTCCCCGCCGCCGCCGCCGCCGCCGAGGCCATGGTGCTCGCCAACACGCCGAAACTGACCTCGCGCCGCTGCAACGTGTTCTACGGCACGAAGCAGGCGCTGTTCGACGTCGACGTCGACATCCTGCCCAACCAGATCACGGCCTTCATCGGGCCGTCGGGCTGCGGCAAGTCCACGTTCCTGCGCTGCTTCAACCGCATGAACGACACGATCGACATCTGCCGCGTCAACGGCGACCTGCGCCTCGACGGCGAAGACATCTATTCGCGCGACATCGACGTGGTGCAGCTGCGGGCCCGCGTCGGCATGGTGTTCCAGAAGCCGAACCCGTTCCCGAAATCGATCGCCGAGAACGTCGCCTACGGGCCCAAGATCCACGGCCTCGTCGCGAGCAAGAGCGAGATCGAGGCCGTCGTGCAGACCAGCCTCGAGAAGGCCGGGCTCTGGAACGAGGTGAAAGACCGGCTCGACGAGCCCGGCACCGGCCTTTCGGGCGGCCAGCAGCAGCGCCTGTGCATCGCGCGCGCGATCGCGGTCAGCCCCGAGGTGATCCTGATGGACGAGCCGTGCTCGGCGCTCGACCCGATCGCCACCGCGCGCATCGAGGAGCTGATGGACGAGCTGCGCCAGCAATACACGCTGATCATCGTCACCCATTCGATGCAGCAGGCCGCGCGCGTCTCGCAGAAGACCGCGTTCTTCCACCTCGGCAGGCTGATCGAATACGGCGACACCGAGCAGATCTTCACCGCGCCCAAGGACAACCGGACCCAGGGCTACATCACCGGCCGGTTCGGCTGAGCGCGCTGGAAAGCGAGACCATGCAACAGAAACACATCGTCAAGTCCTTCGACGACGAGCTGCGCCACCTGCATCTCGTCATCGCGCGCATGGGCGGCCTCGCCGAGGAGCAGCTCGCCAATGCGCTCGCCGCGATCTCGGAGCAGGACAGCTCGCTGGCGATGCGCACCGTCCAGTCGGACGCGAAGGTGGACGACCTCGAGCGCGAGGCCGACGCGCAGGTGATCCGCCTGCTCGCGCTGCGCCAGCCGATGGCCAACGATCTCCGCCAGATCCTGGCGGCGCTCAAGGTCGCGGCCGCGATCGAGCGCGTCGCCGATTACGCGAAGAACGTCGCCAAGCGCGCGATCGCGCTCAACGAGCTGCCCTCGGTGCAGCCGGTGCACAGCATCCCGCGCATCGGCCGCGCGGCCCTCGCGATGCTCAAGGACGTGCTCGACGCCTACAACGCCAGCGACGCCGAGAAGGCGCTCGAGGTGTGGAACCGCGACGAGACGATCGACGATCTCTACAACAGCCTGTTTCGCGAGCTGCTCACCTACATGATGGAGGATGCGCGCAACATCACGCCGTGCACGCATCTGCTGTTCATCGCCAAGAACCTCGAGCGCATCGGCGACCACTGCACGAACATCGCCGAGAACGTCTACTTCCTCGTCACCGGGCGCCAGCCGGGCGGCGAGCGCCCCAAGGGCGGAAAGGACGATCTGAATGTTGCATCCTCCGCCAAGCAAGCGCCGCAGTGAGGGCCCGGCCGGCGCCGCCGCCGACCGCGCGGCGCTGAAGCCGTTCGTCCTCGTCGTCGAGGACGAGCCGGCGCTGGTCACGTTGCTGCGCTACAATTTCGAAGCCGCCGGCTACGAAGTGGCGACCGCGCTCGACGGCGACGAGGCGCTGACCGCGATCGCCGAGCGCCGGCCCGATCTCGTCGTGCTCGACTGGATGCTGCCCTCCACCTCGGGGCTCGAGGTCTGCCGCCAGATCCGCCGCAAGGCCGAGACGCGCGACGTGCCGGTGATCATGCTCACCGCGCGCGGGGAAGAGGCCGACCGCGTGCGCGGCCTCGACAGCGGCGCCGACGATTACGTCACCAAGCCGTTCTCGCCGGCCGAGCTGGTGGCGCGGGTGCGCGCCGTGCTGCGCCGGGCCCGGCCGTCCACGGCCGAGGAGGCGCTCGACTATGCCGGCATCCGCATGGATCTCGCCGCCCACCGCGTCGCGCGCAACGGCCGCGCGATTCATCTGGGCCCCACCGAGTTCCGCCTGCTGCGCCATTTCCTCGAGCATCCCGGCCGCGTCTTCGCGCGCGAGCAATTGCTCGACGCGGTCTGGGGCCACGACGTCTACGTCGAGCCGCGCACGGTCGACGTCCACATCCGCCGCTTGCGGAAGGCCATCAACGCCGAGGGCGAGCCCGACGTGATCCGCACCGTGCGCTCGGCGGGCTATGCGTTGGACGTCGACGAAGCGTAAAGCACCGTTCGGGGCCGCGTGCCTCGCGATAACCTATTGAAATATCAGAAACTCGAATTGATATTGCGTCGCAGCAATACCGTTTGACGGTTAATGCTGACGACTGATAGAAACCGTCAGTTTTCAAGCAAACGGCCCCCAGCATGTCCTCCCGGCGCCCGCAAAGCACCGACAAGACGGTTGCGCGCATCCTCGACGCGGCCGAGGAGCAGTTCCGGCGCATGGGCTACGCCAAGACGGCGGTGGCCGACATCGCCCGCGCGCTCGGCATGTCGCCGGCCAACATCTACCGCTTCTTCGCCTCCAAGGCGGCGATCAACGAGGCGATCTGCGAGAAGCACTTCGCCGAGGTGCACGGCCTGCTGCGCGCGCTGACGGCCGAAGACCGTCCGGCGGCCGAGCGGATCGAGCGCTTCGTCGTCGAGCTGCACCGCTACAACAAGATGCGCTGCGTCTCCGAGCGCCGCATGCACGAGATGGTGGCGGCGGGGATGGAGGAGAACTGGGCCGCCGTCGAGCGCCACATCGCGGCATTGCACGAAATGATCGCCGGGCTGGTCGCCGACGGCGTCGCGCGCGGCGAGTTCGCGCCCGGCACCGAGCCGATGGACGCGGCGCGCGCGCTGTGCACGGCCTGCACCGGCGTTCTGCATCCGGCGATCATCGCGCAATTCGCGCACAAGGACCTCGAGGAAGATGCGAAGCGCGTCGTTCGTTACCTGATCGCGGCGCTCGCGCGCCCGCAACGCGCGGCCTGAAGAAAAAGAAGCCGGCGCCGCGGCGCCGAACCGACCGGCAAAGCCGGCGGACCGAGAAAAGACCGGAACCGACGGTTCATCCAACGAGGGATCAAGTGAGCGACCCCCAATCGAGGATCAAGGCGCCCCGCCAGCGCGCGAAGAAGCGCTGGTACGTCGTCACCATCGTCGCGCTCGTCGTGCTGTTCGGCGGGCTGGCGGCGTTCAACTACGTGCTGAAGCCGATGTTCATCGCCGGCTTCGTGGCGAAGCTCCAGGCGCAGCCGCCGGTTCCGGTCACCACCGTGCTGGCGAAGGCCGAGTCCTGGCGCGGCGAATTGCCGGCGATCGGCACGATCGAGGCGCAGCGCGGCGTGACGCTGGCACCGCAGATCGCGGGCCGCGTCGATGCGATCCTGTTCGAATCGGGCAGGTGGGTGAAGGCCGGCGAGACGATCCTGAAGCTCGACGACTCCACCGAGCGCGCGCAGCTCCAGGCGGCCACGGCCGACATGCGTCTCAAGGAGCTGAACCTCATCCGCGCGCGCGAGCTGGCCGAGCGCGGCAACATGGCCCAGGCCAATCTCGACACCGCGATCGCGCAGCGCGACCAGTCCGCGGCGCAGGTGGAGCTGATCCGCGCGCAGATCAACCAGAAGACCATCGTGGCGCCGTTCGCCGGCCGGCTCGGCATCCGCCAGGTCAATCTCGGCCAGTATCTCGCGGCCGGCGCCGCCATCGTCACGCTGCAATCGGTCGATCCGATCTTCGTGAACTTCACGCTGCCCGAGCGCGAGATCCCGCGCTTGAAGGTGGATCAGGCGGTGACGGTAACGGTGGAGGGCCTCGCCGGCCGGGTGTTCGAGGGCAAGATCACCTCGCTCGACGCCAAGGTCGACGACGCCACGCGCAACCTGCTCGTCCAGGCCACGCTCGCCAACAAGGACGGGCTGCTGGTGCCCGGCCAATTCGCGCGCCTCACCGTGAAGCTCTCGGAGGAGCGCCCGGTCGTGGCGGTGCCCGAAACCGCGGTTTCGTTCAGCCTCTACGGCGATTCGGTCTACGTCGTCGTCGAGAAGAAAGACAAGGACGGCAAGCCCGTCTTGGCCGCCGACGGCAAGCCCGTGCTCACCACCGAACGGCGCTTCGTGCGCGTCGCCGAGCGGCGCGCCGGCCAGGTCGGCCTCTCCGAGGGCGTCAAGGACGGCGAACGCGTCGTCACCTCGGGCCAGACGCGCCTCATGCCCGGCGGCACGGTGCAGCTCGACGACCGGCCTGCGCTCGTCCCGCCGCAGGAAAGGCCGAAGCCATGAGCGGGGTCGCCGCCGCGGTCGAGGGCGCGCGCCGCGCCTTCACCGACATCTTCATCAAGCGCCCCGTCCTCTCGACGGTGGTGAGCCTGCTGATCCTGCTGCTCGGCATCCAGGCGTTCTTCTCGCTGCCGATCCGCCAGTATCCGAAGCTCACCAACACCACGATCGAGATCACGACCACCTACCCCGGCGCCAACGCCGACCTGATGCAGGGCTTCGTCACGATCCCGATCCAGCAGGCGGTGGCCAGCACCGAGGGCATCGACTACATCACGTCGTCGAGCACGCAGGGCGTCAGCGTCGTGAAGCTCACGCTGCGGCTCAACGCCGACGGCGACCGGGCGCTGACCGAGGTGCTCGCGAAGACCAACCAGGTGAGGAACGTGCTGCCGCGCGCGGCCAACGACCCGATCGTCGTGAAGACGACGGGCGACGCGTTCGCGCTGATGTACATCGGCTTCAACAGCGACGTGCTGACGTCGGCGCAGATCACCGACTACCTCGTGCGCGTGATCCAGCCGCGGCTCCAGACGATCGACGGCGTCTCGCAGGCGCAGATCCTGGGCGGCCAGAACTTCGCGATGCGCATCTGGCTCGATCCGGCCAGGATGGCGGCGCTCGGCGTCACCGCGACCGACATCCAGGCCGCGCTCCAGGCCAACAACTTCACCTCCGCGCCCGGCGAGGTGAAGGGCGATTTCATCCGCGTCACGATCAACGCCGACACGAGCCCGTCCAGCGTCGAAGGCTTCGAGCAGCTCGTCGTGCTCGCCAAGGGCAGGAGCCTCGTGCGCCTGCGCGACGTTGCCAAGGTGGAGCTCGGGCCGCAGAGCGTCGTCTCGTCGTCGATGTTCAACGGCTTGAAGGCCGTGTTCGTCGGCGTCTACACCGCGCCCACGGCCAACCCGCTCACCGTCATCGACGCGGTGCGCAAGGCTATGCCCGACATCCAGGCGCAGCTGCCGGCGGGCCTGAAGGCGAACATCGCCTACGACGCCACCAAGTTCATCCAGGCCTCGATCGACGAGGTGATCGCGACGATCGTCGAGGCGGCGGTCATCGTCATCATCGTCATCTTCCTGTTCCTCGGCAACATCCGCTCCACGATCATCCCGATCGTCACGATTCCGCTTTCGCTCGTGGGCGTGCTGTTCCTGCTGCTGGTGCTCGGCTATTCGATCAACCTGCTCACGCTGCTGGCGATGGTGCTGGCGATCGGCCTCGTCGTCGACGACGCCATCGTCGTGGTCGAGAACATCTATCGCCACATCGAGGAGGGCGAGACGCCGTTCCAGGCGGCCCTCCACGGCGCGCGCGACATCGCCGGGCCCGTCATCTCGATGACGATCACGCTCGCCGCGGTCTATGCGCCGATCGGCTTCGTCGGCGGGCTCACCGGCGCGCTGTTCCAGGAATTCGCGTTCACGCTCGCGGCCTCGGTCGTCATCTCCGGCGTGGTGGCGCTCACGCTCTCGCCGATGATGTGCTCGAAGCTGCTGCGGGCCGGGCACCAGGGCCGCTTCGCCGATCTCGTCGACCGCGTCTTCTCGCGCCTGCGCAACGGCTACGAGCGCCGGCTCGACCGCGTGATGCACTACCGTCCGCTGGTGCTGATCGTTGC
>ERZ761602.1158-NODE-1158-length-50241-cov-14.227932_pt1 | contig 50241 bp, 51 predicted proteins | sample MGYA00512165_ERZ761602 | MGnify/ENA primary metagenome ERZ761602 (study PRJEB28899, sample SAMN02445085) | bioreactor sludge metagenome | biome: EBPR sludge; isolation source: Thorneside wastewater treatment plant | place: Australia: Brisbane, Thorneside...
AATAGTGATGATTAAATGGGAATATTTATCAGTAGTATCTATACGTCTTAATGGTAGCTGGCGGGTATCTTTTGTTAACGATAAATCATTTGATGAAGGATCAGACCCTGACTTAATTGAATACTTAAACCAATTGGGATCACAAGGATGGGAACTGATATGTGAAGATTTTGATACTTTTAATTCCCGATTTTATAATCTAGAAAATTACAAGATTGAAGAAAGTATAAACAAGATGGCGGATGAACTTGCTAATAAAGGAAAAGTAATAGTATCTGTAACTAGCTTTCCAGTTGGAGATTTTGGAACAGGGTCATGGCTAGTATGTACTTCTACAAAGATTCGCCGACTGCGTTTTAAGAGAATCCAAGCAGATTGAAAATATCTGTTTATTAAACATTCTTACTTTTTCTTACAAGCGATTCGAATTAATAGAAATTTCTAAAATCTCAAAACTCATATCATGCAGACCCTAAAGGTCTCCTATAAAATAAATTTGATGGATAGCGAATTATCTTTGCTTGAAAATTATTTTTTTATACAAGGCAGACCTTTAGGGTCTTAACTTGAAGCAAATAAAAAGCCGAAGGTCAGAATCAACTATCGGCTAAGAAAGAAGCGGGAATTTCATCCAATGACTATTTGCTATTCACAATTTCCCAAAGTCTATTGGAATTAATCGGAATTTCTAAAATCTCAAAATTTGAATCATGTAGTGCGTCTTCCAATGCTTGAGCAAACAACGGACCAACAGGAATCGCGCCTGCTTCACCTGCACCTTTCATGCCCATCGGGTTAAGCGGCGAAAGCGTTTCGCCATGTCCCGTTTCGATGCGCGGCACTTCAAGGCTCGTCGGCAGGTGATAATCCATAAACGTGCCGTTCAGCAGTTGCCCATTTTCATCATATTTGAGATGTTCATAAAACGCATTGCCAATGCCCTGCGCCACACCGCCATGAATTTGCCCATCCAAAATTAACGGGTTGATCACTTTTCCGCAATCATGCACCACCAAATATTTTTGGATTTTGATTTGCATCGTCTCAGGATTCACTTCCACGATCATGGCATGGATTCCACTAGCAGTTGCGCCTCTTTCTGGACCGAAATAATTGGTTGCTTCTAACCCCGGCTCTGTACCAGGTTTGACAGCTCCACGAGTCGGATTCGCCATGCCTGCCAATTCACCCAATGAAATAGATTGTTGCGGAATATCTTGCACGCGTATAAATCCATCATCGAGTTCAAGTTCATCTTCGGGCGCATTGAAATGTTCGGATGCAAGTTTGAAAATTTTCTTGCGCACAACTTTTGCAGCTTCGTTAATTGCATTGCCTGCCACCACTGCACCACGACTCGCAAACGTGCCAGCACCCCAATAAAACTGGTCAGTATCGCCAGTGACAACGTCAATCTTATCTACACTGACACCGAGTTGCTCTGCAACGATTTGAGCAAAACTGGTGAAGTGACCTTGTCCTTGTGTACCCACACCTGTGACGACAGAAACTCGTCCGCTACTCATCACTTGTACTTTTGCACCTTCGTAAGGTCCAATGCCTGTACCTTCTACATAAGCAACTAAACCAATGCCGACATATTTGCCTTCTTTTCTTAACTTTGGTTGAATTTCATTGATGAATTTATGATAATCAATTTTTTCTAAGGCTTCATCTAACAAGGGTTCGTAATTTCCACTGTCATATACTAATGGAGCAAAATCTTGGTAAATGATTTCATTGTCATACGGAAATTGTTTTGGTTGAATAAAATTTCGTCTGCGAATTTCGGCACGGTCAATGTTTAATTCTTTGGCGGCAATGTCTAAGGCACGTTCAATCACAAACACGCCATGTTGACGTCCCGCTCCACGATAAGGTGTGACAATTGTTTTGTTTGTAAATAAAGCCGTAAATTCACTGTAATAATTTTTGATGTCATACAATCCCAGCACATTGGCTTGAGAATTAAGCGGAACAGTTAATCCATACGGTGCATACGCGCCTGTGTCATGCAAGAACACATCATGCACGCCGAGAATGTGACCTTCTTTATCAAATGCAATCTCAGCATCATGGATTTGTCCGCGTTCGTGTGTCGTGGCGACAAAATTTTCGGCGCGGTCTTCGATCCATTTGACGGGGCGATATAACTTCATCGCCGCCCAGGGAACCAAAACTTCTTCTTGATAGAACATCATAATCTTTGGACCAAATCCGCCGCCGATAAATGGTGCAATCACGCGGACTTGTCTTTCAGATAAACCAAGCATGCCTGCAAGTCCGTTGCGAATCACAACGGGCGCTTGAGTCGTATCCCAAACGGTTAATCGTCCCGCACGTTTATCCCATTCCGCAACAATTCCACGATTTTCCATTGCGGCGGCACAGCCATGGTCATATTTGAATCTGCGTTTGACGATTAATGCCGCATCTTTCTTAATCGATTCATAATCACCTTTGGTTTGAATCACATGTGCGGCGACATTAGATTTAATTTCATCATGAATAATAGGACTATCTTCTTGCAATGCTTTTTCTAAATCAACGACTGCTTGTAATGGCTCGTAATCAATTTGTATATCTGCTAAGGCATCTTCGGCGATGTAACGACTCTCAGCGACAATCATCACAATCGGTTCACCAGCAAATTTGACTTTATCTTTTGCCAATGGCACTTGTGTTTTTTGATTAAAGGTAATGTCTTTGACAGGCGGCGGCGAAACCAACAATGGACCAGGTTGCCAGTAATCACCCAAATCATTTGCTGTGTATGCGGCGATTACACCTTCGCGTTGTAATGCTTGCGAAACGTCAATGCTATTGATTTTTGCATGTGCATACGGACTGCGCAAAAATGCAACATGCAACATATTGGGTAAATCTACATCGTCCACATACAACGCCTGACCCGTTAAGAGTCGCGGGTCTTCATTACGTTTGATTCTTTCGCCAAAATATCGTGTCGTCATAAAACCTCATTCATGTCATTGCGAGGAGTTGCAAAGCAACGACGAAGCAATCTTCTAATTAATTTGGAGATTGCTTCGCCACAAAAAGCAAGAGCATGGCTCGCAATGACGGATTACTTACGCCCAAGCCACTGCTCTACAAAACGCAGCTTCACCACCTTTGAATTTCCATGGGAACACGCCGAGGGTGATGCGTTTGTTGTGTAATTCTTTCAAACCAATATCACCACCGAGATTTTCAACATGCATACAATCATGTGGGAACAAAGCATTATGGGTTAATTGATAAGCAGAATCTGGGAACAACTCATCCATTTTGTCTGCACCAAATTTTGCCTCAGTCAACTTGCGGACTTTTTGCCAATGCTCCAATCCGCCTTTGCCAAGAAAACGACCAATCGGTAAATTCATCGGATGGTCAGTAGAAATCATATCCACGCCCCAAATGTGAATCTTTTTCTTTAACAACCAATCACAAATGCTGTAATGTGGACCTGGATGCCTTTGAATATATCGCTCTTCATCACCTGTTGGACTGAAGAATGAATACTTATGCCAACCTGTGTGAATAAATAAAATATCACCTTCACGAACATCAGCACGTTTTTCAATATCTTCTGGCGTAAACATGCCGAGGTCATCAAGCATGTCACTCAAGTCAACGATGACGCCTGGTCCATAACACCATTCAATTGGAATTTGCTCAATCGTTTTGCCACTGGTCACAAAATGTTTCGGCGCATCCAAATGTGTGCCCATGTGATTGGATGTCATAATATATTGAGCATTCACGCCTTGCTCCGCTTTGCGTTTTATATATTTCACTTCAAACGGCGGATAAAAGGGCCAGAACGAAGCATCGGCGTTTAGGTCTTGCGAGAGGTCGTAGATTTTGGTCATTGTATAACTCCTTATAAATTATATTTTTCAGCAAATGCAAAAATTGCATCTTCAAATATCTTCAACGGCGGTCTGACTAAACCCGCGCCCACTTGACCAACACCAGCATTCTTGTGAGCAATGCCAGTATTGATGCGTGGGGTAATTCCTAACTCAACAACTTTTCGTAAATCAATTCCTGTGGGTGTACCACGAAAGTCCAGTGATGGCATGGTAAAGAATTTACTTTCAGCAAATGTGATTTCATACATTTCCAAAGTTGCATTCATTGCATCTTTGGGTGTGCCGCCGACAAATGTCACAATCGCTGGTGCAGTTGCCATGGCGAATCCGCCAATGCCTGCGGTTTCTGTAATGGCACTATCGCCAATGTCTGGATTTGCATCATCTTGCGAAAAACCTGAGAAAAATAATCCAACTGGAATTTCAGCAGGAGCTGTGAACCATTGTTTTTCACCAAGCCCACTCACTCGAATTCCAAAATCCGTTCCATTGCGTGCCATCGTCGTGACAATCGTTGAACCCTCAACTCCGTGCGCGGCATCGGTCATTGCTTTGCACGCCGCCATTACTGGATTCAAAACACTCAGTGCATTATCGCCAAGAAATTGCAACACTTCAGACATCGCCGCATTATCTTTCATTGTCTTTGCAATCAACGGCGCGAGCAATTTCAAATACAACAACGAACCTGCTTTATTTCTGTTATGTCCCTCGTCGCCCATGTGCAATGCTTCACTCATCAACGCGCGCATATCAATTCCATTTGAAGATGCAAGCGCATCGGCTAAGGCTGTTCCCAAAACATCATTCATCCAATGCAACTTCTTCAACACATCATCACTATACGCGCCATAACGCAAAACTTTTCCATAACCTTCATTCAAATTGGAAAAAGATTTATTTCCATGTTCAGCATTTTGAACCACATACACTTTCATAGATGCAGATGTGACTCCCGCCATCGGACCAACCGCGCCATGATGATGACATGAATCAAATTCGACTTCGCCTCTTTCTACCATTACGGTTGCTTCTGCTTCGGACGCCGCTATCTTCTCAAACAGCATCGCGCCGATAATCGCTCCACGCAACGGACCAGACATGCGCGCCCATTCAATTGGCGGACCGGCATGTAAAAATAAATTATCTTTCATACCGGGGATGACATCTTTTGCAGTTGCAACACCTTTAAGAATTGGTCTTGCCGACATTAATCGGTCAACAGCGGTTTGATTTGCTTGGTCAATATCCATGTTTAACTCCGTTTACTTTTTGCTTTTCATCTTCGCTAATAGATTTGCCATTTTTTCATTTCCACCGGCAGGTGGCTTCCATTCTACATGGACAGCTCCCGCACCTTGTGAAATGAGGCTTTCATAAAATGATTCAAGCCCGACGTTAATCCCTGCTAGTGGTTGTTTGAGTTGACTAATATCTACAGGCTTATATTCATTTGTATTTTTGGCACTGAACTTCAAACTAATGTATTCAACTGCTTCTGCCGCAGTTCGGAATACAATCACATTTGCTTCTTTGAGTTTATCAATTTGTTGACTGATATTTTGCGGGTCATCATCTGTGCCAATGACTATGGCGACGAATTCGATGTCTTTTCTTGAGGCTTGTATTTGTTGAATAGCAGGAACCAACTCTCCCGTAGGGTCAAGATGCGAGCCTTCACCGAGAACTACATCAAACAGAATCATGCTCACATCTTTATCAGATGCTTCTTGTTTCATGCGTCTGATGCGTAAATCGTTATCAATCATCGGGTGTAAACGCCCGACCATGAAAAATTCATCACCCAAGTCAATGATGGAATGCGCTTCGCTTTTGAGCGGGTCTTTGAGATTTTGATTTGGCGTAATTGGACCATTGGAATAAATTGGCGAAAGACTGGCTTGCAAGCCAAGCAGAGTTTCATACGCAAGCGTTCCACCAGAAAATAATCCGCGAAGATAACCTTTGCTATTATTAACTGATAACTGATTACTGCTTAGTGATAACTGACTCACTGCAATCTCAGCGGCTTCACTTAAACTAATTGCAAAATGCAAATTGCCAATTTTTCTGGCAGGTGGGGGATAACCGATAAAATAAATCACGACAGGTTTGCCCGTTTGTTGAGCAGAAGAAATTAATTGTGTAGCAACATCAGGTGATGGTGGTTTGGAAATTAACGCAATTACTTTTGTTTCATCATCATGTGCCAATGCTTGCAGTGCTTGATTTGCAGTAATCGCACCAACATCGGATTTTAAATCTCGTCCGCCTGTTCCAATGGCATGAGAAATTCCAGCACCAAGATTATGAATATGAGCAGTGACCGCTTGTGTGCCTGTGCCAGACGCGCCAACAACTCCAATGCTTCCACGCCGCACACGATTTGCAAAACCTAAACCAATGCCATTGATGATAGCAGTTCCGCAATCAGGTCCCATCACAAGCAAACCTTTTTCTCGCGCAGTTTTCTTTAATGAAATTTCATCTTCAAGTGAAACATTATCACTATAAAGAAAAACATGTTTATTTAATTCAAGTGCTTCACGGGCAACGCCAGCTGCATAACGACCTGGCACAGAAATCAAAACCCAATTGGCTTCGGGCAATTGTTTTACTGCAGCGCTCAAACTACGTGGGCGAAAATCTTCTGAAACAGTGGATGATTTTCTACGTGCAAGTAATTCATCTACTTTTGAAATAGCATTTTCAGCAGAAGAATCATCATTGGCTTTGACGACGATTAATAAATCATCTGGATTTGCATTTACATTTTCAGGCAATAAATTATTTGTCGCAAGCAAATCTTTGTTGGCATGCGTCGCCATCGCAACACCTGCATCAAGCACGCCACTTAATTCTAAAAGTCCGCGTTGAAGTTGCATCAACACAACTGAGTCGTAATATGTACCAGCCCGAACATTCCATTTAACAACCGTCATATTTTTCTCACAACCTTTTCAATTTCTTCTGCCCAAGCGAGTAACGATTCGTCAGCATTCCATTTGCCAACGAGTTGTAATCCCATTGGTAAGCCTTCATCATTTTTTGTGGTTGGGATGTTCATGGCAGGAAAACCAATTTGAGTCCATGGCAAACACATGACAGGATCACCTGTGGATTCAAGTCCTTTAGGTGCGGGTCCAACAGCGGGAGGACAAATCCATACATCAATTTGATTTTCATCCATAGCATTTGTGATTTGATTTCTAAACTCATCACGCGCTTCAATCTGTGATTGATAGTTGGTGACTGTTCTTCCACGTTTTACTAAGTCCGAAAATTTTTGTGAGTACAGTGCTTCGTGTTTATCAAACCATTCTTTATGAACTTGGGAAGCATCATAAGACATGATGGCATCATGCCGAGATTTGATTTCATCAAAATCATCCATCACTTGCACGCGAATAATTTGGTAATTGGTGCTTAGTAATTTACAAACCTCTTCAAAATGTTTGAGACCTGCTTCAGATGTATTTTGCAAATATTTTCCATTTGGAATTCCAAGAATCGGCTTTCTATCCCAATTCTCTAATCTCCAATTTTCTAATAACGCACTCGCAATTTGCTTTGCAGTCATAATATCATTTGCAAAAATTCCAATGTGATCAAACGTCGGTGACAATGGAATCACACCTTCACGCGAAATTCTTTCGTATGTTGGTTTGAATCCAACCGCGCCACAAAACGCGGCGGGACGAATCACCGAGCCGATCGTTTGTGTGCCAAGTGTGATGTCACAAAGATTCGCACCAATCGCGGCGGCAGAGCCACTGCTCGAACCGCCAGGCGTGTGATTTGGATTATGCGGATTACGCGTGGGACCTGGTGTGAAATATGCAAATTCAGTTGTGACAGTTTTACCCATGACGAGCGCGCCAGCATTTTTTAATTTTGTAACACTGGTTGCTTGCTTGCCTTGAATATCTTGAGTAGGTAATTTACTGCCTGCTTGTGTCGTGAAACCATCTACATGAAAAATATCTTTTACACCTAAAGTCATTCCAAACAATGGTGGACGATTATTTACATCAGGATATTTTTTGAGGAGTTCTTCTGCTTCTTTAAGTAATCTTTCAAAACGATTCTCTTCGGGAATAAATGCAAGCACATCAGGCTCATGGGAATCGAAATGAGATTCGAGATTGGAGATTAAGTCTTTGGGTGAGACTTCATTTTTTTGAAAAGCTTGAGTAATTGATAATGTCATAGTCTCTAATCTCTAATTACCAATTACTATTTACTAACTTTCATTTTTTCACTTGCAAGTTTGACCGCATCCACAATGTGTTGATAACCTGTACAGCGACATAAATTGCCAGAAAGTGCATGGCGGATTTCATCTTCTGTCGGGTTCGGATTTTGTTTGAGAAATGGAATCATGCTCATTAAAATGCCCGGTGTGCAATAACCACATTGAAGTCCATGTGCTTCCCAAAATGATTGTTGTAATGGATGCAAATTGTCTTTGTTTTTTGCTAGCCCTTCAACAGTTGTAATTTCATGCCCATCGGCTTGAACGGCAAACGTTAGACATGACCTTGCAGATTCACCGTCGAACAAAATCGTACATGCACCACATACGCCATGTTCACATCCCACATGTGTGCCAGTTAAACCAAGTTCGTGACGTAAAAAATCACTTAACAACATTCGTGATTCAACTTCTTTTTTATATTCTGTTCCATTAACAGTAAGTGTGACCGAAATTTTTTGTGTCATACCAAAGTTTCCTCTGCGCGTTGTAAGGCTTGCTTTAAAGTCTGCTTGGTTAATGAATTTGCTAAATGACGTTGAAAATCTACTGAGGCGTGGATATTGCCAAACGGAGTAATCTCTTTTTCACTGGCGTGTGAAGCGGCGGAATTAATTAATTCATCATTCACAATATTGCCCTCTAAAAGTTTTTCTGCTTCAATTGCTTCCACAGGTCCATCACCTGCATTCAAATAAACCAACTTAACCTGCTTACATTTTTTGTTGTTATCTAAAGTCACCAATGTTGCTACACCCATCATTGCATAATCACCCGAACGTGGCGCAACTTCCATGAAAGACCAGCCTGTATTTTTCTCGGCAAATGGCAATTCAATTTCAACCAAAACTTCATCGGGTGTAAGTGCAGTCGTGAACATGCCTGCAAAAAAATCTTTAGCATCCAACCAGCGTTCACCAGATTTATTTTTTGCTTTCAATCTCGCACTCAATGCCAACATCAAAACAGGTAACTCAGCAGCAGGGTCAGCATTGACAATGCTTCCGCCAATCGTGCCGCGATTACGAATCTGCGGATGTGCAATAAACGGCACAGCTTCATGCAACAACGGCGTATGTTTTTTTATTGAATCATTAAATTCCAAATGTCGTTCACGCGCCATTGAACCAACTCGAATTACATTTTTTTCTTCTTTTATAAAACTTAATTCATCCACACGATTCAAATCAATCAACACACTCGGTTGCACAATCCGAAAATTCATAGCAGGCACAAGGCTTTGTCCGCCCGCTAAAAATTTGGCTTCATCGCCATGTTGATATTTCAAATCTAAAACTTCTTCAATTGTATTTGGTGCGTGATATTCAAATGGAGCAGGTTTCATAAATGTTCCTTGTAAGGGCGACCCATCACGATCGATTAAGATATTTGATTAATCATGGAGGGTCGCCCCTACCATTATCGCTTCTTTCTTTGTTTCAACTTGATTCTGTTTCCTGTAACTTTTTACCACTTCCGACATAATTGCCAACGCAATCTCTTCTGGATTCTGTGCGCCAATGTCCAAACCAATTGGAGCATGAAGCCTTGATAATAATTCTTCACTTACACCTTCGTTCAATAATCTTTCTGCTCGTTTCGCATTTGTGACTTTGCTTCCTAAAACACCAACATAGAATGCAGAGCTATTCAATGCAATTTTTATAGCAGGGTCATCAATTTTCGGGTCATGAGTTAATACGGCAATTGCAGTAGAAGAATTGATATTAATTTTTGCAAATGCTTCATCAATCCAAGATTGAATAATTAAATCAACATTTGGAAACCGCTGAACATTTCCCCAAGCCTTGCGAGGGTCAATGACGATGGTTTGATATCCCATTGTTTTTGCTAATGATACTAAGGCAATCGCAATATGCACCCCACCAACGATAATTAAGGTAGGTTGAGGTTGGATTGTGTCTATAAAAATTTCGGTTTCTTGATTTAACATCACACGATGAGATGATAAAGTATCCATTGCTAAATTTAACACTTTTGAGTCCCATTCGTTGCCGAATGTGCCAATTATTTGTCTGGCTTCTGTAATAATGATTTCTTTTCCCAACAAATCATTTGAACTTTGGATGATAGCGATGTGAATAGCAGGTGATTCGTCATCTAGAATCGATTTTAGTTTTTTGAAAAATTCTGGATTTAATTTATTAACAAAAATATCAATACTTCCCCCACACGCCAAACCGACTTCCCATGCGGTTTCGTCGGCGACACCAAAATGTAAAAGTTGAGGTTGATTATTTTTTAGAACTTGATAACCTGCTTCAATGACTGCATTTTCCACACATCCGCCACTGACTGAACCTGTGATTTTTCCACTTAAAGTAAACGCCATGTGTGACCCAACTTTTCGCGGAGATGAACCCCATGTTTGAATCACAGTGGCAAGCGCGATGGTTTCCCCCGTGTCTATCCATTTTTCGATATCTTTCAAAATATCGCGCATATTATTATTGTAGGGGCGAGGCATGCCTCGCCCCTACGATTATTTATTCTTTCTCTATCCTTTTCTTTACTTCATCATAAAACACGCCTGCCAACTTTTGTGAGACAGGCACCATAAGTCTTGAAACCAAACTCGCCAATTGACCTGAGACATTAATATCCGCAGTCCATTCGACCAGTGTGGAATTATCCGGTGCGTCAGACATTTTCATTTCGCTGATGGCATCGGCTATGCTTCCTGTGGCTTTGCCATGTGCTTTTAGTTTTGCAAAATTGGGTTCTTCTAACTCTAGAATATCTACTTCGCCGTTAAATTTTGCTTTGACAGAACCCAGCCCAACCGAAACAACGCCACGATATTTTTTTAATTTTTCAATCTCTTCTACTGATTCAATACCGGGCACACATTGCGCGAGTTGATTAGGGTCTGTTAAAAAATCCCAAACTTTTTTGCGTGGTGCTTTGATGGTGACATTACCTTTGAGTTGCATAGGCTGTGAGTTTAGCACAAGGGTATTGTGAAAGTCAAATGAGGTGGGGAGAATGTGTCTAAACAGAAACAGGTGTCCCGTAGGAAGAGGCGGTTTTTCATCTAAAAGTGCGTATCCCCATCTATTTTGGTGTGTTATTTCTTGTTAAGATGAGATTAAATCAAGGTCATTTTTATGACTGTGTTGGGAAAGGACTCATTGCCCGTGAGTTTGATTTATTATTCTTTTCTATCGCTGTGCTGAATTTGCATGGCGATTTTTGTTGGAGGTGATTATTGCGGATTGTGCGTTTGATTGTTTTCACCGATTTGAGAAAGGAGAATGTAAAAGATGGCAACAAAAAAGAAAGTAAGCAAAACAAGTAAGCCAAAGGCTAGTGTTTCTAAATCATCAAAATCAACAACAGGAGAAATGACGATGGCAAAAAATAATGTAATTGGTTATATGCCCAACGATAACCCGCCTATGGGACAAACAATTTTATTGGGCTTTCAACATGTATTGACGATGTTCCCTGCAACTGTATTGGTTGCGGCTTTGTGCGGTTTCCATCCGGGAACAGTATTACTTGCATCTGGTGTTTCAACCATTGTGGCTTTGATACTTTCTAAAAATAGTATCGGAAATTTCATTCCACTTTTCTATGGTTCTAGTTTTAGTTATATTGCGGCGTATCAAGGCATAGCAACTGCTATGACTGGTTCTGCGCCCGCCTTCGGTGTGCCTTTGCCCAACGAAGTGATTAGCACCATGCAAGCTGGTATCGTAGCGACTGGTGTGTTAAACATTTTGGTCGGTTTTATTATTCGTGCTATTGGTAAAGCCAGCCTCGATAAAGTTTTGCCTCCAGTGGTCACAGGTTCTGTCGCCGCAATTATCGGTTTTGGTTTGGCTTTTGCGGCATTAGGTCAGATGGCAAGCGCAAACTTTACAGTTGCTTTGATTACATTAATTTCAACTATTTTGTTCTCAGTCTATTTACAAAACAAAGGTTTCCTCGGGATGTTGCCAGTCATCTTTGGTGCAATCGTGGGTTATATTGCATCTGCAATTTTTGCACCGGGTACAGTTAATTTCGGTGGCGTTGCGGCGGCACCTTTATTTACAATGCCAAATATCACGCTCCCAAGTTTTGCTGGTGAATTTGTAGTGACTGCCATTTTCAGTATTGCTATTATGGCAATTGCTACCATTCCTGAATCTACTGCGCATCTCTATCAAATGAGTTTATATGTTGACCGCTTCGCAGAAGAATCCGGACGTGAAAAAATTCATTTGGATAAAAACGTCGGTTTAAACCTTGTGTTTGATGGCGTTGGCGATTTCTTAAATGGTTTGGTCGGTGCTACTGCTGGAACAAACTATGGTGAAAACAATTCACTCATGGCAATCACACGCAACTATTCAGGTCCAGCATTAATTGCGGCTGGTGCTATTTCAATCTTGCTTGGTTTCTTTGGTCCGCTTGCCGCTTTTGTGCAAAGTGTGCCATTGGCAGTCAGCGGCGGTTTAGCTATTTACCTCTTCGGCGTGATTGGTATGCAAGGTATTGCGCTCATGCAAGAAAACAAAGTGAGCATGTTTAGCCCACGCAACCTTGCTATCGGTGCAGTGATTATGATTGTCGGTATCGGCGGTAACATTGGTTATCCCGGTGGCTTTATTCCTGTGGTTCTCCCCGGCTTCCCAAGTGGTTTACCAGCCATTGCAACTGCGGCGGTCTTAGGTATTTTGATTAACGCCATCTTCTTAATCTTCAAACCATCTTCCGAAGAATAAGATTTACTTTTACAAAACAAAAGCGGAATTGAGAAATCAATTCCGCTTTTGTGCTTTATGGGGGATTAACTTCTTTCTCAGCCTCTGTATAATCACAAACAAAGGAGAATATTGAAGATGAAAAACTATAAGATTTACTTTGCCATTTTGACCTTAATCCTCGCCTCTCTCGCATGTCAAACTGTTTTAGGCGGCGGAAGCAGTGACTCACAGGAAGAACTTCCGCCTTTTGAATACTCTGGTGGTGATTCAGCAACTGAAGAACCTTCCACTGAATCAGATTTTTCTTTCGGCGGCGAGTCAGACTTTCCATTGCCATCAGATGCTTTCAATGTGACCACTATTGCCGGCACAACCAATTTCCAAACAAAATTGAGTCTTGATGATGTAATGAAATTTTATCGTGATGAATTTAGCAAACAAGGATTGACAGAACGTGAAATTACCACTGTTATCTCCGACGGCGTTTTCAGCATCGTCTTTGATGGCGACCCAAGTGGTCAAGCGGTTGTCATTCAAGGTGTAGATTTAGGCGATGGCAGTATCAACGTGACGATTAGTTTGCAAGATGTTTAATTAATTTTGTAGGGACATGGCACGCCATGTCCCTACATTTTTGTTTCAACCCATTTCCTCACCGAATTAATCAAATAAATTTTCTCAAACTGATTCAATTCGTGTTTATAAATAACTCTTTCTTTAATTTTTCCTGCTTCCAATAAATGCTCTCTAAAAGTGCCTGCTAATAGTCCGCAAGAAATTGGCGGGGTAAAAAATTCGCCATTTGATTCCACAACCAAATTCCCAATCGTAAATTCTGTCAATTCACCTTTTTCATTGAAAAGTAAAACATCATCAAAACCTTTTTGCATTGACTTTTCATATACTTCTCGGTGAGTTGTCTTGTGAAAAAGAAATACATCATTTGAATCAACAGGCTGATTTGCCAGGCAAGCCTTGAAAACTTTATTTTGCGAATCAAATTCTTTTACTTCGCTGGTTAAGTTACCGTTTTTATCTAAAATAATTTTTACCCTAGCCCTTAACGACTGATTACTGATAACTGATAACTGATTTTCTACAACTTCCCTCGAAAACTCAAAATCAAAATAATTTGCTGAATCTGCCAAACGGGCAATATGCTTATCTAATAAAAAATAATCTTCTTCTTTTGTCCACAATATTGTTTCAAATAGAGAAAATTCAGGCTGTGGGGGATTGGTCAAAACTTTGGCTTTCAATAATGCTTCTTCATATTCATCTTTATCTTCCGAATCCCAGACAATGCCGCCGCCAACTCCATACTCTGTAGTTTTATTTTTTTTATCAATCAAAGCTGTGCGAATGGCGACATTGAATCTGACTTGGCGATTTGGTGAGATATATCCGATACTGCCCGTATAAATCTTTCGCGGACTTGTTTCCAATTCATTGATAATTTTCATCGTGCTGACTTTTGGCGCGCCAGTGATAGATGCGCATGGAAACAATGCCGAAAAAATATCAGTCACAGAAGCATACGTTTTTGCTTTTACTGTTGAAGTCATTTGAAAAACAGTTGGATATTTTTCAATTTCAAATAATTTTGTAACTTGCACACTTCCACTTTGAGCAATTTTCCCCAAGTCATTGCGAATCATATCTACAATCATTACATTTTCAGCACGATTCTTTTCTGATGCGCGTAGCCACTCCGAGTTAATTAAATCCTCTTTTGTTGTTCGCCCTCTTTTGATTGTGCCTTTCATTGGCTTGCTTGTTATCACATCGCCATTTAATTCAAAAAATAATTCAGGCGAAGCGGAGCAAATTGCAAACTCATCTGTTTCAATGAACGCGGCGTATTTGTTTTGTGTTTGGGAGAGGTGGATGAATAAAGAAACCGGATCAAGTTGAACGTCAGCAATGAGGCGCATGGTGTAGTTGACTTGATATGTCTTTCCGTTCGCAATGTAATCTTTGATTTTTTGAATTGCATTGTTATATGTTTCAGAGGTCTGATTGGTCTGAAAAGTCCTATTGATCGAACTGGTCTGAGAGGTCTGACTAGTCAGACTTGTAAGACTTTTTAGACTTGTAAGACCATCATATAACCCAAACCATACCAATGGAAAACTTGTTGACTCAAACGTTTGCAATGCCGAATCAAAAGCTCTCGCCGCCTCATAACTGACAAAACCAACTGCGTGCCATTTTTTGTCATTGACTAACGCCTCGACATTTTCTAGCGCTTCGTGAACCTCATTGATATTTTGTGTAGTGATAATTTTTTGCGGATGTTCAAACGAAAGCCATTCATTATCTTTTTTGAGATAAACTGTATTCAATGAAACCTCTTAATTTAATTGTACCCCGTTGGCTCCCTGCATTGACTTTGATGATTGTCATTTTTTTGTTTTCGTCACGCTCTAGCAATGAATTGCCAAATTATGGCTCATGGGATTACTTCGTCAAGAAATCTGCTCATGCTATTGGATATGGATTACTTGCATTATCTTATTTACATGCACTTCCAAAGAGAAATTATTTTCTGGCATGGCTCTTGGCTTTGATATATTCCGCAACGGATGAGTTTCATCAATCGCTTGTGCCGGGGCGGAATCCTTCAGTGATTGATGTGTTGGTGTTTGATAATATTGGAGCGATGGTTGCGTTGTTTTTACATTCTCGGTGGTCAAGTAGCCGCGAGTGAAACGAGTGGCGTACCGAGACCATCTGTTAATGAAAAGGTTTTATTTAACTGGTGGTTTCGATACGCCGCAAAAAAACAAGAGCGCGGCTACTCAACCACCGATTAATTTATAAAAATAAAAATGAAAAAACTAGCCCGCCGAGATTTTTTGAAAGTCGCCTCTATTGGAACTGCATCCGCATTTGCTATCTCTTGCGGATTGATTCAAGACTCACAGGAAAATTTTATGCCACAAGAAAATAATTCTCGTCATGCCAAGGTGATTGTGATTGGGGCTGGGATTTCAGGTCTCGCCGCCGCACGGACTTTAGCAGATAAAAATATCAGCGTAATGATTTTAGAAGCACGAAACCGAATCGGTGGGCGGATGTGGACGGATTCATCTTTAGGTGTACCGTTGGATTTAGGCGCATCATGGATTCATGGAGTCAATGGAAACCCGATAACTGAATTGGCGAAAAAGTTTAATGCAGAAACTGTCCCGACATATGATGAAAATGAAATTGTCTTTCATGCAGATGGCAGAGAAATGACATCTGCTGAGTTTTTGAAGATTGAACGATTATATAAATCTATTTATGAAGAAACGTCGGAAATAGCAGAAGATTTAGATGAAGATACTTCGCTGCAAGAAATATTTGGCGAAGTGATTGCAAAACGGAATCTTTCAGCCGAAGAATTGCGCGGATTGAATCTTTACATCCAATATGAAACATCACTAGATTATGCGGCTGACCCAAAGAATCTTTCAGTATGGGAATGGGATTCGGATGAAGAGTTTAGTGGGCAACATGTGATTTTTCCGCAAGGCTATCATCAAATCACAAATGGACTCGCGCAAGGTTTGGATATTCGTCTGAATACAGAAGTGACGAAGATTAAGTATTCTCAAAATGGTGTAGAACTCCAAACAAGCAATGGAATATTTACATCAGAAAAAGTCGTAGTGACGATTCCGCTGGGGGTGCTGAAACAAGCGTCCCTTAAGTTTGAGCCGCCGCTTCCTTCATCAAAACAAGAATCGATTAATCGTCTTAAGATGGGACTCTTAAATAAAGTCTATTTGAAATTCCCGAAAATTTTTTGGGACGATGTGGAGAATATCAGTTATGTAGGCGAGTGGATGCTGTGGCTGAATTATGCGGCGTATAACGGCGAGCCGATTTTGCTGGCGTTTGAGGGTGGTGAGAAGGCGTCCGCTTTGGAAGAATTATCGGATGATGAAATTGTGGCGAGTGCCATGCAGACGTTGCGCTTTTTGTATGGTGATGAAATTCCTGCGCCTGAAAGTTTTTTGATTACGCGTTGGGGAAAAGACAAGTTTTCGTTTGGTTCTTATTCGTTTATTCCGCTGTTTGCCAGTGGTGACGATTTTGATGCGTTGTTTGAACCTGTGGATGATGTTTTGTTTTTTGCAGGTGAGGCGACTTCACGAAAACATTTTGCGACTGTGCATGGGGCGTATTTGAGTGGGGTGGAGGTGGGGAGAATGGTAATTGGTAATTGAGGATTAGAGAATTGGAGAATTGATTGCGCCCGGAGTGCGTCGCACTTTAGGATTGGATTTTATTTTGTTAGCAAGTGAATCTCATTTCAGAATTATCTTGCTAAAGTATGTGCGACGCACCCTTCTGTTCACACAAGGCGACTTCACGAAAACATTTTGCAACGGTGCATGGGGCTTATTTGAGTGGTGTGGAGGTGGGGAGATTAATAACTAGTTAAGAAGTTATATCAGTTTTTCATATGCTGTTTGGGTTCAATTACCAACTGTTGAATTGAGAGTATAAACCCAAGTAATAATGAAAGCCCTGAAATAATTGAAAACGTCATAACAATTATATTTGGTAGTGTTATTGTTTGCCCCAACGCCCAAATAAAAAATGAAGTTATTCCTATGGGAATAATAAATACTATTAAGAGTGTTGAGAGAACAATTAATAAGTAAGACGAAATATAAACGATACCTTTTTTGTCTATATCTTTTACCATTGATGGGCTTATATACCAAAAGACAGTTTTACTAACCATAGCAGAATTAATTTCAAAGTGTTGTGAATTCCCAAAATATTCCCTTGCTGTTTTCTCGATTTCATACTTGTACCTATATTGTATTTCGTAGAGAATAGAAATACGAAGATAAAGAAATGAAAGAACGATAGGCGCAACTGCTGCAATCCATTCTTGAGGTATAGAAAATTGTGCCCCTAAAAATTCTAAGTCAGTTGTTTTGAATAAATGAAGCAAAATGAATAATAATGAGTACAAGAAGAAATTTCTGAGGGACTTATTAAATTCTGCAGCACTTTTATCACCTTTAGGCAATAGTAAATTCAAATATACAAGCAAGTCATTTCTTTCTAAATCATTTCCCATTTTATGTGCCTCACTTTTGTATAAAATATTTAGGTATTACCAATTAACTAATACTATAACAGCAATACTGCTCTTACTACTCGAACTCAATCTCAATTTCCTCATCCTCATTCCAATCTCCGCTTTTCTCGAATTCGATATCACCGAACAATTCAGTTTGCACAGCAGAAATGCGATAACGCTTGATTAACTCCAACATTGCCAAAAACGTCACCACGATTTCAACCCGTGTGGCTTTGTCAGTGATTAATCCACTGAACGTCATCTTATGAATGCTTTTCATCGTCTTGGTGATGAATTCAATCTTTTCACGAATCGTCACCCGCGGGGCAGTAATCACTGTGCTGAGTGGTTTCTTTTCTTTTTCACGCGCAAAAGCACGTTCTGCCGCATTCAACAAACCTTCTAACGTTAAATTCGATAAATCAAGTTTAGGTTCAACTTTCGGCGGAGGCGCGACGCGTAAAAACGTCCGCAAGTTATTTTGTTGGCGTTCTTCCATCCACAAAGCAATTTCTTTATAGCGTTTGTATAACTTCAATTGCTCAACCAATGCAACGCCAGGGTCTTCTTCGCCCACTTCACGTTCCACTGGGCGTGGCAACAATGCTTCTGATTTTATTTGCACCAACTTTGCCGCGATCACCAAGAACGATGAAATTTCATCAGGCAACATTTGTTCAAGTCCGCGCAGATATGCCAAATATTGGTCAGTGACCGAAGCCAACGAAACAGCAGTAATATCTAACTCGGCGCGTTCAATTAAATTTAATAACAAATCCAAAGGTCCCTGATACACAGGAATTTCCACTTTGTAATTGCCGAGTTGTTTGCCTAAAATATTTTCCATCGCGCGCGAATTATAACATCCACATCATGTCATTGCGAGGAGGGCGCAGCCCGACGAAGCAATCCCCAAATAATAAGGAGATTGCTTCGCCACGAAGAACAAGAGCGTGGCTCGCAACGACATAGAAAAAGGTCTTATAATCATCCTATGTCAAAATTAACTCACATTGACGAACATGGCAACGCCAAAATGGTGGATGTTGCACACAAGCCTGATACCGAACGCATCGCAATTGCGCGTGGCGAAATCCACATGCAAAAAGAAACACTTGATTTGATTAAGGCTGGGCAAATCAAAAAAGGCGATGTCTTAACCGTTGCGAAGATTGCTGGTATCACCGCTTCAAAACGGACCTCAGACCTGATTCCGCTGTGTCATCCTCTTCCAATCTCCAGCATTGATGTGGATTTCGCCTACAATGATTCTCCACCTTCAATCATTATCACTGCTACAGTTAAAGTCACTGGTAAAACAGGCGTAGAAATGGAAGCGCTCACTGCCGTTTCAGTTGCGGCTTTGACGATTTACGACATGGCAAAAGCTGCCGAAAAAACAATGACGATACAAAACATTCGACTGATTGAAAAACATGGTGGTCAATCTGGTGATGTGGTAAATGAATAAAAGGATATAGTTGCAAGTCACAGGTCAAAAGTCAAAGACCTGCGACTTGTCACCTGTGACTAAAAATGAATTACAACTCAATCAATCTCCAACAAAAATTATCTTTATTCTCCGAGCATTGGTCACCAAAAATCATTGCTCAACTCAATGACTATCATCTCAAATTAGTCAAAGTCCACGGTGAATTTGTTTGGCATGACCACCCTGAAACTGATGAGGTATTTCTTGTGATCAAAGGACAATTAAAGATTTTATTCCGTGATGGTGAAGTTAATCTAAGCGAAGGAGAAATGTTTGTTGTCCCAAAAGGCATGGAACATAAGCCTGTTGCAGAAAATGAATGTCACATTATGTTGATTGAACCTGCGGGTACGGTCAATACAGGTGATGCTGAAAATAGTAATTTGACTGCACCTAATGACGTCTGGATATAAATAATCCCGAAGGGATGGCATGATTATAGAAAATAATGAATGCCAAAATAAATCCCGTAGGGATGACATAGATTTGAAAAAAACAATGACACCCCTTCGGGGTTTTGCGAATTGTAATCATATATCTATAATCATTTGACCCCTACGGGGTCATCAAATAAGGAAATAATGAACAAAATCAAAGTTTTATTTTTCGCAACCATACGCGATAAAGCAGGCACAAAATCTGTTGAATTGAATATTCCAAATGAAATGACAGTGCAAGCATTAAAAGAAAAACTTGCGAATGAATATCCAAACCTAAAAGATTCCTTGAAAGCTGTTTTGGTTTCTGTTAATCAAGAATATTCATTTGACGATGCTGTCATTCCATTCAATGCTGAAATTGCATTATTCCCGCCCGTCTCTGGCGGATGACAAAGACTTTAGACTTTTGACCTGAGACCTTCAACTTATAACCTTTAAACATGCAACCTTCAAACTTTCCAACAATTTATTCCATCACCGAATCTGAAATTGACCTAAACGATTTGCTTGCAAAAATTACGCTACCATCCACAGGTGCGGCGGCGATATTTACTGGCATGGTGCGCGGAGTCACATCACGTGATGACCCACATGAAACAGTTTATCTAGAATATGAATCTTACGTCCCAATGGCAGAAGCAAAGATGAAGCAAGTGGCTGATGAGATTCGAGAGAAATGGTCAAGTGTTGAAGGCATTGCCATTGTGCAAAGAATTGGAAAGTTATATCCAAAAACACCGACGGTGTTAATCGCATGCACAGCCGCGCATCGTGATACTGGCGTCTTTGAAGCCGCGCGTTATGGCATTGACCGCTTAAAAGAGATCGTGCCTGTTTGGAAAAAAGAAGTCGGTCCAAATGGCGAAGAATGGATTGAAGGAGATTATTTTCCAAAGGCGGGGGAATGATAGCCATGTCACTCTGAGCCGTGTTCTTGTTCTTTGCGGCGACGTGTGCCACGAAGTGGTAAGAGTCTCTACTTCAATTGTCAAAGATTCTTCGGTCGCAACAAACGCTCCCTCAGAATGACATAGCTTCAAGCGAAAATAAATGCTGAAGAAATAGAATCAAGTATCCCCGTAGAATGAGGCGCGGATTTTTATCGCGTGACGGTTTTAACAACATGGGGTTTTATTGATAGTCAATAATTTCATCGGAGGCAGAATGCAGGAAAAAATTGTGATTACGGGTATGGGGACTGTAAATCCACTTGGTTTGAATGTAAAAGAAACTTGGGAGAATGTGATTGCGGGAAAATCTGGTGTGGCGCCAATTACGTTATTTGATTCGCGCGCGGCAGATTTGAATGTGCATATTGCGGCAGAAGTGAAAAATTTTGTGCCATCAAATTTTATGGATGCGAAAGAAGCCCGCCGACGTGACCGCTTTGAACAATTTGCAATTGCCGCGGCGCGTGAGGCGATGAATCAATCAGGTTTACAAATTACAGAATCAAATGCGGGCAGAATCGGTGTCATCATTTCATCTGCCATTGGTGGATTAACTTCTTTACAAGAAGCGATACTTACAAATCATGAAGTCGGTCCTCGAAAAGTGAGTCCATTTTTTATTCCGATGTTGATGGCGAATGGTGGGGCAGGGATGACGGCGATTGAATTTGGAATCAAAGGTCCGTGTTTTTCTGTGGCGTCGGCATGCGCTTCTGGCGCGGATGGAATTGGTACGACTTTGATGATGTTACGTTCGGGGATGATTGATGCCGCTTTTACTGGTGCGGCAGAATGTACTTTAACTTCAACGGGTGTGGCGGCGTTTGATAGAGTCGGTGCAACATCTCGTAAAAATGATTTTACGCCACAGCCGTTTGATAAAGAACGCGATGGCTTGGTGATGGGTGAAGGTGCGGCGGTGTTTGTTATAGAAAGAGAATCGGATGCGAAAAAACGCGGCGCGAATATTTTTGCTGAGTTGGCTGGATATGGTGCCACAGCGGATGCTTTTCATGTGACTGCGCCTCACGAAAAAGGGGAAGGTGGTGCGGCGGCAATACGTATGGCTTTAACTTCGGCAGGTGCAAATATTGATCAAGTCGGTTACATCAATGCGCATGGCACAGGGACAATGTTAAATGACCAAGCTGAGACTCGTGCCATCAAAGCCGCGTTTGGGAATGAGTTGGCTCATAAAATCCCTATTTCTTCAACAAAATCTATGACAGGTCACATGATGGGTGCAACAGGCGCGTTAGAGATTATCTTTTGTGTGAATGCCATCAAAGAAGGCATTTTGCCCCCGACGATTAATTATCAAACCCCAGACCCTGAATGTGATTTGGATTACATTCCTAATAAGGCTCGTGAGGCGAAAATTTCATTGGCAATCAGCAATGCGTTTGGGTTTGGGGGGCATAATGCTGTTTTGGCGGTCAGGAAGTATTAATGGATTATGTCACCCTGAGCGTAGCGAAGGGTTTCTAATATAATCATGAGATTCTTCGCCGCAAAGAGCAAGAACGCGGCTCAGAATGACATATAACTAATCTTGTAGATTGTGAAAATGCGTGCTATAATCCGCCCTCGCGCTTAGAAACTAACTAATCAGAAAGTTAAGGAAGAACGAAAATGGCAGACCTACTTAAATCCGTAGAAGCAAAAGATAACGAAAAAATCCCCCAATTGAACGCTGGGGATACCGTCAGTGTGCATGTGAAAATTAAAGAAGGTGAACGTGAACGTATCCAAGAGTTCAAAGGCTTGGTGATTCGTTTACGCAACAGTGGCAACAATGGCTCTGTTACCGTCCGCCGTATGGCATCCAACGGCATTGGCGTAGAAAGAACCTTTTTACTTCGCTCACCCCGTATTGACAAAATTGTTGTAGAACGCAAAGGCAAAGTCCGCCGCGCACAACTCTACTACATGCGCGAACGCACTGGTAAAAGTGCTCGCATCAAAGAAAAATTTACAAACTAGTTTTACCAAGTCCCTGAATATTCAGGGACTTTTTATTTCCCTATCTCATTGCGAGGAGGCTTTAGCCGACGAAGCAATCTTATAATTTATTGGGGGATTGCTTCGCCACAAAAACCAAAAGCGTGGCTCGCAAAGACATAGATGCCTTGTGGTATGCTTATTCAAAACAGGAGACTTCATGGCAAAACCATTAATTGGCATTACAACTTATAACGGTAAAAATCCTTATGGACGTGATATTGCGGCTGTGCAACATACGTATATTCGGGCAGTCACGCAAGCGGGCGGAATTCCAATTTTAATCCCTGCTATTTTGCCAGCTGATGAACTCAATGAGTTATATGCACGCTTACAAGGCATTTTATTTTCAGGCGGCGGCGATATCTCTCTTAAATATTTTGATGGGGAACAGCACGCAAGCATCCACGAAGTTGATGAGGCGCGTGACGTCACTGAATTTTCTCTGCTTCGTCAATCTGTTCAACATGAAAAACCTTTTTTGGCAATTTGTCGTGGTATGCAAGTGATGAATGTGGCGTTGGGTGGCACGTTGCATACGCACATCCCAGACCAAGTTTCAAATTCACTAAAGCATGATAATCAAGACTTTACTTTGTTGAGTCATCCTGTCAACATTGATGAAGAATCAAAGATGGCTGAAATTTTTGGTGAGACCTTGTTGCAAGTCAACAGTTTGCATCATCAGGGATTAAAAGACCTCGCTTCAAGCTTGCGGATAGTTGGTCATGCACCTGATGGCGTGATTGAAGCCGTCGAAATCCCTGACCATCCGTATGGAATTGGTGTGCAATGGCACCCTGAATGGCTGACCGACCAACCTGTGATGCAAAGATTGTTTAAGTCGTTTGTGGATGCGTCGGAAAAGTAAACTTGGTGGTTGAGTAGCCGCGCACTTTTCTTTGCGGCATATCGAAACCACCGCTTAATAAAAATATATTTTTAACATGTTGGTCTCGATATGGTCTCGCAAAAATCGCTCAACCTACTCGACCAACGAGTATGATACTTATGACCTCAAATCCCATCGGCATATTTGACTCAGGTGTAGGCGGACTTTCTGTTTTACGAGAGATTCGCGCATTGATGCCGAATGAAAATATCATCTATTTCGGTGACCAAGGACATGTGCCTTATGGTCCACGTTCGATGGAGCAGATACAAAATTTTTCAGAGGGGATTACAAATTTTTTACTGAAACATTATGCAAAAATAATAGTTGTGGCTTGTAACACGGCTTCCGCCGCGGCATTGAAATATTTACGCGAGAAATTTCCTGACATTCAGTTTGTAGGCATGGAGCCTGCCGTTAAACCTGCGGCTGAAAAAACACAGACGAAAAAAGTTGGCGTGCTTGCAACGCCGACCACATTTCAAGGCGCTTTATATGCTTCTGTGGTGGAGAGATTTGCTTCGGATGTAGAAATTTTTCAAAACACATGTAATGGACTTGTCAGCCAAATTGAAGCAGGGGAGTTGGATTCTGAAAAAACAAAAAAGATTTTAGACGATGCTTTACTTCCCATGCTAGAAAAAAATATTGACACGGTTGTGCTTGGATGTACTCATTATCCGTTTGTTATTCCGTTGATTGAGAAAATTGTGGGTGACAAGGTGCGCGTGATAGACCCTGCTCCCGCAGTAGCAAAACAAACACAACGTTTGCTAGAGGCAAAGGGATTAAGAAATTCGTCAAATGAACATGGGGAAGTAGTATTTTTTACTTCGGGGAATGTAAAGTCAACTGAGAATGTTGTATCAAAATTGATAGATGAAGAAGTGGAAATAAAATCCGTGGTGTGGAAGAATGATTGCGAAGTTGTAGAGATGTGATCTCTGCTTATTTGCTCCCATTAAAATTCTGCAAAAACTCATCCGGTCGGATAACATTTACATCGAAGATATTTTTTAACTCTTTTGATAAACAAATTATTCCATCATCCCAAGTGAGAAACATATCTCTTTGTAATAAATAGTGTGTATGGACATGATCCCAATCTCGCCAATCTGGCGGAGTTTTCCCGCGCTGTTTTGCTAATTCAGACGCTGTGGAGAGAAAATCACCAAATTTCTGGTCGCCAAACATTTCACGCCCATCAAGCAACCAATATCCAAATCTTGCAATTGAACCTGTTTCTGTGATTTGTAATTCTGGCAACTCATTGAGTCTTTCTGAAAGTGCAGGAAACGGGATATCTTGCCGAATCCTACGGGTTACAGCTAAATCTACTTTTCCTAATTTTGCTAATTCAAGCAAACTCTCAACAGTACCCGTTTTCTTTCGTTGCTTCCAATACTCAATTAGTAGATTAGTGTCTAGAGTTAATTTAGGAATAAACATGTAAATAACCTAATAATTTTATGATCTATAAATATAGAATTCATATTATATAATAAACTAATACTGCTTTTGGCAATTCTTCATTTATCAACACAATATGTTTCAATCTGCAAAATTGATTTGCAAATCCTCTGTTTTAATTTTTACTCCGTTCAATGCTTCAAAACTCAAATTCCATCGGTCTAAATTGTATCCACTTGCGACGCGGTCAAACAAGGCGTGATAGCCTGCTTTGACCATCGTATTCCAATTTAAGTTTAGTAAATCAGAAACATTTTTTATAGCAGTGATGTCATTGCTTTCGATTTCAACAAATTTGCCGTATGGCAATTCATCAAGCATGATGTGTGTTTCATGCAATTCATACGTTGTCCGAAATTTTTCATAAAACACAACGGGCTTAAAACCAAGTGACTCTAGCAATTGTTTTGCTTTGTCAAAATCTTCAACTACAAACTCAATTTCTTCACGGCTCATCACGCCGCTTTCACCTTCTTTACTTGGACCCTTAAAAGTTAATTTCGCTTGCTCATCTTTTCTGAGTCGTAATACTTTTTGATTATTTCTCAATTCATTATTCGGAAAATCAAAGCGATAATTAATTTCATGCACGCGAGGTTGAATCAATTGCGCCTTCAACTCCAGAAGGCGCAACTCAATCGGCTTCAAATCCCGCACAAAAAATTTAACTTCGGTTTCTTGATTTAACATATTTTCACATAATCTTTTAGCCACAGAGGTCACAGAGATATTTGAGAAAACCCTTTTAAAAATCTCAGTGAACTCTGTGTTCTCTGTGGCTATGCTTTTTACTTCACACTTAAGAGTGCTTGCTTTTGCTCCACACTTTCCCCAGCCTTCACTCGAATCCGCTCCGCGATTCCATCTTTCGGTGACTTTAATTCATTTTGCATTTTCATTGATTCAAGAATAATCAACACTTGTCCCTTTTTGATTTCTTGACCTTCTGAAACTGGAATGGCGACAACTAAGCCTGGCATAGGGGCTTTGAGGTTAAACTCGCCTCCTTCTGCCACGCCTCCACCTGCCGCGGCTCGCAGACGCTTTTCTCTTTCATCTTCCACTGTAATTTGATATTGCTTACCGCGCATCAAAACTTGCCAGCCTTCATCACTTTCAGAGATAAACGACTCGTATGATTTTCCATCTAAGATAACAGAAAAGACAGGCTGACCATTCACAGATTCAAAATCCACAGCCAGCAAACGGTCACCAACGCGGATGTGTTTTTCATCCACAACTTCTATTAGATATTCTTTTCCATCAACGGTTGTTATATATTTCATCAATTAGCCTCAATCGTAAATCATAAATCGTCAATCGTAAATTTAACGATGCATTCTTTCCCAACGTCCAACCCATTTCCAATTGCTGGTATCACGTTCATTCGGGCGGAAGATTCTTGCGGAACGCTCAGTTTGTTGATGGGCAACCAATGTCGCTAGAATCGCGGCAATTTCCACGTTAGGATCTGAAGCGTTTTCTGTATCCATTGAAAAACGTTCTTCCACAAAACGTGTATCAAATTGCCCGCCCATAAAGCGATGCGAATCCATCAATGTTTGATGAAATGGAATATTGGTGCGAACGCCAACGATGCGATATTCTTCCAAAGCACGGCGCATTCTCAAAATTGCTTGGGCGCGAGTTTCACCCCACACGATTAATTTCGCAATCATTGGATCATAATACGGCGTGATTTCAAAACCTGGATACACGCCTGTATCCACACGCACGCCCGGACCTGTCGGTAACAAACTATGTGCAATTCGTCCAGTAGATGGAATGAAATTATTAAACGGATCTTCGGCATTCACGCGACATTCAATGGCATGACCATTAAATTTAATTTGGTCTTGTGTGTAACTTAATTGTCTGCCACGCGCGATACGAATTTGTTCAGCAACAATATCTACGCCTGTAATCATTTCAGTAATCGGATGTTCCACTTGCAAACGCGTGTTCATTTCAAGAAAATAAAAATTTTTATCTTTATCAACTAAAAATTCAATCGTGCCTGCATTGACGTAATCCACAGCCTGCGCAGATTTCACCGCCACGCTCCCCATTTTTTCGCGCAACTCTTCATCCATAAATGGCGAAGGCGCTTCTTCCAATAATTTTTGATGACGACGTTGAATCGAACATTCGCGTTCGCCCAAATGAATCACATTGCCATGCGAATCAGCAAGGATTTGAAATTCGATATGACGCGCGCCTTCGACTAATTTTTCAAGATAGACATTCCCGTCACCGAAAGCGGATTCTGCTTCACGCCTCGCGGACTCAAGTAAAGCTGGCATCTCGCCTATGCTTTTTACTTCCCGCATGCCTTTTCCGCCACCACCAGCAGTGGCTTTGATTAATAATGGAAATCCAATCGTCGGTGCAATCTTAAGTAAATCTTCGTTGGTCATATTGCCGACATCTTCAGTGCCGGGTACAACCGGCACACCGGCTTTGATGACTGTTGCCCGCGCTTTGCCTTTATCTCCCATCGCCGCAATGGATGATGGTTTCGGTCCGATAAAAGCAATGCCTAAGTCTGCACATTTTGCGGCGAAGTCTTCACGCTCTGCTAAAAATCCATAACCCGGATGAATCGCATCCGCCCCAGATTTTTTGGCAATATCCAAAATTTTATCTGCTCGTAAATATGATTCGCGTGATGGTGCCGGACCTAATAAATAGGCTTCATCTGCATAACGGACGTGTAACGCGTTTCTATCTACTTCAGAAAACACAGCAACAGTTTCTAAACCGAGTTCTCTGCATGCGCGAATGATACGAACAGCAATCTCACCACGATTTGCAATTAATACTTTTTTGAACATAAAACCTCATTTATTCGTTATTGCGAGGGCTGGTGGTTGAGTAGGACGAAGTCCGTATCGAAACCAAGCCCGAAGCAATCTTATGATTATGTAGGAGATTGCTTTGCCACAAAGAGCAAAAGCGTGGCTCGCAATGACATTAATTACAATGGAATATTTCCATGCTTCTTAGCAGGGTTACTGTCACGTTTATTGCTTAACATTTCTAAAGCATTAATCAAACGTGGACGAGTTTCTTTTGGCTCAATCACATCATCAATGTAGCCGCGTTCTGCCGCAACATATGGATTCGCAAATTTTTCTTTATAGTCTGCAACCAACTCTGCTTTTTTAGCAACTGGGTCTTTTGCCGCTTCTAATTCTTTACGGAAGATAATATTGACCGCACCATCTGGTCCCATCACTGCGATTTCAGCAGTGGGCCAAGCAAAATTAACGTCACTGCGAATATGTTTTGATGACATTACGCAATAGGCTCCGCCGTATGCTTTTCTTGTAATCACAGTTAGTTTTGGAACAGTTGCTTCACAATAAGCATATAACAATTTGGCACCTGAACGAATAATGCCATGATGTTCTTGGAAGGTACCGGGTAAAAATCCTGGCACATCTTCAAACGTGATAATCGGAATGTTGAACGAATCACAAAAACGGATAAATCTGGCGGCTTTTTCGCTGGCATCAATATCTAATACACCTGCTAACACTGCTGGTTGATTCGCAATAATCCCAACCGAATGACCACCTAATCTCGCAAATCCAACCACAACATTTTGCGCATAATTCTCATGGATTTCAAAAAAGTTTCCGTCATCCATAATCATGTGAATCACTTCTTTGATGTCATAAGGCTTATTAGGGTCATCTGGCACAATTTCGTTTAATGTTTCATCCATTCGCAATGAGTCATCGCTTGTGGCTACAAATGGCGTATCTTCCATATTATTTTGTGGCAAATACCCTAGCATTTTGCGAATCAAATACAAAGTATCAGCTTCGCTATCTGCAGCAACGTGACATACCCCAGATTTTTCTGAATGGACACTTGCGCCGCCCAATTCCTCTTGAGTCACTTCTTCATGTGTCACTGCTTTAACAACATCAGGTCCCGTCACAAACATGTAAGAAGTATTGCGTGTCATAAAAATAAAATCAGTCAATGCTGGTGAATATACAGCACCACCTGCACATGGTCCCATAATCGCAGAAATTTGTGGAACGACTCCAGATGCCATTGTGTTGCGTAAAAATATATCGGCATACCCTGCGAGTGCCACAACACCTTCTTGAATGCGTGCGCCACCTGAATCATTTAATCCAATGATCGGCGCGCCATTTTTCATGGCTAAATCCATAATCTTACAAATTTTTTCAGCGTGCACTTCACCTAAACTCCCACCAAACACTGTGAAGTCTTGCGAATAAACATATACCAATCTTCCTTCAATCGTTCCCCAACCTGTCACAACAGAATCACCAGTAAATTTTTGTTCATCCAATCCAAAATCATGGGTACGATGTACAACAAACGCATCCACTTCACGGAAAGACCCTTTATCAAGTAGCAAGTCCAATCTTTCCCGTGCAGTGAGGCGTCCCTTTTTATGTTGAGCATCTATCCGCGCTTGCCCACCTCCCAAACGCGATTGTGCTTTTTTATCATTCAGTTGTTGAATTTTCGATTGTGCGCTCATAAGCCTCTCTCGATAATGATTTTGTTGCAAAGTAGATAAAGATTAATATTATAAGATTTACAGCGATAGCAAACCACAAATTTGTTTTTCCATTTTGCCAGATTATTCTTTCGCTCCAATACCAGACGGTGTAACCTGCCGCAAGCGCGGGGAGCATTTTTACGCTCCAAACTTTTTTTTGCAAAATTCCCCTACATAAAACAATTCCTGCAATCACCAAGATTGTACTAATGATGACACTCATATATAGATTTGGGCTAGTTGCAAATTCAAGCAAAACATCTTGCCATGCAAGTAACGTCCATAATTTGATAAAGTTCCATGCTGTGAAAATTAACACCAACACTAGGGAGAGGGTTACTGAAAATGGTCGATTCATCTAATACTTTGGTTCTTCAAGCAAATAGAGTAAGTCTTTCCCACCATAACTGCTGTATCTTACTAAATACGGCGCAAATTGACCGTAGTATGGCGGAATAAGCAATAAACGTGGATTTGCAAACAGAATTGTCACTCCATGTTCATGTAAATAAATTGGTGCTTCTCCGTCTTTTAAGGCTTGGAAATATTCATAACTATTAATGAGTCCGTCCATATTTACAATAGTTCTGTCTTTAATTAGATAGCCGACATTTCCTCCGCCTGTCATACCAATTACACTGCCGGGCGGTGTGTTTTCCTCTATATATGCTACAACTTCCATATATGCGCGGTCAGGTGGGAAGTAATCTCGCACCATTACAATTGAAACGATGCGGTTGAAATGATATGCATAATAAACTATGACGATGAAAGCAGTCACTTCTAATAAGCGGCGTGCAACTTCGATTTTTTGTAATGGCTTGAGAATTAGGTGAGTCAGCAGACTAAACCCTAACGTAAGTAATATCATTTGGCTGACCCAATACCATTCTTTTGCTCCGCCGTAGGCTGTGGCTGTGTAAGATAAAAGTTGAATGCCACTGCCTGCGATTAATGGGATAAAACCAAGTCTTGTTAATTTTTGGGTTGTTTTTTGTTTATTGAACCAGAATAATATGAAACCAAAAACTGTGAAGATAACTATTACAGCGTAAAATCTTTCATCATACTTATCTGCTCCAGGAAGTAGCGGACGCAAATAATTTGAAGAAAACCAAAAAATTTCAGTAAAAGGTTCCCATGCTGTTATTTCTGTTGTTCCAGTCCCAAAATAGGAATGCCAATCTGAAGTGGGACGTTCATACGCGGAATTTGGCAATGTACCCCACCAACGTTTGATTTGTCCGCTGACGGGGCTGGATGTACCAAATGCTAAATGATTGAAAAGCATGTAGATGATTAATAAGCCACCTAGCACACCATAAAATGCAAGACCTTCGTTAAACCATGTTTTTATGTTGGATTTAAATTGTACAAGCGGTGTCTCGGCTTGACGAATGCCGGGGTTGGTAAACAAGTGGAAGGTAAGTCGAAGCGCAGTGAATAACAGCAGACTGATTCCAAAATCTAAAGCAAAGGCAGAACGCGGGAAATTTTCCCCAACTCCAATTTGAAGAAGCAGAAGATATATTCCAGCAGTAATTGCTGAGCTGATAATGGTTGCATAAAAAATGTTGAGAACATTTTTCAAAATTGAATTTGCGCGGTGTTGATATGTGCCAAAAAAATAAAGCGATAATGTTTTGACTATAACGGCGATAACCGTTGCTTCAACTGCTGAACTTGCGTATGTTGTATTGTAGGCTGAAAAACCAACGCGCAAAATTACGGAACTAGTCATCGAAATAAGAATAATCAAAATATCAAGTGGCAGTAAATACCGTATAGGTGTGCCTCGAAATAAAATCCAAACGCCGATGATGACTGCTAGGAAAATTAAATCCAAACGGCTGAACATAACAATTGCCGACAGAAAACCTAGCCATGCAATTTGCTTGAGACTTACTTTTTCGGTTCGCCATATCTCTTCAAATTGTGAAAGTTTATAAACTAAATAAACAATAGCTAATGCCGCAATTGGTGTTTCTAACCCCATTTGATAAACAGTTTGATGAATATAAAAATTGAAAGACCAAAACGTGGCGGCTAAAATTGCAACTGCATGAGAAAGATGTTTCTTAATTAATCTATATAACAAAACAGCAGTTGTTGCTTGCATAAGAGAAATTACAACCAATAAAACGCGTAACGGCAAAATAACATCAAAACGAGCCAATGCGAAAATGGGAATACAAATCAACATCCATAACGGATGATAGCCGTTGGTTGAGTTGATGCCATCAAATGTACTTCCATATCCTTCGGTGATATTTTGGGCTACCTTGAAGTAATAATATGCATCATCACGTTTGAACCAATAATTTGGAAATGTATAAGCATCGGCTAATGATGCTTGTATGTGTATCCCTAAAATTGTTATCGTTAATAAAATTTCAAAAATAGAAAATTGTTTTACAAAATTTTTCATTGAATATTAAGTGTAATCTTTCCAAAATTTTCATTATGCCAAAGCCGTTCTTGCGCAAGGGCGGCGTCTTTCAAATCAAATGTTTTATCAATCACAGGTTTAAGTTTTCCTGCTACAACTAAATCCATCACCTCAGCAAATTCGGATATGGTGCTCATGGTTGAACCAAGAATCGAAAGATGCTTGGCAAAAATATAGCGGTTATCAATTTCAAATTTTGGGGCTCCACTGTTCCCAACTGTTAATAACCTCCCACCTTTTTTCAATGCCCGAAAACTTAATGGAAAAGTCGTACCAACATTATCTACAATGACATCCACGCCACGTTTTTCAGTCGTCAGAAAAATCGATTTCGACCAATCCTCTTCTTTCAACCTATCAATCAAAACATCAGCCCCAAGCATTTCGGCTTGCTCTAATTTTTTTTGATTAGACCCAATCACGATAACTTTTGCGCCAAGATATTTTCCGATTTGAATTGATGCGGAATTAACGCCTCCACCTGCGCCTACAATTGCTACAGTTTCCCCAGCAGTGACCTTGCCTCGACTTACCATCGAATGCCATGCAGTTTGATACACCAATGCCGCCGCAGCAGATTTGTGAAAATCAAAATCTTTTGGCAATTTATATAATTGACGAATTGGCAAACAAATATATTCGCAATACGTTCCCCGAACAGTTTCACCAAGTAAATGCCAATGTTTGCATAAATTATCTCTTCCGGTTTTGCAGAATTCACATTCACCACATCCTAAGTTTGCATTGATCGCAACTCTATCACCAACTTGAAATTCTGTTACATTTTCGCCAAGTGCTTCAATTTCACCTGCACCATCTGCGCCATTGATGTGGGGCATTTCAAGTTTTAATCCAGCCCAACCATTGCGCACAAACACATCCATGCGATTTAAAGCCGCCGCACGGAGTCGAATCAAAACCTCGCCTGCTTTCGGTTGCGGAGTTGGGAAATCAGTATATTGAAGGACTTCAGGTCCACCATGTTGATGGAAGAGAACTGCTTTCAATTCTTTTTCCTGACAATTGCTGTAAGAGAACCGTTATCTGAATAAATGCTAAAACGGTTGAGAAAATTTATCATTGCTTGGTTAAATTTACCTAATTTTCCACCTAAACGAAATATTCTCCGATACAAAAACCCCAAGGTGGCATATTGACCTGCTCGTCGAATCTCTAGCACCTCAAATTTTTCTCCTAAAACTTTGCGAATCGTATCAGGTGCCCAATAAAAAACATGCTCAGGCAATTTAAATGAAACCCAATTTTTGCCAGAAATTTTTGCAAGCAAACTTTTGGGGTTGGGGGTGGTGATGGCAAGTACACCGTTGGGTTTTAGAAATTTGTGAATGGCATTTAAAAATTCTTTTGGTCTATAAATATGTTCAAATGTATCAAATGCGACTATTAAATCAAAACTTTCTGGCTGATAATTTGCAGTTTCAATTATGCCTAACTGAATTTTATTACCCCATTCTTTTTGAGCCATTTCTACAATGTAATCTGAGGGGTCAATGCCATACACATCAAAGCCTAAATTCTTTGCGGCAGTGAGAAAATAACCAGGTCCACAACCAATGTCTAGTGCTTTGCCTGATGATTTATATGGCGCAATTTGCTTTAATCGCAAAGTAAAGGTGTTTATCCAATTTCCACTGATTTCAAGATATTCATCATATCCCTGACCCGACACATTGGATTTGTAATATGATTCATCTTTATAGAATTTCATAATTGCATCTTGTGTTAATCTCGGGGAAAGATAATTCAAGTCACAAGAATTGCAAGCAACGACCTTATACGGACTAAAATCATAGCGAATATCTGCTAAGGCTGAAGGTCCGCAGAGGGGGCAAGTAACAGTTTCAAGGTCAGAGGGGGAGGCGATGTGTGTCATTTTCTTAAGATTCCTGCTAGGTCGCCGCGGTCTTTTCGGGCGAAGGCGTTTAATAGTCTTTTATTTAATTGAATTAACGCAATTAACATAGTAAAGATACCAGCAATTGCAAGGAGTGGGTCACGTATAGTGGAAGGGATAAATCTTAAAAAAATGATGTAAGATACTTTATCAAGTGTTGGATGCAAAATAATAGGGGAGAAAATTTTTGCAAAGCCGATGCCTGCTAAAAAAACACCAAACACAAAGATAATCATCCAAAGTTGTGTGCCAGCGCTTGGTTCAAGCCAACGCCAAAAGCTAGCTCGAAAATAGATTCTAATTGTATCAATCAATGCGGCGAAGAAATGACTTGACTTCATGCGTCCTAGATTGCCTTTGCGTTGATATAACACTTCGACTGGATATTCAACAATTTTATAGCCAAAGCGTGAAATGGCAACTAGCAATTCAAGATCAAAGGCAAAACGGCTGACTTGTAGGCGTGGAATAGATTCTTCTAACACATTTCGCTTGAAAAGTTTAATGCCAGTTTGTGTATCAGAAATATTTAATCCAAACAAAAAACTCACGCTTTTCCGATATAAGGAGCTCATTAAGCGACGTGGGAAGGGGAAGTGGTTTGCGATTGGGTCTTTTACACCTGCTATAACATCGGCTTTGTTTCTTTGCAGTGCTGAAAGCATTTTTGAAATGTAAACAGGTGAGATTTCTAAATCAGCATCGAGGAAGGCAATTAGTTCGCCTTTCGATTTTTCAAAACCTAAAAATAAAGAAGCACCTTTTCCTTGATTATTAGGTGAGTGAATTATTTTTATATTTTTATAAACTTTTGCAGCACGTTTGCATTCCAAATAAGTATTGTCGTGGCTTCCATCATCAACAACTATAATTTCGCAGTTATATTTTTTAACTAAGTTATTAACCCTTATTAAATTTTCAAATATATGCGTGCCCTCATTGTAAGCGGGCATAATTATTGAAATTTTTATTTGTTGTTTTATTTTTGGCATTTGGAAACTATTTTATTCCAAGTTCACTTCTTGAAATCACTAACCTTTGAATTTCGCTTGTGCCTTCATAAATCTCAGTAATCTTAGCATCACGGAAGTATCTCTCTACTGGGAGTTCTTTGCTATAGCCCATGCCGCCGTGAATTTGCACGGCTTGGTGGGTAACATACATAGCGGTTTCGGATGCAAACAATTTTGCCATTGAGGCTTCGAGGGAATAACGACCTTTGGATGTTTTAGCTTTATCTTTTGCAATGGCGGCGTTGTAAATTAACAACCGAGATGCTTCGATGCGCGTTTTCATATCGGCGAGTTTGAAGCCTGTGCCTTGAAATTGACCAATGACATGACCAAACGCTTCTCTTTGACCTGCATAACTGCGTGCCGCTTCGTATGCCGCTTCTGCAATCCCAAGCGCTTGTGTGGCGATTCCGATTCTGCCAGCATCTAAAACAGTCATGGCAATTTTGAAGCCTTCGCCTTCTTTGCCTAAAACATTTTCTGCGGGCACTTTGCAATTTTCAAAAATCAATTCACTCGTTGCAGATGCACGAATGCCTAACTTTGGTTCTTTTTTTCCGCGAGTTAATCCAGGTGTATTTCCATCTACAAGAAAAGCTGTAACACCTTTTTGTTTTTTGCTTGGATCGGTCATCATAAACACGACAAAATAATTTGCAACAGGTCCACTTGTGACCCATGATTTTCTTCCGTTCAAAATATAAAAATCACCATCACGAGTGGCAAGGCTTTTCATATTGCCTGCATCAGAGCCGCTTTGTGGTTCGGTGAGTGAATATCCACCGATGGCTTTGCCTGAAGCAATAGGCTCAACAAATTTTTTCTTTTGTTCTTCTGTGCCAAATTGTAAAATGCCGTGACAATACAATGAATTATTGACGGACATAATCACGCCGTGTGAAGCATCTACTTTGCAGATTTCTTCAAGTGCTAATACATAAGCGAGTGCATCCATATTAGCCCCACCATATTGTTCTGGGACTTGTATTCCCATGAAACCAAGTTCGCCCATTTTTTTTATAGTAGCTGATGGAAATTCTCCGCTTTCATCAAATTCTGCGGCGATGGGGGCGATTTCTTTTTGGGCAAAATCACGCGCGGCATCACGAAGCATTTTGTGTTCGTTGGTGAGCGGGTAGATGGGTAGTTCTGTCATTGAAAAATAGTTCTCCAAATTTTTTTTGAATTATACCCTGTGGAGGGTTGAGGGGAAAAGTTGTCTATATGTGGACTCTGTTGACGCGGGTGAAACAGGTTAAACCGTAGGGTGAGGCGGTTGTCGTAATCGGAAAACAAAATTTGACTTCCATTTTTCATTCTATGATAATTAAAACATCGCATCTATTATTTCCTGCGGGTGTATATCTTATTACCTGAAAGGAGGTGGCAGTGGGGTTGTTTAATTTTTGATGGTTTGTTTTTTTAGTTTTTAAAATTTAATAAGGAGAATGAGATGAAAAAGTTTACGTTTAAGTTGATGGTGCTTTTGCTCGTATCTACTTTTGTTCTTTCGGCTTGTGCTGGGGCAGGCGGTGGTGGTTCTTCTGCTTCTGGTGAAATGGAAGGCGCACTTTCCATCGTCTCTTGGGCGGGCTATATTGAGCGTGGTGAAACCAGCCCAGACTTTGATTGGGTGACTCAGTTTGAAGCCGAGACTGGTTGTATGGTTACAAATAAGACTGCTGCAACATCAGATGAAATGGTGGCATTGATGAATGAAGGTGGTTTTGATTTAGTGACTGCTTCTGGCGACGCTTCGAATCGTTTGATTTCTGGCGGCCGTGTTCAAGAAATTGATATTTCTCGTATTCCAAGTTGGGACAAGATTGACCCGCGCTTACAGAATGCTCCATGGCATACTGTAGATGGAAAACATTATGGTGTGCCTTATTCTTCTGGTCAAAATATTTTGATGTATAACACTGAAGTATTTGGTGATGAACCCCCGACAAGTTGGAATGTAGTCTTTGAAGAAATGACTTTGCCAGACGGTGAATCAAATCGTGGACGTATTCAAGCTTATGATGGTCCAATCTATGTTGCAGATGCAGCTTTATATTTGAAAGCCACTCGTCCTGAACTTGGTATTGATGACCCATACGCTTTAACGCGTGACCAATTTAATGCCGCGATTGAACTTCTGCGCCAACAACGCACTTTGATTAACCGCTACTGGCATGATGCATTCATTCAAATGGATGATTTCACTAATGAAGGTGTTGCGGCTTCTGGTTCTTGGCCCTTCCAAGCCAACTTGTTGAAAGCCGCCGGTGCTCCAATTGAAAAAGTTGTTCCTGTTGAAGGCGCAACGGGTTGGGCTGACTCCACTATGTTGCATGTTGATTCTGAACATGTAAATTGTGCTTATGCTTGGCTAGAATGGTCTTTGAACCCCAAAGTACAAGGTGACCTTGCGGCTTGGTTCCAGAACATTCCAGTTCGTTTGGATGCTTGTGAAAACAATCCATTACTCGGACCAGATGGTTGTGTGAATAACGGTTTGAACAACTTTGACCAAATCGTTTGGTGGCGCACCCCAACTTCCACTTGTACAGACGGCTCAAAAGATTGTGTACCTTACCATGAATGGGTCACAAACTATGTCGCTGTAATTGGTGGACGTTAATCCAAATCATTAACTTTAGATTCAGGCGAGGAGGGCGCCTGAATCTTTTTCATTTATATTAAACAAAAGATATAATCAAACTCATGACCAATTCTTCTTCAACCCCAGCGATTCGATTTAATCAAGTCAGTAGATATTTTGGCGAAGTGAAAGCAGTAGACCAAGTTGACCTTGAAGTTCATGATGGTGAATTTTTTGCAATGTTAGGTCCATCAGGTTCAGGGAAAACGACTTGTTTACGCATGATTGCGGGGTTTGATAGACCAACCAACGGCGAAATTTATTTATATGGGCAAGATGTTTCAAATCTGCCACCGTATGAAAGAAGTGTGAATACTGTTTTTCAAGATTACGCTTTGTTCCCGCACATGAATGTCGGCGATAACATTGCTTATGGTTTGATGATTAAGAAAGTTCCAAAAGCCGAACGAGAAAAACGCGTTGATGAAATGCTGGATTTAGTTCAACTCAAAGGATTTGCTTCACGCAAACCTTCGCAACTCTCCGGCGGACAAAGACAACGCGTCGCACTTGCGCGAGCCTTGATCAATCACCCCAAAGTTTTGCTACTCGACGAACCACTCGGCGCATTAGACTTGAAATTGCGCCAGCAAATGCAAGTGGAATTAAAAGCAATTCAAAAACGCGTCGGCATTACATTTATTTTCGTGACGCATGACCAAGAAGAAGCCATCACCATGAGTGACAGAATCGCTGTCTTCAACCATGGGAAAATTGAACAGGTTGGCTCACCTGCTGAAATCTACGAAAGACCCGCTTCAACCTTTGTGGCAGGCTTTGTGGGGACATCCAATCTAGTAAGTGGTGAAGTTGCCAAACGCATCACAGGTTCAGAACAAACATTTTCCATTCGCCCCGAAAAGATTCATCTAGGTCAAATGGAACAAACCATTACAACCAGTATGCTTTTTGTAAACGGAATCATACGGGATGTGGTTTATTTAGGTTTATATACACGTTATCTTGTAGAAGTAGATGGTGGCATTGATTTAGTCGTCGTTGAGCAAAACTTGAAAACTACTTCTATGGATGTGCTTGCCGCTAGAGGACAAAAAGTAAAGTTGTATTGGCAAAAAGACCACATTAGTTATGTGGGAGCATAAGATGTTGACAAGGCTTTCAACATACTTTTATCAACGTCCGAAATTGGTTTTGTGGTTATTCCTCGCCCCGCCGATGTTATACATGGTGGTGGTGTATCTTGGTTCTCTGTTTGCACTTTTGATTAATAGTTTTTATTACATTGATGATTTTACAGGTCTCATCGTCCGTGAGTTTACATTGCAGACGTATGCTCAAATTTTTACACCAGCCAACCGTGAAATTTTTACACGCACAGCCACCATGGCATTTTTTGTGACGATTGCCTCTGCAATTATTTCTTTTCCACTTGCTTATTACATTGCCAAATATGCCTCACGCCGTTTGAAGACTTGGCTGTTAATCGGCGTGACGATTCCATTATGGTCAAGTTATTTGGTGCGTGTATATTCATGGAAATTGATTCTGGCTCAAGAAGGCATTTTGTCTTACTTTATTAATCTATTTGGATTAAGCGGTTTATTAGAATGGCTATTGAGTTTTGAAAGTTTTGGCGGTTCATCTTTAGCCTTATCACCACTTGGGATGTTCATTGTTTTTGTATATATCTGGCTTCCGTATATGATTATTCCAATACAAACCGCATTAGAGCGTGTGCCAAATTCATTGGTAGAAGCCTCTAGTGATTTAGGTGCAAGACCTTTGCAAACTTTTAGAACAGTCATTTTGCCAATGTCATTTCCCGGTGTGATTGCTGGCTCCATTTTTACTTTTTCCTTAACGCTAGGTGACTTTATTATTCCTCTTGCGATTGGAAATTCAAAATTCTTTATCGGGCAAGCGGTCTATTCTTATCAAGGCACAGCAGGGAATATTCCCCTTGCCGCCGCAATGACGATGGGTCCCGTAGCCATTATGATTATTTATTTATTAGTCGCTCGCAAACTGGGAGCATTCGATGCACTCTAAAAAAGCGCCTTTACCATTAACGATTGCCGCCATTGGAACTTTATTGTTTTTGCACGTTCCAATGTTGATAATTTTTCTTTACACTTTTACGCCAGATGAAACCACATACACATTCCCATTACCGGGCTTTACAACCAAATGGTTTGGCGTTGCCTTAGGGCGTGCCGACTTATGGCGTTCATTGATTCTCTCACTTCAAGTTGCAACAGTTGCCACAATCGCCGCTTTGATTTTAGGAACGCTTGCCGCGGCGGCAGTGTATCGCAGTAATTTTTTCGGACGTGAATCAATTTCGTTTTTATTGGTTTTGCCAATTGCATTACCGGGTATTGTCTCTGGCATTGCGTTGCGTACTGCAATGGGCGGCATGGATATTCCATTTTCATTTTGGACGATTGTGATTGGCCACGCTACATTTTGTGTGGTCGTAGTGTATAACAATGTGCTTGCACGTTTCAGGCGCACGAGCGCATCCATGATTGAAGCCTCGATGGATTTAGGCGCAAATTCATTTCAAACATTTCGTTATGTTGTTTTGCCAAATATTGCTACTGCTTTATTGGCAGGTGGCATGTTAGCCTTTGCACTTTCGTTTGATGAAGTTATCGTAACAACATTTACAGCTGGTCAACAAACCACGCTTCCCATATGGATTTTCAGTCAACTCACACGCCCGCGCGATAGACCCGTTACAAACGTGGTGGCAACTTTTGTGATTTTGATTACCTTCATTCCGATTTTTCTGGCGCAAAGAATTTCCGCTGGTGCATCTGATACTGAAGGTGAAAATAAATAATTGATGTATGTCATTGCGATGAAAAAGTTACGAAACAATCTCCAACACAATTGGGGATTGTTTCTTTTATAATTACAACATGATAAAAAATACTTTCACGCCTCAACCCAGACTTTCTGTCTGCTTCACGCGCGTAAGCAGAATCATTATCCCCGAAAGAAATGTTGCACGAAGCAAGAATCAATTATCCCCGACGAGTGAGGCGTAATGAATCATTCATACTTGAATCCAAAATGTGAAGCACGCGAAAATCCACGTGGCGGATGTAGTGTCTTCGCTAAAGAATTTATTCCAAAAAATGAATTGGTCTCTTTATGGGGTGGGACGATTGCTCAGAAAAAAGAATTAGACCCAAACATGCCACGTTTTACACAACGTGTGATTCAAATTGACGAAGATTTATATTTGTTGACGGCTGAAGAAAAAGAACCGAATGATTGTTTCAATCATTCATGCGAACCGAATTTAGGTTTTTCGGGTCAAATTGGTTTGGTGACGATGCGCGATGTGCAAGCGGGTGAGGAATTATGTTTTGATTACGCCATGTCTGACGGCGAACCGTATGATGAGTTTGATTGTTTGTGTGGTTCATCGAATTGTAGAAAAAAAGTAACCGGCAATGATTGGAAGAATCCAGGTTTGTGGGTGAAATATAAAAATTATTTTTCACCTTATTTGGCAAGACGAATTGAGAATTTGAATAAATAGTGCCATGTCATTCTGAGCCACGTTTTTGTTCTTTGTGGCGAAGAATCTCCGTGATTATGGTAGAGACTCTTCGCTACGCTCAGAGTGACATATAATCCTAAAATGAAATTATCTTTCCCTGTTCGCATTTACATCATCGCACTGATATTCAGACTTGTACCTGTTTTTTTAACATCAAATCTTGGCATTGGTTTAGATGATATGTTTCAATATGATATGCTCGCGCGAAGCATCGCATCTGGGAATGGTTTTCGTTGGTATGCCGAAGATGATTTACAAATGTTGGCGCAATATGTAGATTTTGATTTATCTACAGCCAAAAATTATGACCCTGAATATGGTTTGTATACATCTTTTCGTGCGCCGTTATACCCGACATTTTTAGCGATTGTATATTTTATTTTTGGTCAAGAGTTTTCGAGATTTTTTTATGCACGCTTAGCACAAGCCATTTTTCTTGGGGCAACGCTTGCACCTTTAACTTATTTAGTGGCAAAACAACTTTTTCCTCTTTCTTCTTTCGATGTCAATCAAGAAAGAGGAAAGCGCCGCCCTGAGCAAGTCGAAGGGAAGAAAGAAGAAAGAGTGGCTAGGCTTTCCGCATGGATTGTCGCTTGCTATCCGATGTTGTTGGTGTATCCACTAGGTTTGGGGACGGAAAATCCATTTTTTATATTGCTTCTTTGTTCATCCTTTTTTCTTCTAAAATCTATTAACCAACCTTCTATTTTCCACTTTATTCTCACAGGATTTTTTCTTGGGCTAACTGCATTGACTCGCTCAGTGATCCTTCCTTTTGCTGGATTGGCGATTCTATATGTCGTTGCGAGGAGCGTGCTTTCCGCGACGAAGCAATCCCATAATTTAATTTCGAGATTACTGCAATATGCTCGCAATCACGGAATTGTGATGTTAATTGCTTTTGTGCTTGTCATCACGCCTTGGATTATCCGTAATTCTCTTTTACATGGAAAATTAACAGGCATCGAAACCTCTATGGGGTACAACTTATATCTTGGTTATCATCCGCTTGGAAACGGCTCTTTTGTGTTTGGTCCATCCTTAGATTTGTTAACCATCATGGATGATTCGGAACGCGATAAAATCGGCACACAAAAAGCAATTGAGTTGATTAAACATCAGCCTGAGAGGTTTATTCCACTGGCATTAAATCGGCTTGGATTTTTCTTTGGTTTGGAAAAACGAGTGCTAATGTATTTTTATTCCAACAATTTGCTTGGTTATATTCCGCAACCGATTTTGATTACGATTGCTTTTATTTTATTATTCCCATTTGTGATGATAAGTATTTTTTCTGTTTTCGGGATTTTATCTTTGAAAAAAAATCCACAAACTATTTTGCTCTTATTACTCATTACTTGTTACTTGCTCCCTCATATTTTCATCCTTTCAGAAGATAGATTCCATTTGGCTTTAATCCCTTATTTTGCAATCTTAGCATCTTATGGGTACTCATTAATTTCTGCAAAAGAATTGAATTTCAAAAAATGGCAGACTGTTGTATCAATTGTTTTGATTTGTTTGTTATTACTCAACTGGGGATTAGAATTAAATCGTGATGCCGAAAAGATTGCGATTTTATTTAGTCCCACAGGGAATACAGCAGGTTTTCCATATTAAGGATAGAAGATGAAATATTTAACTGGAGAAAAACTAAATTTTGACTGGAAAATTGTTACCGTAACAATCGTTTCCACTTTGTTATTGATGGTGGATTATTATCACCGTTTTTTTGAAGAAAAATATTGGGATAGAGTAATTTTGTATTTGATAATCCCATTGATTATCATCTTGATATTCTTTCGTGAAAACCCAAAAGAGTACGGTTTTTCGTTCGGGGATTGGAAATTAGGATTAACATACACAATTTTAGGTTGTCTGCTCATGGCTCCGGTGATTTATTTTCTCGGCAGTGGGGATGAATCTATGCAGAAATATTACGAGCGATTTTTAGATGGATTGCCGTGGACAACTTTCTTGGACTTAATCGGTTGGGAGTTTATCTTCCGCGGTTGGATTTTGTTCGCTTATGCTCGAAAGTTTGGTCACGAAGCATTATGGCTACAAGCCGTTCCGTTTGCAATTGCACATATTTCCAAGCCTGAAATTGAGACATTATCCACAATTTTTGGCGGATTTGCTTTTGGTTGGGTGGCATGGAGAACGAAATCGTTTGTGTATCCGTTTTTGATTCATTGGTTCATTGGCACGTTTATTATTTTAGTTGCCGCGGGTGTAGTGTAGATGATGTCAAAGTTTGAGATTCGCGCGGCGCAAGAATCAGAATTTGCTCAAATTAAGAATCTGATTCACGAAGTTGGAATCAATCCGTCAGGGTTGGATTGGAAGCGTTTTGTGGTGGCAGTGAATGATGAAGGCAAAGTCATCTCTTGCGGGCAAATCAAGCCACACAGTGGAGACATCTTAGAAGTGGCTTCGATTGGCACATTGCCAGAATATGAAAGGCAAGGTTTGGCAAGCGCGATTATGACTGAGTTATTGAAAACGCCAACGCGACCGTTATATTTAATGTGTATGGAACATAACGGTTCGTTTTATGAAAGGTTTGGGTTTCGGAGTATTACAGAGGATGAAATGCCAAAATATTTTCGGCGTTTGAAAAAATTATTCAAAGTGGCAGATGTTATTATGCACAGTGGGGAAGATTTGTTGATTATGAAGTTAGAGTAAAATACTTTTGTATGAAAAATATTTTATATGTTTTACTTGGTGTAATGGCTGGCTTTGCTTTGGCGGGTTTGCTTTTTTTTGTATCGCGTGCGCCTGCGGGTGAAGCCATTGTGTTACAACCTGCGCCAACAAAATCACCAATTGTTGTGCATGTGATTGGGGCTGTGCCGCGCCCGGGTTTGTATGAATTTATAGAAGGTGCACGTGTACAAGATGCGATTGATGCGGCAGGTGGCTTATTAACATCAGCAAATGTTGATTCAATTAATCTTGCGGCATTGTTAGAAGATGGTCAGCAATTAAATATTCCGTATAAATCAGGCTCAGAACCTGTAGAAACTTTCAGTGAAGAACCGAATGGTGAAGATAGTCTTGAACTTCCAAATGATAATCAAGATGAACCTGTAGAAGAAAATACAGATACTGATTTAGTTAATATCAACACCGCTTCATTAGAAGAATTAGATTCGTTGCCGGGCATTGGTCCCACGATTGCGCAACGCATCATTGACTATCGTGAAGAAAACGGTCCCTTCAACACGATTGAAGATATTATGAATGTTTCTGGAATTGGTCCTTCAACGTTTGAAGAGATTCAAGATTTGATTACGGTGTGATTACTTTTTAGAACCTGTTAGCGCTGTTGTAACACCAAGCCCAATATAAACCAAACCCGCAAAATATTTTTGTCCTTTTTGAAAGTTTGCATTTGCATTTAATCGCTCTGCCAAAGAACTTGCCACAAAAGCATAAATATTGTCTGTAATAAATGCTAAAAACACAAACAAAACACCTAACAACAAAGTTTGTATGGTGGCATTCCCTTTTTCTGGATTTACAAATTGAGGCAAAAATGCAAAAAAGAATAATGCTGTTTTTGGATTCAAAATATTGATAACGAATCCCTGCCAAAAGATTTGACTTAAACTCTCACGCTTCACTTCTTGATTTGTGCTTGATTCTTCCTTCGTCAACAGTTTTCTAATCCCCAAATAAATCAAATACGCCGCGCCGAGATATTTGACAACATCAAATGCCAACGCAGATGATAAAAGAATCGCAGAGAGTCCCAACCCCGCCGCAACGGCTTGGACTAGATTCGCCGCTTCAATTGCAAGCACTGATACAAACCCCGCCACTCGTCCTTGATTCGCACTTCGAGCGGTAATATACAAAACTGCTGGACCCGGCAGTAATAACAAAGCTAAAGATGCAGTGATGAAAATAATTAATTGGGATGATTCAAACATAGTACTCCTTAAGATATGTCACCCTGAGTGAAACGAAGGGTCTCTACGATAATCTCAGAGATTCTTCGCCGCAAAGAGCAAAGGCGCGGCTCAAAATGACAGGATGCTATTCCCTCGCCAACACATGCCTCGAAATGACTAGTCTTTGAATCTCACTTGTGCCTTCGCCGATTGTCATCAAACGCGCATCACGATACATTCTTTCCACGCCATATTCGCGGCTATAACCATATCCGCCATGAATTTGAATAGCTTCATAACAAACTCTTTCAGCCATTTCGGTTGCAAATAATTTTGCAATGGCGGCTTCTTTATTATATGGGCGACCTAAATCTTTCAGCCACGCCGCTTTATAAAGGTATGTGCGTGCCAATTCAATTTCTGTTTCCATGTTGGCTAACTTAAATTGAATCGCTTGAAAATCTGAAATAGCTTGACCAAATGCTTTTCGTTCTCGCGCATAATTTGTGGCAATTTCCATTGCCGCACGCGCAAGTCCAATTGAAATTGCGCCAATAGAAATTCTGCCAGCATCTAGCGTGGATAATGTTTGTTGTAAGCCTTTGCCTACATCACCAACTAAATTATCTAATGGCACGTGCACATTATCAAATGTGACTCCATGAGCGGGTGAGCCACGTAAACCCATTTTCTTTTCAGCGGGACCAATCTTTACGCCTTTTGAATCGGTTGGGATTAAAACCATGCTTAATGATTTTGAATTTTTATTTGCATCGGTTCTTACAAGCGCAATAATATATTCCGCAATGCCAGCATTTGTACACCACATCTTTGCGCCATTGATGACCCATTCATTCCCAACTTTTTCTGCTTTCGTAATCACGCCACCTTGAATGTCAGAGCCTGCACCGGGTTCAGTCAGTGCCAATGCGCCCAGTTTATTTTTTCCAGACGAAACAAGCGGAAGCCATTTTTGCTTCAAGCCAGAATTTCCGTATAAGGCGATTGGAGCAGTTCCAAGTCCATTATGAGCCGTAAATGCCAACGCGGTTGAGCCACATCCCCAGCCCAATTCTTCAAACGCAATCGCATTTGAAATCATATCCACATTCGAGCCACCAAATTCTTCGGGAATGCTCATGCCTAACAAACCAATTGGTCCGCCTTTGCGGGCGGCATCCCAATTGAATTCTTCTTTTTCATCCACTTCACGTGCTTTGGGTCGTAATTCTTTTTCTGCAAAATCATGCACAATTTTTTGCCACGCTTTTTGTTCTGGGCTTAACTCAAAATCCATTTTTACTCCTGAAATTTTTATGTCATTCTGAGCCGCGTTCTTGTATTTTGCGGCGAAGAATCTCTACGATAATCTAAGAGACCCTTCGTTTCACTCAGGGTGACATGGTTTGTTATTGTTTATGCTTTTGTAAAAAGCATAAACAATTTCATTGCTTCTTTCATTTTTTCTTTCGGAACAAACACTTGTACGCGACCTAATATTTCATTTGTGACTGGAAACGCATTTTGACCTACCGACTCTTGAAATAACTCGACATCAATCCCATTCGCTTCAAGATAACTTTCCAGCAGTTCGGCTTCGAGGCGACTGTTTAATTCGGTCAACATTTCGTACTTCATGTCATTCATGTGTCACATTATAATGGATGCAAATACCTCAAGGAGAGATTGTATATGGCAAAAAAGAAGTTAGTAAAACCAGCAAGTCAAACAGAAAAAAAGAGAAACCCTGCCGAGCAGACCATTCAGTATGTAGCAGGGGCAATTGTTTTGCTCGTGATTGGATTTTTTGCATGGAGATTGATTCCATCAAATTCTAATTCTGGCGAACCCAAGCAATATGATGCTCCGCCTGCTATTTCAATTGACATTACCAAAACCTATACTGCAACTTTTGAAATGGAAAACGGTGGCGAATTTAAGATCCAACTCTTCGCAGATAAAGCACCAATCACTGTAAATAATTTCGTCTTTTTAGCCCGAGAAGGTTTTTATGATGGTACAACGTTCCACCGCGTGTTAGACGGATTCATGGCACAAGGCGGTGACCCAACAGGCACTGGCTCTGGTGGACCAGGTTATTCATTTGAAGATGAATTTAGTGACTTGACATTTGATAGAGAAGGTTTACTCGCTATGGCAAACTCGGGACCGAATACAAATGGTTCGCAATTCTTTATCACTTATGCGCCAACTCCGCATTTGAATAATTTACACACTATCTTCGGACAAGTCATTGAAGGTATGGATGTGGTCAATGCTTTAACTCGTCGTGACCCCAATACCGCCCCTGATTTTGAAGGCGATGCAATTGCAACCATTATGATAACGGAAGAATAATTTTTGTAGGGGCGGCTCGCGAGTCGCCCCTACATGTTTATAAAATCAAAATTGTTCCAAACACAATTTCAAATACTACACTTTGCCAATTGGATGTATTGCTGGACTTATCTACAAAAATTGAAATAATTCTGGCAATGCCAACCAATAAATATCCATACCCAAGCATTTGATACGCAATTAAATTATTGACAATAATGGGGAATAATCCAAGCACGATAAAGAAAATTCCAAACACAACTCGAATTTCAGTCACACCTCTTGCACCTTCTGGTGCAAGCCCAGTAAAACCAACAGTTGATTTTGGTTTGAATGTTGCATACACACCAACAAGTGCAGTCAAAACACAACCAATTATTTTCAAAATTTCTAAAATCATGTAGGCTCCTATTTTCTATCGTAAAAAATTAACAACGTGCTCCCATATTTTCGTTGTTCGGCTTCAACTAAATTTTGTAAAGGCACTTCTTGATATTCTGTTGGGTCAATTTGCACAATTGCAGAGCCATCTTCTGTTAGCCAATTAATATTTTCATCAACTAACTGTAAAGCTTTTAACCACATCTCTTCATATTGTGGGGGAGCAATATAAATATATTCAAAATTTTTATCAACATGCCCTGCTAACAAATTAAACGCATCACCGCGTTTGATTTCACTTTGCGAATCAAATTTACAATGCGAAACATTTTCTTTGATTGTTTCAATCGGTAAACGATTCAAATCCGTAAAGCGCACAAACTTTGCGCCTCGGCTCAATGCTTCGATGCCAATTGCGCCAGTGCCTGCAAACAAATCCCACCAATTGGAATCAATCACATCACCAGCCAAAATATTAAACAATGCTTCTTTCACTCGATCCATCACAGGTCGCGTGGTATCACCTGGCACCGATTTTAATTTTCTACCTTTGGCAGAACCCGCAATCACTCGCAAACTCATTCCACACTCTTTCGCGCCGTCAAGATATTTTCATGCGATGTGACATACGGAACAACACAACCTGTACTCAAGATGAATCTTCGTCCTTTTGTTTCTTCGATGGATTGCTTCGCTTCTTTCTTAACGTCAGCTTGATTCCCGTTTTGAAGTGTATCTTGTCTGATACCACCACATACTACACCTTTGAATAAACTTAGACCTTCTGTCAGTGGTGGATATGTTTCTTGGTCATGCCAGTTGACAATGTGAAATTTCAATAAACGTAATAAAGAAAAATATACATCCGTGCCATGTAGATGAAGCATATTGCACCATAAATTTTCTGCTGGTTTTAGTGTCTCTTGATCAAATGGCAAAGCGATATCTTTATAGGTATCTAAGTCTATTACACTGGCTTGGGCATGTTGAACAGCATAAAAGATTCCGTCTACACCAATGTCATTGACTGCTTCAATAAATTTTATTGTCGTTTTGGTAATTGTCTCTAAACCTTTTACAACTGCATTAGGGTATTTACGAATATGTTCAAGTAACAAGTCATTGCCTGCTAAATTTTTCGCTTGTGACAATGGATTGAAAACTGTTTGAATTAACGGAGTCTCAGGCGAAAGATTCTGTTTGATTAGGCGCAAACAGGCTAGCTGTCCAGAAAGATGCGGAGAAGTTAATGGATCAAGCGGTTTAAGAGTCTCCCAATCTTGCGGAGTCTTAATCACATGTTTTGTATAAGCGCGCGAACCTTCGGGATTATTTTGCCATTCATCCTCAACGCCCCAATCTTTGACCATGAACGAAGACGCGGGCGTAACTTTGACAATATCGAAATCATACGTTTGTTGAAATTCAAGCGTGGCTTTTGCAAGTGATTCGGGATTTTGGTCTTCGTGTGGAAAATGTCGCCACAAAGCAATGGGCGTGCGGTCTGGCGTTTCATTATTGAGACTTGCTTGAATGCGTTCACGATGTGTTGTCATTTTTTATAACTCGCTTTCAAGGCGGTGACGATGATACATGCCTTCTCGAAAAGTTTTGACTATTGTAAACCCATTGGCTTGTGTGGCTTTGAGGCTGGCGATATTTTTTGTTTCAACACTAGCAAAAATTTTTTTATACCCGCGTTTTTTGCCTTCATCCATTAATGCTTTTTGTAAAGTTCTGCCTAATTTGTTGCTACGATATTTTGGGTCAACGGTAAAGTAAACACACTCAATTGTATTTGGTTCATCCATTTGATTTTGAATGGTAACACTTGAAATTAACATTTGAAAAAATGTTATCGGTTTTGTGAATAAAACTTTGAGAATATTTTTGATAAACCAAACTTTATCTTCGGTTAACTTTGAAGTTAATGCAGAAGGCTTAGGCGATGCAAGACTAAAGCCCATGATTTCTTTTGTTTCATCATCTTGTGCATAAAAGCCAAACGCTTTTTCATCTTTGATGGCGTTTTCAAAATATTTTAAAACAAAAGGAAAGCCAAGTTTAGATAATAAGCCTGCATCATGTAATTGAATCTCTGCAATGCGGGGTAATACATCGTAAGGTATTTCTCTTAAGGGTAAAAATATTGTTTTCATATTTATTGCTTACAAAGAGTCCAAAAAAGATTGTTTGTTTCGTTTTCTATATATCCAATTGCTGAGCCGTTTGGGGATAGCAGTCCATTGCGTATAAAAGGTTGTATATGAAAACTTGATTCCGCAAGAAAAGTCATTTTAGAACTATTAACATTGTATTTTATAACACTTATAT